>Ga0209643_1000057_pt1 | contig 298331 bp, 265 predicted proteins | sample AutmiccBRH37_all_FD_187383 | JGI IMG/M metagenome (GOLD analysis project Ga0209643, IMG submission 187383) | Deep subsurface microbial communities from Mt. Terri, Switzerland - Autotrophic microbial communities BRH/37_all (SPAdes) (version 2) | ecosystem: Environmental > Aquatic > Deep... | reverse complement strand
TGGCGTAGCCGGGACCGAAATAGACGCTCTGGTCGAGCGGATAGGGATCGAGCGGATACATTGCCTCTTCCTGCCGGGCCTCGGTCGCCGCCTCGGCGGCTTCCGTTGTCCGCTCGGCGAGAATCACTTCGATTTCGCCCTTTTTCTCATTGATGGAAATAACAGCCTGCTCGCCCTGCACCACCTCGGCTTCAGCCGCGTCGGCAGTTGCATTGCCGCCGGCAGCGAGGGCGGCCGCATCCCCCGCCTTGGCGGAGGCCTCGTTTGCTGCATCCTGAGCGCTGTTTGCCGCGCTCTGGGCGGCGGCAGCCTGGGACTGGGCCTCGCTGGTCCCGGCGATCCCGGCCTGCTGGGAGGCGGTCTGGGCCTCCGAGCCGGCACTTGCCGCAGCACCGGCGACGCTCGCGGCAAGGGAATTAATGTTGCTGCTTACCGAGGCAATTTCATTGGCCTTCGCCCGGGCTGTCGCCGCGGCGCTCCTGGCGGTTTCCAGAGCGTCGAGGGCGGTGGTCGCGGCGGCTGTGGCAAGGCCCGCGAGCTGCTCGGCCTCCTGGCGCAATTCTTCGGTCAGAATTTCCCGTTCCTTGATCTGCGGCTTACGCCCGGCAACGATATTGGTGTCGTAATTGAAAAACCAACTGCGGCCGAAGGATGACTTGAGATCGGTCTGGTTGCTGCGGAACTGGCGGGAGATGGTGACAAAGTCGTTGAGTGCTTTATAGTTCAGGTCCTCCGCTTTGAAGCTTTCAAAACCGGTGGCGATGAGCACCGGGTCGCCGGCTGTGGAGCCTTGGGTGTTCTTGTTGTTTTCATCGGCAAGGCCACGCTGGAGGATGGCTGTTGCTACCTGGAGTTGGATCATTTCCAGGGCCTCAGGACCGAGCGCTTTTCCCTTATTGAGATAACCGGAGACGAGATTAAGGGAATTATTGATGGTGGTGACTGCTGAAGAGGCCTGGCCTTTCGCGTCGTTTAGGGCTGCCTGGAGAGTAGAGAGACTCCCATGGAGGGAGTTGAGGTTTATCAGGAAATTCCACCCGCTATTGGAGAAGTTTTGCGCGGATTGCAGGGCTTGAATAACAGCGGCAATAGCTTGCAGTTGTTCAGGGGTCAATCCACCTCCGCCGCCTCCATTGCCTGGATCCGTTCCCCCGCCTGCACCTCCACTGCCTATACATGTTTTGGTGCAGGTCCGGACCATCTCGGCGCCGGTACTGGTTTCATAGTCATCACAGAGAACAACGGGACCACCGGGATTTGTACAGCTGTAGATACTGATGCTATCATCAAGCATACCCGTAACCAGCGGACAAGCTCCATTACCGATTGGTGTTGCGCTGTACTGTGAATATGCGATTTCAGGACAATCATCGACGGCCATAATAGGAACAGGGGTGGAAATAATAAGAAACAGCAGAACAACAAAAAACGATTTTGCCCTTCCGGTTCTCACATTAGCTGGAGTGTGCGAAACAACCAATCCAAACCAACAAAGCAATACCATACAGTAATGTTTCATTCACTCCACTCCTGACATTCGATTAATTAGGTGGACATTAAAGTTCTTGAGGAAATGCCGGAGAGGATAAAAAATATTTCGCCCACTATCAATAGCCGTAACGCATATTTTCAAGTAAACGAAACACCTGGTATATAGGCAAAACGGCTAGAATATTACGTCGGAAAAGGACGGTTGAAACCATATTTTCATGTATGACATCAACCAGATTAACGCGAGAACAACTACCGACCAATGCAGTCTCCAAAAATGGCGGCAACAATCAGGACAGGTCGTTTTTTTGAAAGTCGGCGAAAATGTCGAAAAATCGACCTTAGGAGAAATCGTTTAGTCAGGAATTGCCTGATTGCCGATGAAAAAGGCCATGAAGCATTACCAGCAACTCGTTGGTGTGTTTGCATGAAAGCTTTCCCTTGGTATTCCGCAGATGAATGCGAACGGTATTAAGGCTGATGAACAGTTCATCAGGCCACTTCCTCGGTATTCTTACCGTTGGAAAAATGGCGGGCGATCTCATACTCTCTTTGGGTCAGACAATGCAAGGATGTTTCGGGCACGGGAGTTCCCGAGAGAACGGCCCGCATGGCTTCCGCCGAAACGGCGGGGCTTAAATAGAGTTCCCCTCGTAAACAGCTTTGCAGGGCCTTCTGCAATTCTTCCAGCGGATCGGTTTTCAGGACATAGCCCTTTACTCCCGCCCTGATAGCCTGGAGTATCTTTTCCGCATTGTTGTCGGCCGAGAAGACTATTATTGTCACATTCGAGCGGATTTTACGAATTTCCGCAATGCAGTCTCCCCCACCGCTCCCGGTCCCAGCAATCTCCAGAATGACAATATCGGGCTGCAATTTCACAATAATTGCCAGGCCCGCCTGCCCTCCGCAGGCTTCGGCGATCTCCCCTATGTTGCAACACTGATGGAGGATAGATATGATTCCATGCCGGACAACAGGTTGATCGTCCATTATCGCAACAGTTATCTTCTCACCCGCCATAGCTCTACCTCTCTAAGAATTGAACTGGAAAAGGCCGTTTATCTACGTTATGACAGGGGTCAAGTGCGCAGACGGTTCAGTCAGTGCTCATGTCTCTATACCCTTCTCCAAGGAGGGAGCTGGAGGATGCTGCATGAGTATTTTATAGGTGATGGCATGCAACCATTTAGATTTATCACAAAAAATCAACGAAATCAAAACTGCCCCCGAAAAATCAGCTTCCGGCCGGATTTTCCGCGTGATCCGGCTTGTGTTACAGGCAAAAACAATGAAAGTGTTGAAGGTTTCGTCAAACTGCCATATAACTTGTGCAAGTACGGAAGAACACACTACAGACCATGAGACTCATTGTTTTGACACCATGAACACCCGATGTCCGGCATAACCATGGGGTCAAACGGGAAACTTGCAGGACTCTTCCATGTTGCGGATCTTCTTTGTCTGGGCGCTGGTAATTCATGTCCTTTATTGTGGGCCGGCCATCTCTTTTGAGCTGGACAAATCGGAGTGCATTGCTCCGGCCAAGCCCGGTGGCGGGCACGATATCATGTGCCGGCTGTTGGCGGCATCGGTTGGCGAGTCATTGCTGACTGACATGTCCATTCGTTACATGCCGGGCGGCATCGGCGCTCTGGCATTCAACCATGCCATAAGCGTCCGGCCCAAGGATGCAAGTATGGTGGTTGCGGTGAGTACCGGCACCGCCCTCAATCTCGCCCTGCGTAAATTCGGTAAATACACCGAGAACGATATCCGCTGGCTGGGCGCAGTGGGTACCGACTACGGGGTAATAGCGGTGCGAAACGATGCCCCCTGGCAGAGCCTGAGTGAACTGATAGCTACTCTGCGGCAGACACCCGACAGCCTGCTTATAGGTGCCGCCGGATCGATCGGCAGTCAGGACTGGATGAAATTGGCCCTGACCCTCGATAAGGCCGGAATCAACCCCAAAACGATACGCTATATCTCCTTTGAGGGGGGCGGCGAGGCCTCCAATGCCCTGCTCAAGGGCCATATCCAGGTTTTTCCCGGCGATTTTACCGAAATTGTCAGCCACTTTGAGGCCGGCAGAATCCGGATCCTGGCAGTCTTTGCCGAAAAGAGATTACCGGGAAAGTACAGTGATGTCCCCACCGCCAGAGAACAGGGATACGATGTAGTCTGGCCGGTCTGGCGGGGATATTGTCTGCCGCCGCAGATTTCGAACGTCCAGTACCACTGGTGGGTGAACACCCTTTTTCGCCTGGAGGCATCGGGGATTCTTCCCCGGGAGCGGGAAAAACTGCATCTGTTCCCCCTCATGCTTATCGGTGACGATTTTGATCGCTATGTCAAAGAAAATGTCCGGCAGCTTCGAGAAGTTGGACAAAAGTTTGGTCTGGTCCCGTGAGTGAGCGCGTATTTCTCGTATTCCTGTTCACCTGCGGCGCAGTCTACCTGTATTTCGGCCTGAAGATCGAGGTTCCTTTTGCTTACGAGCCCTTAGGCCCCCGGACCTTTCCTGTTCTGCTTGGTTGCTGTCTGGCCACTCTTTCCGTGCTGGCCCTGGTTATTCATCCCATGTCGACAATGCCCCTGAAAGGCAGGGTCGGCAAACTTGGTCTTGCCGTTGTCTTCTACCTGCTGACCTTCCAGCTGCTCGGATTCATGCCGGCAACTACCATCTCGACCTATGCCATAGCCCGGCTGGTCGGAAGCAGCTGGATGCAGGGGCTCTTGACCGGACTTATTCTGGCCATCGCGTTCTATGGTATTTTTCATTTCCTGCTGGGCGTGCCTCTGCCGCTTGGCTCTCTTTTCCTCCTGGGCAGCTAATTGGAAACCGTACACTTCTTCTGGCAGGGATTGATCACCGCGGCAATGCCCATAAACCTGCTGATGCTTGTGGCAGGCATCTCGCTCGGCATGCTCGTCGGGGCAATCCCCGGCATCAGCGCCGCCAACGGCATCGCCCTGATGCTGCCTGTCACCTATACCTTTGGCCTTGCCCCGGAAACGGCCCTCATCCTCTATGCCGGGATATACTACGGCGCCAAATACAGCGGCAGGATTTCGGCAATCCTTGCCGATGTTCCCGGCGATATCAGCTCCTTTGCCACCCGGAATGAAGGATACCCGCTCGCCCTGTCGGGACATGCCGGGAAAGCCCTGGCATTGACGGCGGCGAGTTCCTTTGTCGGCGGGACTTTTGCCATATTGCTCCTGACGGGTACTGCCGCCTTTTTTGCCGATATCGGCAGTTCCTTCGGACCGCCTGAATATTTCGTCCTCATTTTTTTTGTTTTTGTCCTGATTCTGACCTTGTCTTCGACCCTGTTTATCAAGAATCTGATATCGCTCTGTCTGGGGTTGATGATGTCCGTGGTCGGACTTGACTGGGGGACCGGAGCTTTTCGCTACACCTCGACCATTCCCGAGCTGTTTGACGGTATCGATTTTATCATCGTGGTGATCGGCGTCTTTGCCCTCAGCGAAGCGTTCCTACTCATGGAAAAACCGGACGGAGGCAGGAAGGAGACAGTTCCGATCAAAGACCATGTGCATGGTCTTTCCCCGCACTACCTGCGGATAAAATGGTCCTGCCTGCGCGCTTCAATCATCGGCCTGCTGATCGGCATCTTGCCGGGCGCCGGTACCTATGTCGCCAATCTTGCCGCCTATCGGTTTGAAAAAAAGCTGGGGCCGGGAAAAAACGAGACGCCCTTCGGCAAAGGCAATATCCATGGCTTGATAGCTCCCGAGGCGGCAAACAGCGCCTGCGCCCTGGCCGCCTTTATTCCCTTGATGGCCCTTGGAATTCCGGGCAGTGCCACGACAGCGGTCCTGCACGGCGCCTTGTTGCAGATGAATATCGATCCGGGACCGGCCCTTTGCCGGTCCCATCCCGAGATCATCTGGGCCATGATCACTTCGATGTATTTCGGCAACCTGCTGTTGCTGCTGATCAATATCAAGCTGATTCGGTATTTCCCGAGGGTGCTGGCCATCCCGAGCTGGGTGCTGATGCCGATGATTGTGGTCGTATCGTTTGTCAGTGTCTATGCGGTGAGCGAGAGTCTGGTTTCTCTTCTTCTCATGGTGCTGATCGGCATCTTTGCCTATGGATTGCGGAAATTCAATTACCCCCTGGCGCCGCTTATCCTGGGATATGTTCTCGGAAAACCGTTTGAGGACAATCTGCGCCTGGCCCTGGCTATCAGCGGCGGCGATTTTGCCGTTCTTTGGCAAAACTGGATCACGATCCTGCTGTGGAGCTGCATTCTTTTCTCCATCATGGCCAAAGCGGTGGTGCAATGGCGGAGTTACTCACGAGAAAATCGCGACAATTCGCGACAGAAATTCTTGTAATTTGCCTCGAATCGCGACATGATATGTGTCGCTAACCGGATTGAACAAAAAATAAAGCTGACCACCTGATAAACGCAATGAATCCACTGCAAGAAGAAATACTTGCCCTCTTGGCTCAAAACCAGGGAGGTCTGAGTAGTCAAGAAATCCGTGATGGCTTGAACGAACCTCCCCATTTGCGAACAATACAACGCCGGCTTTCGGCCCTCCTTGTTGGACAGCAGATTACTGCCGCGGGAAAAGGAAAGGCTACAATCTATAAGCTATCGACACCTACCACTACCGACAAAAATCTGCGGCGATCAAACTCACCGCAGATAGAAGAGAGTTACGAAACATACATTCCACTCTCGGAACCGGGCCGCGAAATTTATTCGTACGTTAACCGGCCAAGAGGAGGACGGATCCCTGTCGGTTACGAACGCGAGTTCCTCGACACCTACACCCCCAACGAAACATGGTACCTGGGTGAAATGACTCGTAAGCACCTGCGGCAGATAGGGGATGCGGGTGTGCTCGAAAGACCTGCCGGAACATACGGCCGAGCAATTCTCAGCCGTCTGCTGATCGACCTCTCGTGGGCATCGAGCCGCCTTGAGGGGAATACCTACTCCCGTCTCGACACCGAGAATCTTATCCAGTATGGCAACTATGCAAACGGAAAGGATGCGCTTGAGGCTCAAATGATCCTCAATCATAAGGCAGCCATTGAACTTCTGGTAGATGAAGCGGAAGCCACCGGATACGATGTCTATACATTTCTCAACCTCCATGGTCTGCTCTCGGAAAACCTTATGCCCGACCCGAATGCCAGTGGACGGTTGCGGTCACGCCCTGTGCAGATTGGCGGCTCTGTCTTCGTACCAACTGCCGTTCCTCAACTTATCGAAGAATGCTTTCGGCAAATCCTCAACAAGGCTTCCAAAATCAGAGATCCTTTTGAACAGGCATTCTTTATCCTGGTACATATTCCCTACCTTCAACCGTTCGAAGACGTGAACAAACGGGTTTCCCGTTTAGGGGCCAACATCCCTTTAATAAAGAAAAACTTATGTCCCCTGACGTTCATCGATGTACCAGATAAGGCATACATTGATGCAATGCTTGGGGTTTACGAAATGAACCGAGTGGAGTTGCTCAAGGATCTGTTTATTTGGGCCTATGAAAGATCCACTAGAGAATATGTTGTTGTGCGTAAAAGTCTTGCAGATCCGGAACCGTTCCGCCTTCGATACCGGCAACAGTTACACGAACTCGTAGCAAATGTCGTCCGCAGCAAGCAGTTGGAAATTCTTCAGATGATCAAACAGTATACAGATGAGAACGTACCCGAGGATGATCGGGCTGCTTTTGTTGAGTTGGTACAGGATGAGATCAAGCGGCTCCACCCGGGAATCATTGCTCGCTACCGTCTCCGACAGTCGGAATTCACGGCCTGGCAGAAAGCGAGAAAATTGAGGAAAAACAACTAAAAAATAGTGTTGGGCACCGATACAAATGATTTAGAATTTCACGACATATATAGAAATACTCCTTCTTAAGCACTCGGGGAGTCATGATCGAGTCGATATTTTCGCTCCGGACGGCCTTTGGTGCCATAGTCGAGATGAATGGTGAGAATGCCCTCGGCGATCAGATATTCCAGATATTTTCTCGCCGTTGTCCGGCTGACGCCGATACGATTGCCCATCTCGGAGGCGCTCATCGCCCCGTTGCCCTCCTCGGCGAAAATAGCCAGAATCGATTTGAGGGTTACCGTATCGATCCCTTTCGGCACGTCGTTGCCATCCAGTGCAACCGCCGGGGCCGATTTGCGAAACAGCCGGTCGGCTTCCTCCTGGGTCAGGGTCCCCGCTTTGTCCATCTGCTCTTTGTACTTTCGGTAATTCTCGAGGGATTCCTGAAATCTCTCAAAAAATACCGGCTTGATCATATAATCGAACGCCCCGCCCTGCAAAGCGCTGTGCAGCATCTCCACCTCGCGGGCGGCGGTGATGAGGATGACATCGGTGTTCCGGTGGGCGGCACGGAGCTCCCTGAGGAAGTCAATGCCGTTTGATTCGGGAAAATAGATATCAAGGAGAATGAGGTCGGGTTCAAGGTTTTCAAGCAGCAGTCGCGCCTCGGCAATGGTGTTGGCTATGCCCGTCACGACAAAACCGCCGATCTTTTCGACGAAGGCCTGATGGGTTCTCGATACCTTTTTGTTGTCCTCGACAATTACCACTTCAACAAGCGTCATAATGCATACCTTCTTTTGGCGATGATGATTTCAAAGCGACTGCCGCCCAAGTCTCCCTTTTCGACGCCGAGAGTTCCGCCCAGTGTGTCTACAGCTTTTTTGGCCAGATAGAGTCCGTAGCCCCGTTTTTCCCCTTGTTTGGTCGAGACGCCTTTTTCAAAGATTTTTTCGCGCATCTCTTCGTCGATCCCGTTGCCGGAATCCTCTATTTCAAAGATCAGGTCGTTGCCGAAATCCGACATAAAGATGCTCACCCGGGGAGGCTGCGACGTGCCGGCAACCGCGGCTTCGATGGCGTTGTCGATAATATTGCCGAGAGCAGTGGTCAAGGTGTGGCGGTCGAGTGCGTCGGGAAGGTCGATCATCCTGCTTTCCGGATCGATAACCAGATCGACCTTCTGCTCGCTGGCGTACATGCACTTGCCGATGATCATGGAGGAGAGAAACTTGTCCGGCAGGTTTTCGGCGAGAAAGCGGATGAGTTTTCGGTGTCCCTTGGTTTCATCGGCAATAAAATCGAGTGCTTCACTGTAGGCGCCGATCTGCAGGAGACCGACAATGGTATGCAGGGAATTGGAATATTCATGGGTCTGCGCCCGCAGCATGTCGGAAAAGTTCCTGACCTGGGAAAGTTCCCGGGCGATACTGTCGATCTCCTCCTTTTTCCTGAAGGTTACGACAAGCCCATGCATCTCCCCAACCGGCTCGACATTGACGATGATGGGGATGCCGCCGAGGATGAATTCCCGATCGGAAACCGGTTCGCCGGTGGTGAGGATATGGGTTGCATCGAGATCCGGGAAAAAGGTATTGAGGTGGTGATCCTCGAGGTCCTTCCTGTCCTGCAGGTTGAGCGTCTTCAGTGCCGCTTCGTTCACCAGGGTTATCTTGCCTGCGGCATCGGTTGAAATAATACCCTCGCGGATCGATTCAAGCAGCGCGGTCCTCTCCTGGAACATATAGGCAATCTCAGCCGGCTCGAGACCGAAGATGACCCATTTCACCCCCTTGGCAATGAAGATTGCCGCCACCAGACCAAGGGTAATAAAAACAAAGATGGAAAAGATGATCTTTTCGAGATAGGCGGCAGAGACCTTCCGCATCGATTCGGTCGGATAACCTGCCGAGACCATACCGATAATTCTATAGGAGCGGTCGAGAATAGGCACCGAGCCGCGGATGTAGTGGTGGCCGTTTTCAAAGGTCTGCTGTGAGTATTCACTGCCGTAATCGAGGGCTCGTATCGCCAGGGGATCGACTATTTTTGTGCCGATTGCGGCCGGATCGGGATGACTCAGGATGATGCCTTCATTGTCGGTGATGATGATGTATTCCACATCGGTCTGCATCTCGATTTTATTCCTGAGACCATCGATGGAGCCAAGGTCGCGGGACTGGGTGATGAGGTTCTGCAATTCGGGGAGAACCGCCATTTGCTGGGCGGTCTGGATGGCTCTTTTCTGTGTCTGGTTATCCAGGATATCATAGGCCAGCTGGGAAAAGACCCCGCCCATCGACACCAGCAAGGCCACCACCAGGATCATGATGATGACGGTCACCGAATCGAGCAGTTGTCTTGGCCGGAAGGACTGGTAGAGATTGAAGACTGTGGTTTTCATAATGCTGCAGTATAGGGAGAAAAGATACTTTTGGAAATCGGAATGTTTTCCCCGATCCTGCCGACACAAGTTGCAAAAGTACCCGAAAAGCACAAAAGCACCAAAAAAAACCTAATATTGACGAGATATTACGATACGTTCATAATGACCCCAGAGAATACGAGTGTGTCGAGAGGAAAGGGGTTCCGATCCCACTACAGGCCTTACAAGCCCTACAGACTATTGGGCAGCATTCAAGATTAAGGGGTACATCATGAAATTGAAAAAACTGGCAGCAGCAGCTCTTATTTGTACATCTCTTCTGGCCGGCTCAGCCTTTGCCGCAAATATCAAAAGACCCGAGTGTGTCGCCCCGGCCAAACCGGGCGGCGGTTTCGACCTGACCTGTCGTATTGCCCAGCTCGGGCTGAAGAGCCAGCTGACCGACCTGATGCAGGTGACCTTCATGCCGGGCGGGATCGGTGCGGTGGCCATCAATATGTTCAATACCACCCGAACCGACGATCCAAGTGCGATAGTGGCCTTTTCCTCCGGTTCCCTGCTCAACATCGCGACAGGCAAATATGGCGAGTGGACGGAAAACGATGTTCGCTGGGTTGCCTCGGCCGGAACCGATTTCGGCGCCGTTGTGGTCAGAAACGATTCCAAGTTCAAGAGTCTGGCCGAGTTGATGGAGGCGTTTAAAAAAGGTGAGGATGGGGTCATCGTCGGCGCCGGCGGCTCGGTGGGTTCGCAGGACTGGATGAAGGCCGCTCTCTTGGTCAAGGCGATAGACAAGGATCCGAAGAAAATGCGCTATGTTGCCTACGACGGCGGCGGCGATGCCATCACCGGACTGCTCGGCGGCAGTATCGAGGTCTATTTCGGCGATATCGGCGAGATGGTCTCCCATCTGGGTGCCGGAACCATGCGCATTCTGGCGGTCATGTCGCCTGACCGCCTGCCGGAGCCTTTCGCCGAATTTCCGACCACCAAAGAACTTGGATACGATACGGAATGGGCCATCATGCGCGGCTACTATATGGGCAAGAATGTCTCCGACGAGGCATACAACGCCTATGCGGATGCCTTCAAGGCAGCCTATGCCACCGAAGAATTTGCCAAGATACAGAAAGACAAAGGCCTGTTGCCGATGAACATTGCCGGCGAAGAATTCGATGCCGATGTCAAGAAGCGTGTCGAGCGGATGCGCGGAATTGCCAAAGAGGCCGGATTAATCCAGTAACCGGATGTAAAGTTTGAAGCTCAGCACCCCGGCCCGAATCTTTCGGGTCGGGGTATTGGAGGAAATCATGGCGGATAAAATTTTCGGTTATATTGCCCTGGCCATTTCCATTGGTTACGGTTTTATCGCCTTTACGATTATAAAAGCACCATTTCAGTACGATCCCCTGGGTCCCGAGACCTGGCCCCAGATCCTTTCGGTTGTTGCCGCACTCTGCTCCCTGTATATCATTTTTCTCCCCGATCGCATTCACCTCAAGATTCTGGGCAGCACCTTACGACGTGTAGTTATCGTGGTGGTTCTGCTTTCGGCGTATGCCTATCTCTTCGAGCCACTGGGATTCGTCCTTGCCACCATACTTTTCTGCGGTGTGATGTCAAAGATGCTCGGAGCATCCAGGCTGGAAGCCGGACTGTTCGGCGTTGCATCGGGAGTTCTCGGCTATGGTCTCTGTGCCGGATTGCTTGATCTCAATCTGCCCGGCGGGGCCCTTTTCAAGGCATTAGGGGGATGATATGAACGAAATTCTTGCAGGACTTTACCAGGGCTTTGGTGTTGCCTTGGACCCGATGAATCTCATGTACGTGATCATCGGCTGTTTTTCCGGCACACTTATCGGAGCATTGCCGGGGATCGGGCCCATCAACGGTGTCGCCATCCTTTTGCCGATTGCCTACAGTGCCGGCCTGCCGCCCGAGTCGGCTCTTATCCTTCTGGCAGGCATTTATTACGGCGCCGAATACGGTGGCCGGATCTCATCCATTCTGTTGAATGTTCCCGGTGACGCAGGGGCGGTTTTCACCACCCTTGACGGCAATCCCATGGCTAAGAGGGGAGAAGCGGGCAGGGCTCTGTCGCTGTCGGCTATCGCCTCATTTGTCGGCGGGACGATCGCGGTGGTCCTCATGACCCTCTTCGGGCCTCTGCTGGCTTCCGTGGCAATCCACTTCAATCCTTCCGATTATGTCGCTTTGATGATCTTCGCCTTTACCTGTTTAGCCTCGCTTGTCGGCAAAAACCCGGTAAAAACCCTGCTCGCGGCGGTAATGGGGTTGATGATCGCCTCCATCGGCATCGATGCCAATACCGGGGTGGCGCGGTTCACCTTCGGCATTCCGGATATTCTCGCCGGGGTCGATTTTCTGGTCATCGTTATCGGTCTGTTCGGCATGGGCGAACTGATCACCCTGGTGGAACAGCAGGCCACCGGCAAACTGCAGATTCTGCCGGTAGGCAAGTCCTTTGTCTCGCTGAAAGACCTGGCCGTGGTCAAATGGACCATCCTGCGCTGCTCGCTGCTTGGTTTCTTCATCGGCGTTCTGCCCGGAACCGGCGCTTCGGTCGCCTCGGCAGTGGCCTACGGGACAGAGAAGCGGATTGCCGGGAAAAGCGGCGAGAATTTCGGCAACGGCGATATCCGAGGCCTGGCGGCGCCGGAATCGGCCAATAACAGTTCGGCCGGCGGAGCCATGGTACCGATGCTCACCCTCGGCATCCCCGGCTCGGGAACCACGGCGATCCTGCTGGGTGCCCTTCTGCTCTTCAACATCACCCCCGGACCGCTTATGTTCACGCAGCATTCGGAAATCGCCTGGGGCCTGATTGCCTCGATGTATATCGGCAATATCGCGCTCCTGGTCATCAATCTGCCTCTGGTTGGATTTTTCGCCAAGCTTTTGACCATTCCGCAGAAGTATCTGACCCCGCTGATCGCCGTGCTGGCCTTTATCGGCGTCTATTCGGTGGTGAGCAACCCGTTCGATCTCTATATGATCATCGGTCTCGGGGTTTTCGGCTGGCTGATCAGAAAGATCGGTTTCTCCCTTGCCCCGGTTATTCTTGGGGTGGTGCTCGGCAATCTCTTTGAGGACAATCTGCGCCGGGCCTTATCTATATCCGGCGGCGACTGGATGATTCTCATCGATTCCGGGCGCAGCATCGTGATTTACATTCTCACCGCCCTCATCTTGTTCCTGCCGCCGCTGTTCAGCAGAATCAAAGCCGGGATACAAAAACCGGCTGAGGCCGCGGCCCGTTAACACTATAGTATTGGCGCATCACGGCGGACAAGGTATGCCATGACTGAAATATTCATTCTGAAGGCAATCAGGCGCAATCCGGTCATGCAGGTCATCGTCACCCTGCTGATCGGCAGCGGCGGCGCAGCGGTGGCGCATGTCGCCGGTCTTCCGGCGGCCGCTCTGATCGGCTCCGCCCTGGCTGTTTCCGCGGTGTCGTTCTGCCGGTTGCCGACCGCGATCCCGACCTGGCTCAGGAACATGGCCTTTGCCGCGATCGGCTGTTCGCTCGGCTCCGGAGTGAGCAGGGATTTTCTCGAACTGGCGGTGAAATGGCCGCTCAGCCTCTGCTCTCTGGTTTTAACAATGGGATGTATGCTGTTTGCCTGCAGCCGGCTGCTGACCGCCTTTTTCGGCCAGTCGCGGGAGACCGCGATCCTCGCCGCCTCCCCCGGGGCGCTCAGCTATTCCCTGGCTATCGCCGCAACCGGCGTGGGCGATGCCAGGGCGATCATCGTCATCCAAAGCATCCGGCTGCTGTCGATCACCACCTGCCTGCCTCTGATCCTCGACCTGCTTGACCTGCAGCACGGCAACGGCAACGGCGGTTCCGGGGGAAACATCACTTTTGCCTGGACGGCCGGACTCTTCCTTCTCACCCTGTCGGCAGGCTTTCTCCTCGATAAGCAAAAGCTGCCGGCGGCCTTTTTGATTGCCGGAGTTCTGATCAGCGGCGTTCTGCATTTCATGGGCCTGGTGTCGGGCAGGCCGCAGCCCGGCTTTCTCGCAGTGGGTTTTGTTGTCACCGGATCGGTGATCGGGGCGCGGTTTACCCGCATCCCCCTTGCCGACATCCGGCGGCTGATAGGCGGGGCTCTGGCCGTGGTGATCGTTTCCAGCCTTATAGCGGCACTCTTTGCCCTCTTTACCGCAAATTTATTGAACCTGCCCTTCGGTCAGGTGTGGGTTTCCTACGCGCCGGGCGGAGTCGAGGCCATGGCCGCCATGGCGCTTTCCCTCGGCTATGATTCCGCCTATGTCGCGACTCATCATCTTTTCAGGATAATTCTATTGATCTTCATCCTTCCCATTCTCCTCAAATTTTTCCGGAGAACGGCGGCCAAGGCGCCATCCGGCGGGTGAAGGCCCGCAGATCGACTTTCCCATTCAACCACAGGATACATTCATGATTGCACATTATAAAAAGACAGCAGAGGAGCGGCGTATGCTGGGGATTCCGCCGCTGCCGCTTTCGCCGCGGCAGGTAGCGGAGATCACCGGCCTTGTCGAACAGCACCACCCTGAAAGCGGTTTTCTCCTTGAACTGCTGGCCGAGCGGGTAGAACCTGGGGTCGGCAAAGGAGCCAAGGTGAAGGCGGAGTGGCTGGAGCAGGTGGCGCTTGGCACGGTACAGGTGCCTTCGTTGTCGCCGATTGCCGCCATCGCCATGCTCGGACAAATGGGCGGCGGCTACAATGTCGCGGCGCTTGTCCGGCTGCTGGCAAGCGAAAACCGTGCGGCAGAGACCGCTTCCGCCCTGAAAGGTCTGATCAAGGTCTACGAGGCCTTTGACCGGGTGGCGGAGCTGGCCAGGACCAACCCGCATGCCATGCAGGTCCTCGAGTCCTGGGCCAGGGCGGAGTGGTTCACGGCAAGCCCTTCAGTGCCTCCGAAAATGGAACTGACCGTCTACAAGGTTGAAGGAGAGATCAATACCGACGATTTTTCACCCGGCAACCAGGCCCAATCGCGGGCCGATATTCCCCTGCATGCCACCTTCTTCGGGGCGACGCGCTTCCCCGGTGGAATCGAAAAAATTGCCGGACTGCGCGGTACCGGGCGGGCGGTTGCCTTTGCCGGCGATGTGGTCGGGACCGGCTCGTCGCGCAAGTCGGCGATCAACTCGCTCGCATGGCATATCGGCCGGGATATTCCCTCTACTCCCAATAAACGACGGGGCGGTGTTGTGCTTGGGACGACCATCGCGCCGATCTTCTATGCGACCGCCCGCGACGCCGGGACGCTGGCCCTGCAGTGCGATGTCGGCCGGCTGCAGACCGGCGATGAAGTGATCCTCGACCTCGGTGCACAGCGGATTACCGGCAGCGGCCTGGAGATCGACATTGCGCCTCCGCCTCCCGCTCTCCTTGATGAATACCGGGCCGGAGGGCGTTTGAACCTCATCATCGGCAGGAGTCTTACCCGTAACGCCTGTCGGGTGCTGGGAGTGGCCGAGCCGGATATCTTTGCCGCAACCGAAAACCCGACGCCGAAAAATGGCCAGGGCTATACCCTGGCCCAGAAAATGATCGGCCGGGCCTGCGGTCTGCCCGGGGTCCTGCCGGGGACGGTCTGCGAACCGAAGATCGGCACCGTCGGCTCCCAGGACACCACAGGGCCGATGACCATGCAGGAGATCGAGGAGCTGGCCTGCCTGCGCTTTAAAACCGATCTGTTCCTGCAGTCCTTCTGCCATACCGCGGCCTATCCGAAAAAGTCGGATCCGGGGCGATGGCAGACGATGACCGAGACTACCGTCAATTGCGGCGGGCTGGCCCTGAAACCGGGCGACGGGGTCATCCATCCCTGGCTGAATAAATTGGTCGTCCCGGATACGGTCGGCACCGGCGGCGACTCCCATACCCGCTTCCCCCTGGGCATTTCCTTTCCGGCAGGGTCGGGGCTGGTGGCCTTTGCCGCGGCGCTGGGCTTCATGCCCCTTGAAATGCCGCCATCGGTACTGGTGCGCTTCAAAGGCAAAAGGAAGGCGGGCATCACCGTCCGCGATATGGTGAATGCCATTCCGTTTACCGCAGTGGTGCAGGGCTTTTTGACGGTCTGCAAACAGGGCAAGAAGAATATCTTCGCCGGGACGATCCTGGAAATCGAAGGAGTGGACGACCTGAGCGTCGAGGAAGCCTTCGAGCTGAGCGACGCCTCGGCGGAAAGAAACGCCGCCGCCTGTACGGTCGCCCTGCGGCAGAGAACGGTGACGGAGAATGTCGAAAAGAATATCGCGCTCTTGCAGCAACTGGTCGCCGACGGCTACGGCGATCGCGATGCACTCCTCCGACGGATAGCCGCCCTGCAGCAATGGCTGGCCAATCCTGAACTCATGACCAGAGACAACCATGCCGAATACCAGGCGGTGCTGGAAATCGATCTCGCTGCAATCACCGAACCGCTTCTCGCCTGCCCGAACGATCCCGACGATGTCAAACCGCTCAGCGCCGTTGCCGGGGTAGGAATAGACGAAGCTTTCATCGGTTCGTGCATGACCCATCTTGCCCATATGCAAACTGCCGCCCGTCTCCTGGCCGGTGAAAGCTACGCCAAGAGCCGGATGTGGCTCGCCCCCTCGACCCGGATGGACCGGGACGCCCTCCGGGCCGATGGCGGCCTCGCTGCCTTTGGCCAGATCGGTTGCCGCGTCGAAATCCCCGGCTGCAGCCTGTGCATGGGCAATCAGGCCCGGGTCAATCCGGGGGCGACGGTCATCTCCACGTCCACCCGCAATTTCGACAACCGACTGGGCGATGGCGCGCAGGTCTATCTGGCATCGACGCAGCTGACCGCGATCAGCGGACTGCTCGGCAGGTTGCCGGGTGTTGAGGAGTATTTTGCTTTTCTTGAAAAGAAGAAAGAAGCTGTCAGCGGTCGGCAGTCAGCGATCAGCTAGAAAATAAGGCCGCAAGCGGCAAGGCAGAAAAGCTTTAAGCTGACCGCTGAAAGCTGACAGCTTAAAGCTTCATAGCAAGGAGGAACAGACAAAAACAATGGCTAAGAGACTGAAAAAACACGAAATCAATCAGGACTGGTGCAAGGGCTGTGGCATCTGCGTGGCGATGTGCCCGAAAGACGTCCTGGTTCTGGATAAAGAAGATAAGGCGGCGGTCGCCCGCCCGGAACAGTGCATCGCCTGCAGGCTGTGCGAGAAGACCTGTCCGGATCTGGCGATAGAAGTGTTCACCGAGGATTCCGACAGCGAGGGGAAGAGATAATGGCACAGGAAATATGTTTTGTCCAGGGCAACGAGGCCTGCGCGCTGGCGGCGATGTACGCCGGGCTCGACTTTTTCGCAGGTTACCCGATCACTCCGTCGACGGAGATCGCCGAAACCCTTTCGGCCAGGCTCCCTGAAGCGGGCAAGAAATTTATCCAGATGGAAGACGAGATCGCCTCGATGTGCGCGATCATCGGCGCCTCGCTGACCGGCCGCAAAGTGATGACGGCGACCAGCGGTCCGGGATTTTCGCTGATGCAGGAATCGCTCGGCTACGCGGTAATGGCCGAGATCCCCTGCGTCATCGCCAACGTCCAGCGCGGCGGGCCGTCGACCGGCAACCCGACCCATGTCAGCCAGGGCGATGTCAACCAGGCCCGGTGGGGAACGCACGGTGACCATTCGATCGTGACGCTTACCGCCTCCAATCACCAGGATGTGTTCAAGATGACGGTCGAGGCCTTCAACATCGCCGAGACCTACCGGACCCCGGTCATCCTGCTGTTCGACGAGATCGTCGGCCATATGCGGGAAAAACTCATCATCCCCGAGCAGGGCGAGGTCGAACTGGTCGACCGGCTGCGCACCAGCGTCCGGGAAGGGGTCAACTATCACCCTTACCTGCCGCGCGAAGACGGCCGGCTGCCGATGAGCGACTTCGGCGGGGTGCACCGCTACAACGTCACCGGGCTCTATCACGACATGTGGGGCTTCCCTACCGACAAGGCGGAAGTGGTGCATGATCTTGTCCACCATCTGGTCAAGAAGATCGATTACGCCGCCAACGCCATCGCCCATCACGTGCCGTACTATCTGGACGATGCCCGGACCGTTCTGATCAGCTACGGCTCGTCGGCCCGTTCGGCTCTCAGCGTGGTCGAGCATCTCCGGCGGCGGGGCGAAAAGATCGGCCTCCTCGAGCTGCAGACCATCTGGCCTTTCCCGGCTCAGCTGGTGCGGGAATATGTGGCAAAGGCCGAGGTGGTCGGGGTGGTCGAGATGAACATGGGGCAGTTGATCAATTCGGTGAAACTGGCGGTGGACGACCCTCGCCGGATCTATCTCATCAACCGGGTCGACGGCCGCCTGATAACGGACAAGGATATCAAGCAAACGCTGAGGGTTATCCAGGGGGAGGGGGTGTAATATGACAGAAGACACATCGGTCAGGGATTATCTGAGAGAACGGTTTTTTCCCCACATGTGGTGTCCGGGCTGCGGCCACGGCATCGTCCTGAACGGCCTGGTGCGCGCCGTGAAAGAGCTGGGGATCAACAAGAACGAACTGGTCATGGTTTCGGGGATCGGCTGCTCGTCGCGGATCTCCGGCTACGTCGATTTCCACAGCCTGCACACCGTCCACGGCCGGGCGCTGGCTTTTGCCACCGGGGTGAAACTCAGCAAGCCGGGCCTGAACGTGATCGTGCCGATGGGCGACGGCGACGCGCTGTCGATCGGCGGCAATCACTTCATCCACGCGGCCAGGCGCAATATCAACATCACCGCCCTGGTGATGAATAACCGGACCTACGGCATGACCGGCGGCCAATGCTCGCCGATGTCGGGAGTCGGCATCAAGGCCAGCACCGCGCCTTACGCCTCGATCGACAATTCCTTTGACTGTGTCGAACTGGCAAGAGCCGCCGGGGCCACCTTCGTCGCCCGGACCACCGTGGCCCACGTCAACCAACTGTCCGAGCTGATCAAAAAGGCGATCGGCCACAACGGCTTTTCAGTGGTCGAGATCTTCTCCCAGTGCCCGACCTATTTCGGTCGGAAGAACAAGCTCGGCGGGGCGGTGGACATGCTCAAAGCCTTCAAGGAGATGACCGTCCCCTTGGGTTCGGAGAAGAAAAAGGGCAACCCGGCCTTGTTTGAGCGGGGAATTTTTGTCGAGAAGGAACTTCCCGAATATTGCCAGGCGTACGATCAGGTCATCGCCAGGGCGCAGAAGAGGTAGCGATATGGAAAGTCAAAAAATAGTCTTTACCGGCTCGGGCGGCCAGGGCCTGATCAGTGCGGCGATCATCCTCGGCGAGGCGGCGGTGCTGTATGAAAATCTCGAGGCGGTGCAGTCGCAGTCGTACGGGGCCGCAGCCCGGGGCGGCGCAACGCGCAGCGATGTGATCATCTCCCGGCAGCGGATAAATATCCCCAAGGCCTTCCAGCCGGGCGTGCTTATCTGCCTGACCCAGGAGGCGTATAACACCTACAGCTCGATTATCAGACCCGGCGGCCTGTTGATCACCGATACCCGGTTCGTAAAAACCGCACGCAAGGTTGATGCCCACCAGGTCGAGCTGAACCTCTACCAGGAGGTGCTTGATAAAATCGGCACGCCGGTGGTGTTTAACATCAGCGTGCTTGGAGCCCTGCTCGGCATGTATCCGGCGGTGCAGAAGGAGTCGGTGTTGAAGGTGCTGGCGGGCAAGTTTCCGCCGTCGTTCATGGACGGCAACAGCCGGGCACTCGATCTTGGCTTTGAGCTTGGCAAACGGTGTGCCGCGTAAAAAAACACGAGGAATGAAAATGGAAAAAATAAAAGTGCACAACCCCGTCGTCGATCTCGACGGCGATGAAATGACCCGAATCATCTGGAAGTTCATCAAGGATAAGCTGATCCTGCCTTATCTCGATGTCGATCTCAAGTATTACGATCTCTCGGTCGAGTATCGGGACCAAACGGAGGATAAAGTAACGGTCGATGCAGCGGAGGCGATCAGGAAATTCCGGGTCGGCGTCAAGTGCGCAACCATCACCCCCGACGAGGCCAGGGTCAAGGAGTTCAGCCTGAAAAAAATGTGGAAATCGCCCAACGGCACCATCCGCAACATCATCGGCGGCACCGTCTTTCGTCAGCCGATCATCTGCAAGAACATTCCCCGGCTGGTACCGGGCTGGACCAAACCGATCGTCATCGGCCGCCATGCCTTCGGCGACCAGTATAAAGCCACCGATTTTCTCGTCCCCGGCGCCGGTCGGCTGACCATGAAGTTCGAACCGGAGGACGGCGGCAAACCGGTGGAACATGAGGTCTTCAACTTCACCGGCCCCGGCTGTGCCATGGGCATGTACAACCTCGACGCTTCAATCCGCGGCTTTGCCCGGTCGTGTTTAAACTACGGCCTCAGCCTCGGCTGGCCGGTTTATTTATCCACCAAGAATACCATTCTGAAAAAATACGATGGCCGCTTCAAGGACATCTTTCAGGAGGTTTTCGAAGCCGAATTCGCCGACAGCTTCAAAGCATCAGGCATCACCTACGAGCACCGGCTGATCGACGACATGGTCGCTTCCGCCCTGAAGTGGTCGGGCGGCTTTGTCTGGGCATGCAAGAACTACGACGGCGATGTCCAGTCGGATACGGTGGCGCAGGGCTTTGGCTCGCTCGGCCTGATGACTTCGGTGCTGCTCACCGAAGACGGCGGTACGGTGGAAGCCGAAGCCGCGCACGGCACGGTCACCCGCCACTTCCGCGAGCACCAGAAGGGGAAGGCAACTTCGACCAACCCGATCGCCTCGATCTTCGCCTGGACGAGGGGATTGTGGTATCGCGGCAAGTTTGACGACACCCCTGACGTCATGCGCTTTGCCGAAACCCTGGAGAAAGTCTGTGTCGATACCGTCGAATCGGGCTTCATGACCAAGGATCTGGCCGTTCTCGTCGGCCCCGACCAGTCCTGGTTGACCACCGAACAGTTTCTGGCAAGACTCGACGAAAACCTGCACAGAGCATGCAGTCAAAAAGGCAGGACCGCTAGCCGGGCCATGGCCCAGGTTCATTCTTCTTCGGCCTGGTAGTGTTCCGCCTCGAATTAATTCTCTCAACCAGCCCCCCTTCACCTAAGAACTGGTCGATGACCGGGCTGGCTGTGGTCGACCAAGAGACGATATCGCGCCGGGCGAAAACCCTCGAGATGAACCGATCTTTGAAGTACAAGTGGTCGCGGTTCAACCGCCAGGCACAGGGGGTGGGCCGACCGGTGGTACCGGCGGAGGCATTGCCGGTTCAATTTTTTGTGCCTTTTTGAAAAGCAAAAATGCTATTGCGCCGGCAATACCCACCAATGCGACCCCGAGCAACGGACGGTAGACCATCCAGGCGATACCGATGGTGATGAAAGAAACTGCCCCAGCAAGGAGAGTCGAGATAAATTTTGTCCCGGCCCCGACAATAGAACCAACGGCCGGCACCACATCGGCAAACACCGCAAGGGGAGCAAGTACCAGGTTCATCCCAAGCGCCATGAGCAGAAAACCGACAAACCTGACAATCCATGTCATGATGGTGCTGGTCTGTTGTGCTTGCTGAAACATGGTTTCTGCGTCTTTAATTCCCATCTCCAGCAGCTCGATCGTGCCACCGGCCGAGGCCTGGTATGGCGCAAAACTCGATCCCATCTGACGGGCCACAAGACTTATATCCGCCGGCAGGACTACTTTGTATTCTATTCGCAAATCGCCGACCTGCGGAGTATCGGGGTTGGTCCCGAAATAAAAGCCGTTGTTCTCACGGTGAATCGTACCGGGCATGTTGTGCGGCGGCTTGAAGTTTGTGTCGAGCGTCAGCGGCGTTTCGTTGCCTATTTTCCTCACCAGGAAATCCGGCAATCGATAGGCCCCCAGCCGCACATCGTCAGCTATGACCGTCTTCGATTCATAGGCCATCCGAGCAGGATTGGCGTGACCTTCCGGCTTCTTGAAATGTGCCGAATCAATGGCTCGTCCCGCCCACTCCCTGGCGTAGCTGTACGTGGTGACTGTTTCCTCGCCGCCGCCGAGCTTCTTCCGGGTCTCGCTCTTGCTCCTCTCCTGCCACTGATACATCTCGACTTTGCGGATAAGGCCGATTGCCCTGGCCTGCACACCCAGGTCCGGGTCAAGAAGAGTTGCCTCGGTATCCGCCCGACCTACGACATGGACCAATTGCCCTTCATTGCCGGAATCGACATGGTCCATGGCAACGGACAGAACTATTCCGCCCCCTTCCTTCAGGGTTTTGTACCGCTCAACTGCCCTCCCCTCATTCCAGAAAAGCAGGCCAAAAGCCACCGCCATCAGTACCAGGCCGATCACAATGCCTTTAAATGCTCCACCAATGCGACTGAACCAGGACCTGCTGCTCACCTCGGTATAGCTGTCTCCTCCCATTCCCACCTCGCCGTTTTGCTAAAAATTTTCAAGGCCCATTTTGTGTTTCACCGCCGGCACACATTCGACCGAATCAACCCAATGTCCGTTTCAGCGCCGCAATAATTTCCTCTATTTTGTAGGGCTTGGAAAGGTAATCATTCATTCCGGCTGCCAGACACTGCTGCTGATCTTCCTTCATGGCATGGGCGGTCACCGCGAGAATCGGGATATCCGGATGGGTTTTCCGGATTATCCGGGTCGCCTCGATCCCGCCCATGACCGGCATCTGCACATCCATCAGAATGAGTGAGTAGGTTTTTTCGCCGGCAAGCAGGGCCTCGATGGCCTCCCGGCCGTTACCTACGAAAGTCACCTTCGGCAGACCGATATCGTCGAGAATCTTGGCGAGCAGCAGCCGGTTGAGTTCCCAGTCTTCGGCGGCTAGAATGCAGATATCGGGACGATCGGCGAAGTTGACGGCATCCTGCGGCTCCACAGCCTCATGTATCGTTCTGTCCGCCACGGTGACCGGCAGGACAAAGGAAAAAGCCGAACCAACTCCGGGAGAGCTTTCCAGCTGAATCTCGTTGCCTCCCAGCAGCTTGACGATTTTTTGCGAGATGGACAACCCGAGACCGGTACCGCCGAACTCACGATTGATGGAGTTGTCGCCCTGGCTGAATGGATTGAAAATTTCTTCCTGCTGTTCCAGGGCGATCCCCGGCCCGGTGTCTTCGATGCGGAAACAAATGGAGGCCACTTCTCCGGTCTCAACCTTTCCGGCACAACAGACCGTCAACCGCACCAAACCCTTCCTGGTGAATTTCACCGCATTTCCCATCAGGTTGTTCAGCACCTGATGGAGCCGGGTCCGATCGGTGATGATACAATCCGGCAGATCGTCCGATTTTTCGAGGCGGATCGTCACTCCCTCCCTGGCACTTACCCCCATCATACTGATGACTTCCGCCACCAGGGCCTGCAGGTCGACCGGCGCGAAATCCAAGGTCAGCTTGCCGGCTTCGATCTTCGATATGTCCAGAATGTCGTTTATAATGCGCAGAAGCGTCTCGCCCGAGGAATAGATCCCATCGATATTCTCCCGATGCTCTTCAGGCAGGGTCGGTGAGCGGAGCACTATCTGGCTGAGCCCGAGGATGCCGTTCATAGGGGTGCGGATCTCATGGCTCATGTTGGCCAGGAATTCGCTTTTCAACCGATTTGCCGATTCGGCCCGCTCCTTTGCCTGACGAAGTTCCTCGTAGGTCCGCTGCAGATCCTCATTCACACGGGTCAGCTGGACCGTTCTCTCCCGCACCCGTTCTTCCAGGCGGCTGTTTACCTCATAGAGGGCAAGTTCGGCTTCTCGTCTTTTCGTTATGTCGCGCAGAGCGCCTTCCATCCAGTACTCGTCTTCCCTCTTGATCAGCCGTACATTTGCCGCGATCCAGACGACCGAACCATCGCGGTGACGAAAGCGCAATTCCATATCCTCAACCCGGCCTTCCCGCATCAGGGTGTCCAGGAGCTGTTGCCGCTCCGCAAGGTCGAAATACAGCTGCGACGGTATATCGGTAATACACTGTTTTATATGCTCCGGGCTGTCGTAGCCCAGCATGGCGGCAAAGGCCGGATTGACGGTAACAATCCGGCCGGCAAATGTGGTAACGAATATGCCTTCCGTGGCGTTGACGAAGATGGAGCGGAACTGCTCTTCCGCCGCCGCAAGTTGATCGGTTTTGGCCTTCAGTTCCGAAACATCCCGAACGGCGACAACGGTGCTTTTCTTATCGATGGGGACAAACCGGATTTCGCACCAGATTTCCTCGCCATCCCGGGAACGCACGAACTCTCTGACCGATTGACGCCCCGTGTTGAACATCTGCTCAAACGGAGATGGATCGTCCACCAGGCTTGACCGCCAGATCAACCGGCCGACCAGATCCTTCCTTTTCAGCTTGGTGAACTTGCCCGTAGCGCCGCCGCGAAGGTCGATAATCCGGCCGGCAGCGTCCAGCCAGATAAAGATATCGGGAAAAACCTGAAATACCGTGCGAAGGTCGTCATTGCGCTGCCGCAGTTCCTTCGAGCTGAGATCAAGGGAGAGCTGGATACGCTCGATCGTTTCATCGAACTCGACATAGGCCTGTTCGACCAAATCGGCAAAGGGCTGAAAATCGGAATGAACCCCGCGTTTCCCCAGCCGCTTTAATTGTCTTCGCAACAGCCGATGCACGATTACTCCTCTGAAAATGTCGTGATGGTCATTGTTTGGTTATGCAGCATCACCCTGTCACCAGGGCGAAAAGGGGCAATCTCCCCATAAGAATAAAAGCCGGTCATGACCGGTCTGGTCCGGTACGATTCCTCGACACTCTCGGTTTCTTCTTCGGTCAACTGCTTGAGTACCGCTTTCCGCCCCACACAACTGATAAGAATACAGAGTTCCGGGGCGTCTCCCCCCGGGCCTTTCGAAATTTTTGCCGCCTCTGCGGCGCCGTCAATCAGGTCATCGGGAACCGCCCGCATGAATCTGGCATAACTGCCGGTTGGAACATCGCCTGCAAACCCCAGGCTCTGATTTTTTTCATCGACGAACATAATGGTGCGCACAAAGGCCTCCTCCGTATCGTCCGAGAGAATGGAGAGAGGGAAAAGCAAGCCTGCCGCCGGCAACTGGTCGGCATATTTACCGAGATATTTTTTGTATAACTCAAGGGCGGAATGACCATCCAGTTCACTGAGCACATTGCCGCGCGATCTGGTTATCAGGCGCTCCGGCCCGAAGGGCACCCAACCGCCGCTCGAACCAAAGCCGATTTTCACCTTGTCGCCATAGAAACCAATTGCGGCAATCGATGAGGAAAGCACCTGCCCGTCAAAAACGATATAGCTGTTTTTGAAATTCATGCCATCGCCGGCAAGACCGCCTGTTACCGGTATTTCGGCAGACAGCATTTCATTGAGGCCCCGTACAATGTCACTGCCGTTGGTCAACAGCCCGTCCGCCAGGACGAACAGATGTCGCAATCCCTCACGCGGAATTTTTCCTGCCAGGGCCTTGGTGGCTTCGACAATGTTCGGATAGTCATGGGTAGATACGCAGGCGCCCAGGATTGACGTTGACCGAAATGAGACGGCTGTCGCGATAAGCCTGTTATCGGAAACATTCGTCCCGACGATTTCGCCTGCGGTGGTGCACCCGATCATCCTCGCCTTGGGGAAAGCTTCTCGCAACCGGGCGACACAGCTTGAACCGGTAACAACTTGGGTGGAGCCGAAAATCAAAACAAGATCGGCAGCTGCCCTGCCGGTTGCCGGGTCATTATCCCATCCTTCTCTTTCATCCCAGCAATATTGCTCGATTTCCATAGAGACTCCCGCTGAAAAAGTACAAATCCTTGTTTAAAGTATATATTCGGGGGAAAAAAATTGGTACTTAAAAAAAAACCTCACTCTCCGCTGAACACCCTTAAAAGGAAGCATTTTTACCGATGGCGGTCGATACGGAATTGTTTGTTATTTTGCAGCAACAGATTTACTATAACAAAGATATTCGAGTTCCATATTCCGATTTCCGGCAGGTCTGGAAATCGTAGCAGAGATACCTTACTCAAGCAGGAATCTCTTTTTTCACGTCTTTGAGCAACTCATTCATAATGAAAGACTATTACAAAATATTGGGTGTAACCAGAACCAGCAATGCCGAGGAGATCCGCAAAAGATACCGGAAACTGGCTATGCAGTGCCACCCTGACCGCAACCCCGACGATCCGGCGGCAGAAGAACAGTTCAAGGAGATTGCCGAAGCCTACGGGGTGCTGACCGATCCGGTAAAACGGCGGGAATACGATGCGTGCCGGGCGAGCGGCACCACCTATACCGGAAGCCACACGAAAGGCGGATTCACCTACAGTCAGGAGGATATTCTTCGCGATCTTTTCAAGGACCCGAACTTCCAAAGGATGTTCGGCAGCCTGTTACGGGAATTTCAGCGTTCCGGTTTTCGCTATAGTTCGAGCTTCGTGAAAAAGAGCTTTTTCGGCGGCAAGGGAGGGATTTTTCTCGGAGGAATCTTCCTGCTCGGTTCCCTGGCCAACCCTCTGCTCTCCGGTGCAGCCAGAAAAGGCATCACCGGTCCATCCCTTCTCAAGTCGGTCGGCAGCTCCTTTAAATCGCTGCTCGGGATGAAATCGGACAGTTCCGCAACGCCTCGGCCAGATGAGGGGTATTCCCACGTCGAACAGCAACAATACGATACGACCTATCAGACGCCGCTGACCAGTCGTGAGCTGCAACTCGGCAAAACCATCCAGGTTCTTGTCTATGGAGAAAAAGGGGAACAGACACTGAAGGTCAAAATCCCGCCGGGCAGCCGCAGCGGACAAAAGCTGCGTCTGCGGGGCAAGGGCCGGGTCGGTCCCTTTGGCCGGGGTGACCTCTATCTGCACCTGGTAAAAAAAGATATCTGAAAGGCGGTCGGATAACGGGCGCCTTATATCAAGTTTCGTACGAGCAGACAAACTGCTCAACTCAGCTTTATCCTTTACGGTTCTGCAGGACAAACATAGCTGCCAACACCACAAAGATGCCGGGAATGACCTTCAGCGGGGGCAGTCCATGCCCCAAGGCCAGATCGATCAGCAGCACCAGGCCCGGATACAGGTATGAGTAAGCCATCACTCGGGTGGGACCGAGATACGGCACGGCGTACTGGGTCAGAAAAAAGGTGATGATTGTGGTAAAAACCGCAAGGTAAGCGACCCCCAGCCAGGCAAACGCCGGAACCTCCGACCACGCCACTGTCACCAGGTTGCCGCCGGCAAAAAGGACAAGCCAGAGACTGCCGGTCACCAGAACCCAGAACGTCATGACCGCCATCGATTCGCCCTTGTGCAGGAGCTTGACCAGCGGAGTGTAGAGGCCCATGGCAAAACAGCCGCCAAGAAAAATAGCATCTCCCCTGTTCCAGGCCATCGCCAGGAATTGCGACAGATCCCCCCGAAAAATAACCCAGACGACCCCGACCATGCCGCAGATAAGCGCGAGCAGCTGATCTCTGCCCAACCGCTCGCCGGTGAGGAAAAAAGCATAGATCCATGAAAGAGACGGCACCAATGCAAAAATTACACTGGTATTTAAAGCGGTGGTGTAGCGCAGCGATAAAAACATGCAGCAGAAGAAAACAACCAGACAGCCGCTGATCAGCGCGCAACGGCCAAAGAGCGAAGGGGAAAACTGCAGACCGTAGCGGTACCACACCCATGGTCCGAAAAGACAGGCAGCGAGAGTAAAACGGACAAGGGTTAAGATGGCCGGATCAAGCTCCGCAGTAATTGCCGCCCCGACGGTAAAGGAGGTGGAAACAAGCATCGCCGCAACGACCATCAACAGATGGACAAAGAGGCGAGAATGCTTCAGCGGCCGTGGCCGCCCATCGCCTGCCCGGCCGGCGCTCTCAACTCCGGGAACGGATCTCCGGTTGTCGATCGACATCTTCCCCCTCTTTTACGACATGTTTGAAGGTGGCCATTGCCGAGGCAACCATTCCACTCAGATCGGTGAGATTTCCCGGCACGATCATGGTATTGTTTACCTTGGCGAGCTTACCGAACTCGGCGAGATACTGCTTGGCCACTTCCAGGCTTGCGGCTTCTTTACCGCCTGGACCGGAGAGAGCCTCGGCCACCTTGCGTATGCCCTCGGCAGTCGCCTCGGCAACCTTCAGAATCTCCATTGCCCGACCTTCCGCCTCATTGATCCGTTTGATCTTTTCCCCCTCCGAGCGAAAAATGGCCTCCCCTCTGTCACCTTCGGCGCGATTGAGAATGGCCTGTTTATCGCCCTCGGACCGGGCTATTTCAGCCCGCTTCTCCCGCTCGGCCTTCATCTGCTTTTCCATGGCATCGAGCACCGTTTTGGGCGGCTGGATATCCTTGATCTCGTACCGGAGCACTTTAATGCCCCAGTTGGTGGCCGCCTCATCGAGCGCCATGACCACCTGACCGTTGAGCGTTTCCCGGGCCTCGAAGGTGTTGTCGAGGGAGATCTTGCCGATGGCCGAACGTAAACTGGTCTGGGCCAGCTGCGAGGCGGCATATTGATAATTGTCGATCCCGTACGCCGACATCTTGGAATTCATCACCTGCATGTACATGACGCCATCCACCTCAAGCGTCACGTTATCTGCAGTAATACAGGTCTGGGCAGGGATGTCGATCGGTTCTTCCTTCAGGCTTCTTTTATAGGCTACCTTGTCGAGGAACGGAAACAGGACATGAAAGCCGGCCTCCAGCGTTGTCCGGTATTTGCCCAGTCTCTCCACCACAAATTCCGAGCGTTGGGGAACCACCACCGCGGTCTTGAGCAGAATGACAACGATCAGCAACAGGATAAAACCAAGAGCAATAAGATTCTGTTCCACTGTCAACCTCCCTCTTCTTGTTCTGGAAAGAATTATTTACAGAAATAATCGATTACCTACGGAATCAAACCCGTTCCACATGGACCACCAGCCCTTTCTGGCGGACGACCGCAACGATTTCCCCTTCCTCTATTTTTTCGTCGGCGGTTGCCCGCCAGGAGGAGCCGGAACACTTTATCCGTCCTTCGCCGGGAGGAACGATAGCAGTGCTGACGACCCCTCTTTCACCGGATGCTACCAGTACCTGGTCCATGTCATTCTCTTTGTGCTCGGGAACATCGGTAAAGAATCGCTTCTGGATCACTTCCCGCAAAGAGAAAAGGGTTACAAGCGAGGCCGCCATGAAAAGCCCCAACTGCCAGGCCACACCGACAGGAAAAAAATAGGCGATCAGGGAGGTAGTCAATGCCCCCAGGGCAAAAAAGAACAGGATGAATCCAGGCAGGGCCAGTTCAAGCAAAAACAGCATTACGCCAATAATAAGCCAGTACAGTGCAGGATGTATCGAACCCATGAAAATTTCTCCCGAAACAAATGAAAAAGAGGACGAAGAGTTCTCGTCCTCTTTCCATCATTCTTATAATCTCTAAAGCGGGCTAACGCCCGCAACCCAAGGGTTATGATCCCCTCCCACAACAGAGGGGATAAGTACCTTCACGAAATTCATTTCTAAAAAACAAGAAATGAATTTCTAAGGTACTAACTTTTATCCAACATGTTTCTCAACACCGAAAAGGTACCGATACACCACCCCGGCCAGGATGATAAACATCGGCCAGGTCCAGATGATACCGATCCCCAGGGGCACCAGGGAAATAATAAAGAGTACTCCCATCGCCAGATAGAGTCCGGCAACCTTCCACCAGACTTTGTGGATCGCTTTTCGGGATGCTTCCATGGCCTGCCACGGCGACATTTTCCGGTCGACAATGAGCGGGATGGACATGGAATAGCCGATGGCGAGATATATGCCCGGCAACACCAGCACAAGAAAGCCGATGAAAACGAGGATGGTCTGGAGAATGGTAACCGCAATGATCCGTCCGGCGACCGAAAAACCCGTGAAGATCATTTTCCAGGAGATGGCATTTCCGGCAACTTTCCTGATTCCCATGAAGAGGAGCCCTGCAATAAAAAGCATCGATACAATGTCCGTCACCGCCTGAAACAGGAAATTCCCTATTCGCCCGGTCACATCGGTGTCGGTCGGAGATTCATGACCGATCAACGGCAGCAGAAATGCGCCTCCTGCCAAAAGGACGAGAATGGCTAGATACATTACCGCACTGCCCGCCCAGATTGTTCCTTTGGCCCCTTTGGTTCTCTCCCACGCTTCGCGGATGGCTCCGCCGATAGTGAAGCGGTGTGAAGGCCCGCCTGCAACAGCTCTGCCGTTCGAGAGGGCGGCGTCTCCACGTGGTTCGGCAAAAGCCTGGTCTTTCAGATCTGTCTCCGGCTCGGCGACGGGCACACAATCGGGGCAATAGAACCGGCCATCTTTGGCGATAAAGGGCACACCGACACTGTCCTTTTTGCCGCATTGCCAGCATTGTTCCTTAACCAGACCGTAAGGCTGGCTTTCTATCTCTTGAAGCTGCAGGGATTCGGTGCTGTGATCGGTGAAAGAGCCTTCCCGGATCTCTTCGGATTTGACGGATTCAACAAGTGCCTCTTCCTCACGATCATCCTTTACCGGGGAAATGCTGACAGGCGGTTCGGACGGTTCATCCATTTCCGGCAACCGATCGTCTCCTGAACCGACGGCCGCCGTTTCGTCTATTTCCCTTTCGGATTCAGCTCCCGTAGGACCTTCAGCCTCCGGCACGTCAAGTTCTTCGGCCGGTTTTTCGGCAAAAAGACCGGCAAAATCGGCCGATGCTTCTTCCCTGTCCTTTTTATCGCGTTCTTCGTCGGCCGACTCGGAGTCAATCTCCGCTACAATATCGGACCAGTCGAGTACCGCCTCCCTTTCGACAACCGGGACTTCATCAGGTGCATGAACATGCGTCTCTTCATATCCTTCATCCGATTCTTCTTCGAGACCGGCTTCAGGAGGGGGCTCTCCTTCGCCTGGGCTACCGATCTCGGCCGGCGTATATCGTTCCTCCCGGAGATCGTCCACGGGGAGTGCCGGTTCATCCGTCAGTTCCTCTTGCCGACTGTCGGCCACAGCCTCTGAAGCAATAAATTTTTCACGACACTTCGGGCATTTGACAAATTTACCATAGTACGAGTCATCTGCAGAACCTTTTACGCCACAGTGTGGACAATGTAGTTTCATCGAACGCCTCCACCTTCTTTCATTTCTTGCCGCTCCTCATGCCCTGAAACTCTTCTTCGTCGGGAACCGATCATCTCCAGCCGGAAGATGGCACTTCTTTTCAGCCGACAGGACACTTCATTGAATTCAACTGAAAAAAATGCTATAATTTTCGTAACCGCTCACCAGCACTCCATTTTCGTCCGATCAGGCCACCTCACATAGCCTACTATAGCTCGGCGGCCTGATCGGACGAAAATGGAGCACTGGATGAACGGTTACAGATCCCAGGTTATGCAGTCTTTTGATGTGTGCCGGTGAACGATAACTAATTTTCGTATTATTAAATAGAAGTACAGGCAAATACAATATTTTTTTCAGTTATTTCGAGCGATCACCCATGGAAATAATTCTCATTGCCGCCATAGCGAAAAATCGCATCATAGGACGAAATAACAAAATGCCGTGGCACATCCCCGAGGAACTCCAGCTTTTCAAAAAGACGACGATGGGATTTCCGATGATCATGGGTCGCAAGACCTTTGAATCCCTTGCAAACCCTCTGCCCGGAAGACGTCATATCGTTCTCAGCCGCAATCATGATTATGCACCAGGAGGCGCTGAATATGCGTCGTCCCTGACTGCCGCCCTCGAGATGTGCAAAGATGCCGAGAAAGTCTTCATTATCGGTGGTTCACAAATTTTCAGGCAGGCCTTGACGGTTGCCACCGGCATGATTCTGACTTTTATTCATCGGGAGGTGGAAGGCGATGTCACTTTCCCGGATTTTTCAAACCTGGAATTTGTTGAAACAGGCAGAAAAGAGTACCCGGAATGCGCAGAGCCGTTCACCGTTGTCACCTACCGTCGGATTCAACCCGAACCATGACCATCGCTCTATCCCGGTTCTCCTGATCCAGTCACACAAAATCCATCTCCTGGATGGATTTCTGAATCTCGGCGAACCTCTCCCGGTTACGCTCATAGCTCTCGACTACAGCCGGATCGAAATGCCTGCCCTTTTCTCCTCTGATGTAGAATTCCGCATGGTTTATGGACAAAGGGTCCTTGTAGGGCCTCCGTGAAAGGAGAACATCGTACACATCGGCAAACGCCATTATCCTGCCCGCGAGAGGAATTTTTTCACCTTTCAATCGCAGCGGGTACCCGGAGCCATCCCATTTCTCGTGGTGCGCCATGGCGATTTCATATCCCAGCAAAAAAAAGATCGAACCGGTTCGCTGATAGAGCTTATTCAGGATGTTGCCGCCAAGGACAGTGTGATCCTTGATTATTTCATATTCTTTCGGAGTATATTTGCCTCTTTTGTTCAATAACCCGTCCGGTAAGCCGTTTTTGCCGATATCGTGGAGCACGCTGAGATTGGCGATGTCGTCCACCAGCTGTTTTGTCAGGCCCCAGGACGGATGATGAAGCCGCAGATCATCGGCCAGCAGATGACAGTATTTCCTGGTTCGCTGGAGATGGGCCGCCGATTCGCCGCCCCGCTCGGCAGCCAGTTCCGCCAGTCCCAAAACCAGAGTATATTGATCCTGGAGCCGCAGCATTCTGAGAGCCCCCTGCAGACGCAGGAAAAGTACTTCAGGGACAACCGGCTTGCCGACAAAATCATCGGCGCCAAGATCCAGACCTTTGTGCAGGGCCTCATCATCCCGACCTGTTGCCAGTAAAATGATGCATGTATGAAATTCCTCCTGCGCGCGAATGGTTTTAATGACCTCAAAGCCGTTGGCCAGAGGCATCCCCAAACCGGTTATTACAATGCGGATCGCTCTCATTTTTTCCGCCCATATCTCCAGGCCGGCTGGGCCGTTTTCCGCCGCAAGGACATGACATCCCCGTTTCTCAAGATTGTTCTGCAGCAGGTTCCTTTCCGCTGCATCGGCTTCAATGATCAGAACTGTCGGTTTTATTGTTACGGAATCGAACATTGCTCCTCTCCCGGGGGTCGCATTGATATCGGCGGGCCTGGACAATCACCCGACCCAATTTTATTCAATCACAAATGTCCGGCAAAAAACAAGGAAGGAAGAAGAGAAAGAACCTGTCCGCCGGGAGTTCTTCTTTACTTCATGCAGTACAATGATGATGGTGCTCGATAGAATCAGCCACCAGACGAACAGGAGAAACTCATGGACGATCCCATTTCGATACGCAAATTTGAACCAAAGATACGAAAAGGCCTTGTTGTGATCATTACCGGCAATGGCAAGGGCAAAACCACTTCTGCCATGGGCATGGCATTACGCGGCTGCGGTCACGGACTGCGGACCACGATTGTACAATTCATGAAGGGTGATCTCTATTCCGGAGAGTGGGACGGCGTGAAACAGCTGGCTCCTTTCGTCACTCTCCACCACACCGGCAAGGGATTTTGCGGCATCGAAGGCAATCCCTACCCTCACTCCGAACACCGGAAAAATGCTCAGGATGCCGTTCTCCTGGTGGAGCGCATTCTCCGCGCCGAGAACTGCGACACGTTAATCCTCGACGAAATCAATAATGCCCTGCATCTCGGACTCGTCGACCTGGATCAGGTGAAACATATTCTTGCCCTCCGGCCGGCACGGATGCATATCATCCTGACCGGCAGAGACGCCGTTCCGGAGCTCATCGACCTCGCCGATACTGTCAGCGAGGTAAGGGAAATCAAACACGCCTACCGAAAAGACATAGAGCCTCAGCCGGGAATCGATTTCTAACATCCCAGCAACGGCCACGCCGTAGGACCCTACAATGTAGGATTGTTCAACTATTTCATATAATTACACAATAAAATACTGCTCTTTTCCCTTGGAAATAGCGATTTCTCATGATATTCTTTAAGGAGATAAAAAAGGAGCTGTCGAAACTGCGAAACCGTCTTGGCAGGTCAAAGAGTATCGTCTGCGAAAGGAGGTGACCAATGATCAGCCACTATCTGGAATTGAATGGGAAAAGGTATCTTCTTTCCGACAACTATCAACTCCTGGATCTTACCTCATGGGACTTCCAGATTCGGGACTATATCGCCCGGCAACTCAATCTCAAGTTGAGTGACGATCATGTCAAAGTGATCGAATTGATTCGAAGATCATACGAACAACGGGAAAAACATCCGTTCGTAAGAGTGGTTACCGCCGACATGGCCAGGGAGATGGGGCCGGAAAAAGGTACCATGCGTTATTTTTACGGTCTGTTCCCCAAGGGCATCCATCAGGCTTTTCAATTGGCGGGTTTGCCGATGCAGGGCTTCTGTTTCTAGTCTTAGCCCCTTAAAGCAGCAAAGGCCGGTCAGCTCATGCTGCCCGGCCTTTGTTCGCTCCTGGTCGAATGGTTCTATTCTTAAGCAATTTCAAAAGGCTTGCAGAGTTCATCGCTCTCTGCGGCAACCCTGCCGCAGGACTGGCACGAATATTTCATTGCGGCAAGTTTCTCTTTGCACACATGGGTTGCCCCGACATCGTTTGCCCCGCAATAGGAGCATGCAAGCACTTCCATGGTCGGATTACAGAGATGCCCGGGATCGTCAGCCACGGCACCGCAATTTTTACAGGTATGGGTCATAACAGGCCTCCTTTGTGAGATATATGAACAACCGTTTGTTGAGTCTGTTCTTTCTATTGCCCGGCATCTCTCGCAAAAACGACAGCTCGAGGCAATTCCTCTTGAGGGGAAAACACCTGCTTCGGGCGGAAAAATGTCGAAGCGATCTTCTTGGGGAATTTAAGCAACCTGTCGAGGATGTCAATGGGGACACTCCGGGCAGCTGCCCGGAGTATCCTCAACTCCTACTTTTCGCTCAGTGCCTCCAGGGTCACAAATATTTCTACGTCCTTGCCTACCAGTCCAAGGTCATAGAATTTCCCGGAGCCGATAATGTAGGCCAGCCTGTCAAGAATCATTCTCCCGTTGAAACCGGCCACTTCCTTGCCCTTGACTGCGGGATGGTCCTTGACCCCTGCCAGCACAAGAGGCAGCATCAGGTCATATTCGACCCCTTTGACCGCGAATTTTCCATGCACCTCATAGAGACCGTTACCGGCATCGACAATCCTGGTCGATGTAAAGGTCATCAACGGATACTTTGCCGCATCGAAAAAATCCGAAGACTGCAGGTGCTTGTCGCGTTTGGCGATATCGGTGTCGATTGAAGCGGTCTCGATTGCAAAATAAAATCTGCTTTCAGCCAGGTTATCGGGATCGAAATTTACCTCGCCGGAATATTCGTTAAAGTGTCCCCGTATGGTGGAATAAACGTGATCTACACCAAAATAGAAGTTGGAATGCGCCTTATCGAGTTCCCAACTTCGTGCTGCTGCAAAAACGAATTGCGGACTCATAGTGAGGAAAATCAGCAGCAACGATATTCTCTTGAAAAAATTCATACATTCTCCTTGGGATATGTAATTGTCTAAAATGATATTCTTCCTCCGGAATCCTTCTCCGGTTGCAAAACAATAATGAACACCATTCGAAAATCAAGTTTGATATTAAGCCGTTGTCAAAGAATAACATGGCAAGGTAATGCCCCGAACGGTAAACAGTCATGCTTTCTTCTTCAGCCAATACACCCCTTTTATTCTCAGGATCCAGACAGCCACCGCTACGAGCAGCGCAAACAATCCTGTCTGGGGGATTCGATGTTCAAAGGAGTCACTGACAAAAAGGACATGTACGGTGAGCAGGAAGGGGACCAGATACGCCAGCATACGGTGAATGAGCCGCCAGCGTTGATAGGCCAGACCAATCTGCAGGCGAAATTGAGAAGAAATAACCATCGTCAGAATAATAGAGAACAGCAGCATCCCGACCATTTCCGGCCAGAACCTGACACCGATCGGCAGGTTGGCGATTCCTTCGGGAACCTGCACCAGAACTATATGCAGGATGGCAAGAAGTGCCAGGGTAAGACCATTTACCCGGTGCAAACTCATCAATGCCGTCATCCCGAAGAACTCTTCCAAATATTTGCCCCTTACTCCCAGCAGTATCTGGAAAAAGATCGACAGCGCTGCGAGCAGGCCCACCAGCTGCCCTCCCCGCAGCAACGATTTATCGTAACCTGTTTTATACCACAGGGTTTGCGACTCATAGACAAACGGTATCGACAGTGTCCCGGTGAAAATAAGAGCAAGCAATACAAGCAACAAACCACGAACCATTCCTTATCCCAATTGACTGAAACCATCATAAAGAAATGCCCATCGGAGGCTACGCCTGCGATAGGCATAATTCAAAAGTTGCTGTACGTCGATTCCTACTTGAGCCCCGGATGAGAACTGATTTCTTCTTCAATCACGTCGGGATTATCCGCATTGTATCGTATGATATTCTGCAGATGAACAAGATTGTCCGGTGTTATCCTCACGAATTTGATGCTTGCTTCGCCATCTCCGGTTCGGACAATTTCACCGAACACATCTACCCCCGGAGCCATACGGGGCAAGAGAATGGTGAATTTGCATTCTTTCCCCAGCGGCAGGTCGTCTTGGATTTCCAGGAGACAACCACCAACGCTGAGATTTACTATCCGATCGACCGTGTAAACCTTGTCGTCCACCGCAAGCCGGGCTCTCACGTTAAAAAAGATCCGACTGAATCGCCTTTTCTCTGCTGTCATGGACCCTCTCACTCATTTACTGTTCAATTGATTTGACATTGGGTAATATGTGTCTTTAGTCAACTATATAGTTATCTCTCCATAAAATTCAAGTCACCCGGGTAATAAGTGATGGAAGAAGACATTTCCGGCAGAAAAGGCCGGCTCATTTTACGGACTCTCGCCATGCCGGCCGACACCAATCCTCATGGCGATATTTTCGGCGGCTGGATCATGGCCCAGATGGACATCGCCGGCGGAATCCTGGCCCGCGAAATCACCTGCTCAAGAGTTGTCACGGTTGCGGCGGAATCTATCGCCTTCATCAAGCCGGTGCATGTCGGAGATGTCGTCGGCTGCTACGGTGAGGTGGTTCGGATCGGCACAACCTCGATCACCATCGATCTTGAGGTCTGGGTGAAACCTGCTCTTGACAGACCGGTGGCAGAAATTGTCGAACTCCGGGTCACCAAAGCTGCCTTTACCTACGTTGCGGTAGACGGTGAAGGGAAAAAACAGGCGATCGACAAAAGCTGCAAAAGCTGACCGAAGCTTAATTTTTCTGCACCGATTCGCCGGGCTGCGGTTCGGCGGCGACAGCATTTTCCGGATTGATGAAGCGGAGAATCGCCTGCCAGTAGGCGGGGTACATGTCTATGGTGCCGTGATCGGCCGAGGCGAGAAAGACAATCTCTTTTTGCCCCCGGATATGACGAATGAGATTTTCCGTCCGGCCTGGGCCGATTACTTTATCCTCGCCGCCATAGACTACCAGCAACGGACAGCGGATGTCCCTCGCAAATTCAAAGGAAGCAAAACGATGCCTGAGAAAAAGCGCAACAGGCAGCCAGGGGTAATGCGATTTCGCCACGTTTTCGATGCTGTCGTAGGGCGTCACTAGGATGGCCCCCTGCACCTCCCGGCGGGATGCGACATAGCATGCCACCCCTGAGCCAAGACTTCTGCCGATCAGAAAAACCTGCTCCGGCGAGTAGCGGGAACGCATATCGTCGATTACCGCCAGGGCATCGGCAAAAATTTCCGCCTCGCCCGGCCTGCCGCCACTCGGACCGTACCCCCGGTAGGCGACAAAAAGCGTTGCTGCATGGATATCCTTGAATTCATCGACATTTAAAAAAACATCTTCGGCATTGCCGCCGTAATACATCAGCAATTTCTCCTGGGCAAGACCGGGATTCACCAGCCAGCCCCGCAGAGTGACCGCTCCCCGATGAAAGCTGCAGTCGACGACCCTTTCATCGCCGTGCCCCTCGTGACGGGCCAGGTTCGGATAAAACAGCAGCGAATCCTGACGCAGATACATGAAGATCATGCACAACACATAGAAAATCGCACCATAGAGGAACAACTGCAACAACAGGTTCATCTTCATTTTCCCTTTAAAATCCCGGCCACCACGCATGAAAATGGTGTAAAGGTCCATGGCCCCGACCGACGACCATGTCCGCTCCTCTGCTAAGGGCTAGGCTGACATAGTTTTTTGCCATGCCGGCCGCCTGCGGCAGCGTCTCTCCCCTCGCCAGAAACGCGGCAATAGCCGAAGAAAGTGTGCAGCCGGTTCCGTGGGAATTGCGGGTCACCAGATGTTCCCCGGTGAATTCCAGCAATTTTCCGCTCAGCCCGTCAAACAGCATATCGACATTGCCCTCGTCAACCAGGTGGCCTCCCTTGAGATACACCGACCGGCAGCCGAGTCGCACCAGTTCCCGGCAGGCATCGGCCATCTGGTCGCGCCGGGTCACTTCCCGGCCAAGCAGCACCGAAGCCTCCGGCAGATTAGGGGTGACGAGAGCGGCAAGCGGCATGAGGCCTGCTTTCAGATCGTCTACGGCCTTCTCCGAGAGTAAACTGTCACCGCTTTTCGCCAGCATGACGGGATCGAGAACGATGGCTCCGCATGCATACCGGCAAAGCCGGTCGGCAACTATGGAGATTATCGGCGACGAATGAAGCATGCCGATTTTCACCGCATCCGTGCCGATATCACTGAGTACCGCATCAAGCTGGAGCCCGACAAATTCAGGCGGAACCGGATGTATGCCGGTGACGGCAACGGTATTCTGCGCCGTTACTGCCGTGACAACCGACATGCCGTAACAGCCAAGGGCCGAGAAGGTCTTAAGATCCGCCTGGATGCCCGCCCCGCCGCCACTGTCCGATCCGGCAATCGATACTACCCGGCGATATGTTTTCACTGCTGCTTCTCCTTTTCTAAAGGTGTACATCCTGCATCCTCGCAGAGAAGTGCTACCATGGAAAAGTCATTTTTGTCAACGCCTCCGGCGGGCTGTTCACACCCGGCATATCCCTCTCCTGTCGACAGGAGAGATCGAGTTTCGTTTTATAAAATAATAGTTTTCGTACGAACCATAATATATTTTCACTTGAACTTTTGTCCAAACAATATTACATCAATCAAAAGGTGCGGTTTTTCGGCACCCGATCCCATATGGAATTTTTTCCCGAGAGGACAAAGAATCATGATGCAAGAACAGACCATTGCCACGGAAGTGCTGATCATCGGTGGCGGGGTAACCGGCGCAGGGGTAATGCGCGATCTCTCCCTCCGCGGCCTGCACACTCTCCTGGTCGACAAACGCGATCTCTGTGCCGGCGCCTCCGGCGGCAACCACGGTCTGCTGCACTCCGGCGCCAGGTACGTCTCGAACGATCCGCATTCCGCCGGCGAATGCCGGCAGGAGAACGAACTCCTGAAGAAACTGGCGCCGCAGTGCGTCGAGCAGACAGGCGGTCTTTTTGTCGCTGTCGAGGGAGACGATCCGGGATTTGCCGAATATTTCCCTCACCTTTGCCGACAGGTCGCCATTTCCTGTGAAGAAATTGCTATAAGCGAAGCAAAAAGGCTGGAGCCGCATCTTTCCGACCGGATTTTCAAGGTCTACCGAGTCGCCGACGCAACTATCGATCCCTTTCGCCTGGCCCTTGAAAATGTCGCCCATGCCTCTGCGGCAAGCGGCAGCCGATACCTGCCCCATACCGAAATCCTGGGCTTCGAGATCGCAGACGGCGAGATCCGCGCCGCCCTCTGCCGGGATACAAGGACCAACAGCCTGCTCAGAGTAGTTGCCAAACAGTATGTCAATGCCGGCGGTGCCTGGGCTATGGACATATCGAGGCTGGCCGGCTGTACCGACGTCAACCTGCTCTATTCGAAGGGCACCCTCCTCGTCAGTCACGACCGCATGACCCGTCATGTGATCAACAGGTTAAGACTGCCGGGCGACGGTGACATTCTCGTGCCGGGCGGCACGGTCTCGGTGCTCGGCACCACCTCCGTCCGAACCATGAATCTGGAGAATATCCGGCCGACCGTGGCAGAAATCGATTTGAATGTCAAAGAGGGCGCGGCGATGATCCCGGCTCTCGCTACCGCGAGATATATCAGGGCTTTTTCCCGGGTGCGCCCTCTTTTGCAATGCAATTTGGGTGATGACGATCGCGAGGCAAAGAGGGGTTTCGCCCTCCTGGACCACACTTCACAAGGGCTTGCCAATTTCTGCACCATTACCGGCGGCAAGCTCACTACTTTCCGTCTGATGGCCGAAAAAACCGCCGATCTGGTGGCCGCCCGCCTTGGCAACAACGAACCCTGCACGACCACTTCGGTTCCCTTGCCGGACGGCGAGGCCTGCCGCTGGACCGAACCCGGTGCTTCGCCGAAGTACTGGTACCATGCCAACAACGCCGACGACATGATCCTCTGCGAATGCGAAATGGTGCCGCAATCGGCCATCGACGAGATCGTCAAAGGCGCGCCGGGGGCGGAAAAAGAAATGACGCTTGAGGCCATTGCCCTCAGATCCCGGGCCGGCAAAGGCCCCTGTCAGGGTTCCTTCTGCGGTATTCGTATCTGCTCGTATCTCTATGACCGGGGATATTACCGCGACGCCTCGGGGCTTCGTCATATGCGCGATTTTTTCAATGAACGGTTCAAGGGCCAGAAAACAGTCATCTGGGGGCAGCAGGCAGCCCAGATGGAACTCGCCGAGGCCCTGCACTGCGGCCTGCTCGGCCTCGATACCCTGGAGGAAGAATGAAAGAGGAAGTACGCAATCTTACCACCCAACTGGCAGTGATAGGCTCGGGTATTGCCGGTTTTGCCGCCTCGATCTTTGCCGTGCGCCGCAACATTGCTGTTGCCCAGATCGGCAACACCGGCGCGGTGGCCTATACCACCGGCTACCTCGATCTGCTCGGCAAAGAGGACGGCTCGCCTGCCGCGGTGATCGATCCCTGGCAGGCACTCGACACACTCGCCGCAACCCAGCCGGATCATCCACTTGCAAAAATCCCGGCCGCCGATATTCGCCGGAGCTTTACCGAGTTTACCGCCTTTCTCGGGGAGTGCGGCATCGCTTACGGCAAGCCGCAGGACCACAACGTTACAGCGCTGACCCCGGCCGGCACCCTGAAACAGACCCTCTGCGTGCCGGCTACCATGGCGGCCGGACCCCGCGCCTATGCCGAAAAAATGCCCTGCGTCATCATCGATTTCAATGGCCTGAAGGGCTTCAGCGGCCGTCAGGTGGCAGCCAACCTGCAGGACCGGTGGCCCGGCCTTACCACGGAAAGAATCGGATTTCCGGACATGTCCCATGGAGAAATCTATCCGGAAGTTATGGCCCGGGCTCTCGAAGTCCCGGCCACCCGGGAAAAGCTTGCGGATTTACTGAAAAAAGCAGCCGGCGAGGCTCAGGTGATAGGCCTTCCGGCGGTTCTCGGCATGCATCGGCCGGACCACGTCAAAGCGGAACTGGAACGGCTCACCGGTCTTACCATCTTTGAAATCCCGACCATGCCGCCTTCGGTGCCGGGCATCCGCCTGCGTGAGATGTTCGAACAGGTCCTGCCGGAAAAAGGGGTGACGCTCATTCCCCAGCAAAAAGTCACCGCGTTATCCTTTGATTCGGGCGCGGCAACGCTTTGCCTCTGCGACAGCTTCGGTCCTATCCGACTTCGCGCCGAGACGGTGATCCTGGCGACCGGCCGTTTTCTAAGCGGCGGCCTTGAGGCCGGGCTGACCGGCATCAGGGAACCGTTGCTGGATCTGCCTGTGACTCAGCCGGAAAGCCGGGCCCACTGGTATTGCGACCGCTACACCGACAGCCGCGGTCATGCCATCCACCGGGCGGGCATCGAGATCGACTCCTCCTTCAGGCCGCTCATGACCGGCGGCAGGCCATACAGCGAGCGGCTCTTTGCCGCCGGGGTGATCCTCGCCCATCAGGACTGGATCCGCGGCCGCAGCGGGGCAGGCATCGCCATCGCCACCGCCTATAAAGCGGTGGAAGCGGCCGAACGTTTTTTGTCTTCATCTTCAAGCAGTTAAAGGAACAGCCATGGCGGACAGCACAATACCCACCATCAATTTCAAAGAAAAGGCCATGGAGCTGCTGCCGGAAGGTGCCAGTTTCGAAGCCTGTCTGACCTGCGGCCTCTGTTCATCGGGCTGTCCCGCCTCCGGAATCGAGAACATGGACCCGCGAAAATTCATCCGCATGGCAATGCTCGGCATGGATGCGGAGCTGTCTCAAACGCCGTGGGTCTGGTGCTGCACGCAGTGCAAGCGGTGCCAGCATGTCTGTCCGATGAATATCGACATCTCGCAGCTGGTATTTCTCGCCCGGGGCAACTGGCCGCAGGACAAAAAACCTTCCGGGATCGTCCGCTCCTGTCAGATGATCCGCTCAACCGATTCGACCAGCGCCATGGGGCTGCCCCCGGCCGACTTCGTCTTCGTGGTCGAGGACGTTCTGCAGGAAGTGCGGGAGACCCAGCCGGCCTTTCGGCATCTGCAGGCGCCGATGGACAAAACCGGGGCATTTTTCTTTGTCAACCAGAACTCCCGCGAGCCGATGAGCGAACCGGACGAAATGGTGCCGCTCTGGAAGATCTTCGATCTTGTCGGCGCCGACTGGACCTACTCCTCGAAAGGCTGGGCGGCGGAGAACTTCTGCATGTTTTCCGGCGACGAGGAAGCCTGGTACGAGGTGATAAGAAAACGGGTCGATGCGGTGAGCGAACTGGGCTGCAAGGTCTGGCTGAACACCGAATGCGGTCACAGCTACTACACAATGTGGCACGGCCTGAAGCGCTTTGGCCTTGCGGCCGATTTCGCTCTCGAAAGCCTCATCACCTACTATGCAAGATGGATACGGGAGGGCAAGCTGCCGGTCAATTCCCGGTGGAATACCAGAAAGATCAAGTTTACCGTGCAGGACCCCTGCATGATTGTCCGCAAGGCCTACGGCGAGTCAATCGCCCTGGATATGCGGTTTGTTGTTAAAAGTCTGGTCGGCGAAGAGAATTTCATCGACATGCAGCCGAACCGCAGCGCCAACTACTGCTGCGGCGGCGGCGGCGGTTTTCTGCAGGCGGGCATGACCGACCATCGGCGAACCTACGGCAAGCGCAAGTTCGACCAGATTGCCGCAACAGGCGCCGCCTACGTCCTCACGCCCTGCCATAACTGCCATTCGCAGATGGAGGATATCGGCCACTTCTACGGCGGCAGTTATGGGGTTGTCCATTTCTGGACTTTAATCTGTCTCTCTTTGGGCATCCTCGGCGAAAACGAACGCACCTATCTGGGCCCGGATCTGCTGGCACTGATCGACTGATTTCAGCTTACCAGATAGGTCCCGGTGCCGGCGGCAATGAGCACTTTCTGGTCATTGCATAACTCCGTCCGGACTACCGCGACTTTATTGCCTTTGCGCAAAACCGAGCCGGTGGCGGTGAAAAATTTTCCTTTTCCGGCTCTGAGGAAATCGACCCGCAGATCGATGGTACCGATCCGTGCCATACGCTTGCCGAGTTCCTCAACCTCCATACCTTCCAAATGCTTCAAGAGCTCAACCGAAGCGACCAGACCGCCGGTCAGATCAAGTACCGAGGAAATGACTCCGCCATGCAGGATCTCCCGGACGAAGTTGCCGATCAACTCCTCCCGCATGTCGATCCTCACCTGAACATCGGTCGGCGTCAGACTGTCTATCCGGATACCAAGGAGGCGGTCGAAAGGCATCCACTGTTCATACATCTCTTTCAATAATTCCAGCGATTCCTGCAAAGTAATCGTCATTTTTCCTCCATCTCCACCGCCAACTATTCGCTTGTCTTCTTTCTTTTTCGGGCGATCTTCTTGAAGATCTTCCTGATCACCGGCATGGTCATGAGATCCTCGCCGCTGATGCGTCGCAGCACAAGGTCGCTGTTGGCCATGACCGTCGCGCTACGGAGGCCTTTTTTGGTAAAATAGGCCATCTCGCCAAAAATATCTCCGGAGGTTAATGTCTTGACCAGCCTTCCTTCGCCGTCAAGCACGCTGACACAGCCGTGATCGATGAAATACACTCCATCCGGGGTATCCTGAAACCGGATGATGCACTCGCCTTTTTTCCGCCAGATCAACTTAAACTTTCTCTCCCAGTCGGTATCCACGACCAGCGCCTGATAGAACTCTGCATCGATGGCTTTAAAAAACTCGCTGGACAAGTTGAGCAGGCGGATATTTCCGTATTCGGTATCCGGCTCGCCGATCTTCATACCGACTGCCTTGAAGTCATCTTCCGGACGGGGATGATTGCCGATATACTCGAGGATTCTTTCCGTGGGCAGATCTCTTTTCCCGGTCATTTCGACAAACACATCCTGAGCCTCCAGGAGGAGTACCCGGGCCTGGGGAAAATCCGGAAGAATTCCCTGCAGGACATTGCCGCAGAACAGCTCCACCGCCCTGTTTTTCATCTCGATAAAGCGCAGCAGTTTCTTCTTGTTGACATTTTCCGGGCACTGGTGCATACCCGGCCGGTACACCGAAAACAGATGCACCGGATGGGTAAAGTTTTTGGGGGTGACCTTGCCGATGCTGACCAGATGCCTGGCATGATCCGTCTGCCAGAACGCCACCTCGCGATCCATGAGAATCCTGGTGCCGAAATAGCCACACAGTTCTTCCAGACGGCTGGCTACCGAAAAACTCGCCCCGAACCGCATGGTTTTGCCTTCAAGAACCGCTTCGATAATATGCCCGGTGAACAACCCTATCCTGGTTGGGGCAATGATCCCCTTTTCCATGGCATGAACCATTGCAAGAGCGACATCGAGCGCCTTGCCGCACATCTCGTTTATTCCGGTCCCGGCCCTCTTTTCAAAAACTGCGACCGCACCATCGCCTGCCGAAGACTCTATTCTTTGGTTTTTACCGCAGATCGATCGAACTATTTCTTTCAGCGCAATATGGTATTCCAGCATGAAATCCTTAATCTCGGCTGGTCGCATATCGGTTGTCCTGCGGGAATAGCCGATCATATCGCTGAGCAGGATGACCACTTCTTTTTCGACTCCGAGTAATTCGTTCCTACTCGCTGTATTCACCGAATTATTTGATTTCATAGGTCTTGTCCCGGCAGATCTTATGGTTGCGGCCAATTCATTACCATGACGATAATCATTTCCGGGCAAATTTTTGCTTCGAGAGCCCGGATCCGGAAAGCTTCTTCAGTTGCATCTTTCTTCTCATCGTAACGTCATACCAGCCAATAATCAAAAAAAATACAACAGAGTCATATATCGGATATTTTTCTGCCGACACTTCCTCTTTCCGGCTAAAATGGATATGCTGGTGTAAGCGCATGCAATGAACATGGTTCCTAGGAGGTTGTCCGAGTCGACAAGGAGAAAAGAATGAAACTCGTATATAAAGAGGTTCCTGTTGAATTTCTCTCCGCTCTGCCGGAAGGCATCAAATATGTACAGAAGCAGGGCAAAGATTTTCTCGTCATCGAACAGCTGTACTGCCGGGACGGCCACAGCCTGATGGCCGACCATGTGCGGCTGCACGGAGAACCCTCGGTCTGCCTCGACGCCAGGATCGGCAGCCGGCAGGGCCGGGTCTTCGTCGACGCCTTCTGGGGCAGCCATGACAAGCTCTACAGTTTCCTCCCGGCCGAAGCCGACCTGCACAGCATCACCGAAGCGCGTTGTCCGCATTGCGGCATCAGTCTCATTGCCCCGCGGGAATGCCTTTACGACGGCTGCGGCTGTCTGCAGGCGATCGTTTTGAATCTGCCCGGCGGAGTCAACAAGATCCTGGTCTGCGCCAAGCACGGCTGTCCCGACCACGAACTTGTCATCCAGCGGATACCGGAAGAGATCACCCGTCGAGTCCGCAAAATAAATTATTTCGGTGAGTTCCACGATGACATGTTCAGAGGTATCTGATGAAGGAACCCGCAGCCAAAAATTATATCGAAATCAATCCGCAACGCTGTAAGGGCTGTGCGGCCTGCATTGTCGCCTGCCCTCACGACTGTCTCGAGATAGGATCGGAAATCAATACGATGGGCTACCAGTTTGCCCGTTTTGCCGTGCAGAAGTGCATTGCCTGCGGCCTCTGTTTCTACACCTGTCCCGAATTCGGGGCCATAACCGTCTACCGGAAACCACGCCAGAAGAGCTGAAGGAGCTGATATGGGCCAACATCTGATGAAGGGCAACGAGGCGGTGATCTATGGCGCGCTCCTGGGCGGCGCCACCCATTATTTCGGCTACCCGATAACCCCGGCCAGCGAAATAGCCCATGCCGCGGCCGACCTGTTTCCGCGTTGCGGCCGGCATTTTCTCCAGGCTGAATGCGAGGTGTCGTCGATCAGCATGCTCTATGGCGCGGCAGCCGCAGGGGCCAGGGTGATCACCGGTTCTTCCGGGCCCGGACTGTCGCTGATGGCCGAGGGCCTTTCGTATCTGTCCGGCTCGGAGCTGCCCAGTGTGGTGGTCGATGTACAGCGGGCAGGGCCCGGTCTCGGCTATATCTGGCCGGAGCAATCCGACTACAACTTCATCGTCCACGGCACGGGCCACGGCAGCCACAGCGGGGTGGTGCTGGCGCCCAACTCGGCGCAGGAGATGTGCGACTTTGCCTATCAGGCCTTTGATCTTGCCGAACGCTATCGCTGCACGGTCTTCATCCTCACCGATGCCTATATCGGCCAGATCATGGAACCGGTGGAACTGCCGCGGAAAATCAAAAAAAACCCGCACAAGGAGTGGGCGTTGTATGGCGATGCGGCAAGCCGCCGCAATGTCCTTGCCTCCATCTACCTGAAGGTTGAAGAACTCGAGGGCCACAATCTCAAACTCCAGGAAAAATACCGACAAATGGCGGCTGAAATCGTCGACTTCGAAGAAGTCCTCACCGAAGATGCCGACTATCTCTTTGTCGCCTACGGGATCAGTTCGCGAATCTGCCATTCCGCTCTCCATAAACTGCGCAAAAAAGGCATAAAGGCCGGGATGCTGCGGCCGAAAACCCTCTTTCCCTTCCCGAACGTCCGACTGCAGGAACTGACTGGGCAGGTGAGGAAGATGATCGTCGCCGAACTCAGTAACGGCCAGCTGGTCCGCGACGTCCGGCTGGCCGTGGCAGGAAAAGTGCCGGTGGACCTGTATAACTGGATGGGCGGCCGGATTCCCTCAACCGATGAAATCGTTCGCCGCCTGGAGGAGGATATAGAATGCACGCAATAAAACATCAGAAGGCCCGTTCGCTCTATCCGTCCTTTGAACGTAAAGCTCCGGGCGCGGATGTCAGCCACTACTGTCCCGGCTGCGGTCACGGCACCGTTCACAACCTGATCGCCGAGGCAATCGACGATCTTGGCATCCAGGACCGGGTGATTTTTTGTTCCCCTGTCGGTTGCAGCGTCTTCGCCTATTACTATTTCGATGTCGGCAACATCCAGTGCGCCCATGGCCGGGCTCCGGCGGTGGCCTCGGCTATCCGCCGCACCAACGACCAGGCAATCGTCATCTCCTATCAGGGCGACGGCGACCTGGCTGGAATCGGCATGAGCCAGATCGTCCATGCGGCCAACCGCGGTGAGAATATCACGGTTTTTTTCATCAACAACGCCATCTACGGCATGACCGGCGGGCAAATGGCGCCGACCACCATCCTGGGCCAGAAAACCGTCACCACCCCCGACGGCCGCAATGCGGCCAACGAAGGCTTTCCCATCGGGGTTTCGGAAATTATCGACAGTCTGCACGCCCCGGTTTTTATCGAGCGGGTTTCCCTGGCCGACGCCGCCAAGGTAATGAAAGCCCGGATGGCAATCCGCAAGGCGCTGCGCAACCAGTTGGACGGCAAGGGTTTTTCGCTGGTCGAGGTACTGTCGCCATGCCCGGTAAACTGGAAGATGACGCCGGTCGAGGCGCGCCGCTGGCTGGCAGACAATCTGGAACCGGTCTTCCCGGTCGGCAATCTTCGAGACCTGCCGAAAAGCCCGATCGACAGGATCGATAAAAAGAAGGCTGCACCTGTCAGCGACCGGAAAATTCTCGAGATCCTTGGCGTTGGCGAAGAAGAGGTCGCCACCAGAACCTTGCAACTCAAAGAAGAACAGCACGTCAAGATCGCCGGTTTCGGCGGTCAGGGCGTGCTGTCGACCGGCATCCTGCTGGCCAACTGCGCCATCGCCGAAGGCCTCAAGACCACCTGGCTGCCTTCGTATGGCGCGGAAATGCGCGGCGGCACGGCCAACGCCAGTATCAATATTTCTCACGAGACCATCGGCTCGCCCATCGTCTCCTTCCCCAGCGCCCTGCTGACCATGAATCTCCCATCCCTCGATGCCTTTGAAGATACGGTACAGCCAGGCGGCTCGATCTTTGTCAATTCATCGCTTGTACCCCGCAAGGTGCGCCGTGGAGACGTCGCCGCCTATCATATCCCGGTGACCGATATGGCCAATGACCTCGGCACAATCCAGGTGGCGAGCGTCATCCTTCTCACCGTCTATGCCCTGGTTTCCGGAGCAATAACCATCGAAACCCTGAGAAAGATCATTCCCCTGTCGATTAAACGGAAGAACCTGGCGGAGATCAACATGAAGGCCATTGAGGCGGGGATTGCCTGGCACCGGGAGAACTGCGCCGCAAGCTAGGTTCTACTCAAATACCTGTAAAGGCTTATTCGTCCTGACTGGCGATAAGCGACAACTCCTTTTCCAGAGTGAAATACATCAGGAAGCGGGATTCCTCCGGTTTCTCGGTTGCTTTTCGGCGTTTGAGCTTTGCAATCAATTCCGGGTTATTTTCCTCACGGACCTTTTTCAAAAAAAGCCGCTTGCCTTTGTAACCGGTTCCGTCTTCGACAAAAAGAAAGGTCGCAAAAGGATTGGATTGAAGGTTGTGATGGGTAAGCCTGTCGAGCATGATAAAGGACAAGGTCCCCTCTTCGAGGAAATGCGGACTGGAATACACGGCAGCATCCACTTTTCCGTCGCCGTCGGCAGTAGCCAGGACACCGAATCCTTTGGTTGTTTCGAAATATTCTTGTAAATGTTTCATAATTCTCTTTTATCCTTCCGGCTCACTTGAAGATTATCTTGAATGACAGGATACACACACATCCTATTCCTCTGCCCACTACCTTAAGAGCAAAAGACAGCAAGGCAATAGACCCGCAGCGACAGTTTATCTGTACTACCTGATCCATTTCGGCAACTCGGTCTGTGCAACTTTGCCGAGCATTTTCAAGGTTTCCGGCGAGTCGAACAGTTTTTTGCACAGTTCGCATTTGCGGTAGGTAACAATCTCCCGGGATTTGATTCCGGCAAAAGAGGCAATATTTGTGATGCCCATATGGCGGATGCAGGTATAGAGCGGGTGATTTTCGCTCCGGGCAAAGAGCTGGTCGAGGGAATGGTCCTTGAGGTTACCGAGCAGAAAAAAATTTGTGGTGTTAAAATGGCTGCCCGCATCGCAACAGGCGTACATGTTCAGATCCGGTGCCAGATACGGGTTCATGGCACAGCGATTGTCCTGGTAATCGGTCAATATTGCCGATCGGCCGATGGCATCGGCTCGGCCGGCGTAGATAACAGGCTCCGGGAAGAATTTAAGCCCGTGATCCCGAAGAAATTGCTCAAAAGAATCGTCTTCTTCGGAAAAATCAGTGACAAAAGAGACAAAATAGGCAATTCCGGCAGCCATGCAGCCCCGGGCCGCATGCAGCACCATTTTGCGCGGCACGTGGTGCTGATGCCACCTGCTATAACTCAAACGCAGCTCGCCCAGGCCGCACTGCCTGAGCCTGCCAAGCAGCTCCCGGGTTATTTCAGGAGTCTTTGCCCAGAAACTGTTGGTGACGATCCTGGTATAGATGTTCTTTTCCCGGCATAACGCCACCAACTCCAGGAGATCGTCAAAATAGATAAAGGGTTCGCCTGCGGTGAAGCTTATGCCGGTAACGCCGGCCAGAGCCATCTCCCCGATTATTCCTCTCGCCCTCGCCAGTTCCATTTTTGTATGAAAAGGGCGCTCATCTGCCGCCACACAATGGCTGCATTTGATATTGCAGCGGGTTGAGTATCCGAAAGCTATTTTTCTCATGTCTTTGGTATGTTTTTATTATTCTTCTTTTTTACTCCTCGGGTGGCCTCGGCGGCCAGCGGATCATCCGGCCAGAAGTGTTTCGGATAGCGTCCTTTCAATTCCTTTTTCACCTCCGGATAGCTGCGTTGCCAGAAACCGGCCAGATCGGAGGTGACCTGGATCGGCCTCCTGGCCGGAGACAACAGATGCAGAAGCAGGACTACCTTGCCGCCGCAGATAGCGGGAGTCTCGGTCCGGCCGAACATTTCCTGGAGACGCACCGCCAGAAGCGGCGGTTCACCAATGCGATATTCGATGCGGATTTTCGAACCGCTGGCGACGGTAATGGCTGCCGGAGCATCCCTGTTCAGCCGCTGTTGCTTCTCCCAGCCCAGCATGGCGGTGAATATCTCTTGCAGATCAAGTTTTTTCAGCTGTTCGGCCCTGGTCATCCCGGTAATATACGGGGCAAGCCAGCCAAGATCCTCCAGCAACCGATCATCGGCAAGATCGGGCCAGTCGATCTCCGGCTGCAGGTTGTGCAGGAGGTGGACCCGCGCCTGGAGTTGCCGGGCCTCTTTATCCCAGGGCAGCCCGGCATGTCCCATGCGCCGGATGCCGGTCAGCATGGCCCGGCCGATTTCTTCGGGATCGGCATCGGTCAGGGGATTTTCCTCGACAACTATTTTTTCCAGAAGAAGGCGCCTGACAGCCACAACCTTGGCGGCGGCGTCATCCCAGGACACCTCGTCGCTCACCCTGAACAATTGCCGGTGATGTTTTTTCAGGTCGGCCGGATCCAAGGGTTCGGCCAGAAAAATCCGTCCCTCCGTCCGACCTGCGTCCAACTGCGGCACTACCAGATATTCGCTGGCTGCCAGCGGATCGGCGGGAGGAAGCACAACCCCGCGACCGGTGGCGAGAAGATAACGCTCCCGTTCACCCGGACGCCTGCGGGCAATACGATCGGGATAGGCATAGACCAGCAGATCGCCGATAGCCTCGGTCTCGCGCGGTTTGCCCGTGTAACCGAACCGCCGGGCTTCCCGGTCTATGCGGCGGCATATGATCGGGTCACCGCCCTCACGACGAACCGCATCGTCGCCCTTTTTTCGCCATATTTCGAGCAAGCCATGCCGTATCCGCAGCTCGACCGAAGCAAAATTTTCATTTTTCCGGACAAGATCGCGTTCGGCCAGAATGGCTGCGATGTCGCAGGCCAGCGGGCCGTGTCCCGATTTTTTCGCCATCAGCAGCATATGGCCGAGACGGGGATGAACCGGCAGGCCGACAAGCTGCCGGCCGGTCTCGGTAATGCGTCCTGATGCGGTAATTGCCCCAAGGGAAATGAGCAGTTCCCGGGCCTGCCGGTACGGCCCGGAACGGGGCGGGTCCAGCCAGCGCAGTTCAGCTGCGTCGCTTACTCCCCACAAGGCCAGCTCCAGGGCGAGCCCGGCCAGATCGACGGCGACGATTTCCGGCGGGTGAAAGGGCGGCAGGCTGTGGTGTTCCTCGCCTGTCCATAGCCGCAGACAGTAGCCCGGCCCGAGACGCCCGGCGCGCCCGGCCCGCTGGTCGGCCGCCGCCTTGGAAACCCGTACGGTGGTTAACCGGCTGAGGCCGTTGCCCGGTTCAAAACGAGGTCTGCGCGACCAGCCGCTGTCGACCACACAGCCGATTCCTTCAATGGTGAGACTGGTCTCGGCAATCGAGGTGGCGAGAATCACCCGCCGTCTGCCGGCCGGATCCGGGAGGATCGCCCGGTCCTGATCGCTTTGCGAAAGATCGCCGAACAGCGGAGTAATAAGGCTGTTACGAAAAGCTGGGTCGCTCTCGAGCTGCCGCTGCACCTCCCGGATTTCTCCGGCACCCGGCAGAAATGCCAGGACATCACCCTGCTGTTCCCCCACTACCCGCCGGATTCCGGCAGCAGTCACCTCACCTATCCGACCCGTTGCCCGGCTAAGAAGATATTCCACCCGGACTTCATGGATCCTGCCTTCGCCGATAATAATCGGCACGTCGCCCAATAATGCGGCGACAGGTGCCGTCTCGAGCGTTGCCGACATGACCAGCAGGCGCAGATCCTCGCGCAGTTGACAGAGATCGAGACAGAGCGCCAGGGCCAGATCGGCATGGATGGAACGTTCATGAAACTCGTCAAAGACAATCAGTCCCACGCCTTTCAGGTCGGGATCGCTTTGCAGCCGCCGGGTCAAAATCCCTTCGGTAAGCACTTCGATGCGGGTAACTGAAGAGATCTGCCGGTCAAACCTGATCTGATAGCCGACGGTCTGGCCGATCGATTCGCCAAGGAGAAAAGCCATCCGCCCCGCCGCCGCCCTTGCCGCCAGCCGCCGAGGCTCGAGAATGAGAATTTTCTTCTCGGCAAGCCACGGTTCACCGAGGAGCGCGAGCGGAACGAGAGTGGTTTTGCCCGACCCGGGAGGTGCGGCCAGCACGGCGGAACCTGTGCTGAGCGCTTTCTTCAGCTCGGGCAGGATATGGCGGACAGGGAGTTGCGGTAGCTGCAAAATTCCTCCTTTGTCTAGTACAGGGGCTAAATATCGGGATCGATGCCCATTGCCTTGGCGCGTTCCACCCATTGCTTCCGCGCCAAATTCCGCATGTCTTCGACATCGTCCGTTTCGTCCATGATTTCCATGCCCATGAGCGTCTCGATTAAATCTTCGAGCGTCACCAGACCATCCGCCCCGCCATACTCGTTGACGACTATGGCAATATGCTGACGATCCTTAAGAAAGCGTTCCAGTAAAGCCGTCAACGATACGGACTCCGGAACTGCAATAATATTACGTTTCAAGGCCGAAAGCTTTTCGTTTCCCCGCTTCTGGGTAGTGGAAATCAGAACATCGTCTTTCAAAACAAAGCCCGTTATGTTGTCAATTTGCGTCCTATAGAGCGGCAGGCGCGAGAATGGGGATTGAGTTACCTGGTTCAATGAATCGCTTATCTTCATGTCTTCGGGAAGTGCGAAGATTACGGTCCGAGGCGTCATGATATCGGCTACTTTCAGCGACTCGAAACGCAGCAGGTTTCGGATTACCCTCGACTCCTTACTGTGAATCTGCCCGGTCTCGACACCGACCGAAGTCATGGCGATGAACTCGTCCCGACTGAAGATGTGCATGGTCTTGCCATGGGAGATGAATTGCGTCATTTTCTCGGAGATCCACACAATCGGATAGAGGACCACAATCAGGGCGTTCACATACAACGCAGTTGGCCCTACGAGTTTCGACCAATAGACGGCACCTATCGTTTTGGGGACGATTTCGGAGAGAAATAGAATCATAAGCGTCATGGCAGCCGAGAATACGCCAAACCAGGTGCTGCCGAATACCACTGTCGCTTTCGCCCCGGCACCAATCGCACCAACCGTATGGGCGATCGTGTTGAGTGTAAGAATGGCTGCAAGCGAGCGATCGACATTATCATGTTTGAGCCGCTTCAAAAGCGCCGCACGTTGAGGCCGCTTTTCCTTTAATCCTTCGATATATGAAGGCGTGATGCTGAGGAGGACCGCTTCCGCCACCGAGCAGAGAAATGAAAAGACCAGGGCCAGCGACACATAGAGTATCAACAGCACCAGGTCGGCGTCCATACCTTCAATTTTTTCCTGTGGACCTTCCAGGCCGATGGCAGGTGCGGCAAGAGCTGAAACTGACAATGCGATGGCCGTAATCGATATTGCCGTCGTTGATAACGATGTCATGGGAAATGCTTTGTCTCCATATGGCGGATGCACTTAAATGTCGGATGAAGCTTGAACGTCATGTTGAAAGCTGTCAATCATCGAGAGGACCAACAGCTCCGATGTATTATTAACATTAAAGCTCGATTATAGGAATATTCATAAATAAAGTTGTTTCGATAGCATTTATCGGCTAGGATTAACACTTATTTGGAGTATAGCAAGGACATAGGGAACTCTTTAATCCAGACCTGACTGTACAAGCGGTCGCTCCCTTTCCTTGCGGATGACAATCATTGTGACGAGTTCTTCCATTAAACCCAGCAAGGAGGAGTCGATTATGTCCGCACGCCCAAATATATCTAATGAACTGAAAGACATGCTGAACGATGCGATAGCCCGTGAACTCTCGGTATCCATCTCCTACATGTGGCAACATGTGTTACTGACCGGGCTCCAGGGCCTTGCCGTCAAGGATGAGATCAAAAAAATCTCCATCGTCGAGATGAAGCACGCCGAGGCGATCGCCGAGAGGCTGGTCTATCTCGGCGGCAAGCCGACCACCAAACCCACCGAGATTAAAGTGGGCGAGACCTTGACGGAGATGATGCGGATCAACGTCGGTTTGGAAGACGGAGCCATAGAGTTGTACCGGAAAATCATCGCCAAGGCCGAGGCGGAGGGCGACACTGTCACCGCCGACATGTTCCACCAGATTCTTGCCGAAGAGGAGGATCATCACAATACCTTCACCAGTCTGCTCGCCTAAGAGGTTGTCCGAGTATTCTCGGACAACCTCCTGGTTGGACGCTCATAACATTCACCAGGAGGAGAAACACGTGATCCATCAATTTGACACGGTCATCGTCGGCTCCGGAGGCGCCGGCCTCTATGCTGCGCTCGAGGCCAGCCAGCAGTCGAAGACAGCAGTGCTCTCCAAACTCTATCCGATCCGCAGCCATACCGGTGCCGCCCAGGGAGGAATCAGCGCGGCACTGGGCAATGTCGAGGAGGATAAAGCAGAATGGCATGCCTTTGACACCGTCAAGGGCGGCGATTACCTCGTTGACCAGCAGGCCGCGCAAATCCTGGCCGAGGAGGCTATCCAGGCGGTTTACGATCTGGAAAACCGCGGCCTCCCTTTCAACCGCACGCCCGAAGGCCGCATCGATCAGCGCCGCTTTGGCGGACACACCCGCAATTTCGGCGAAGGATCGGTCCGCCGCTCCTGTTATGCCGCCGACAGGACCGGCCACATGATCCTGCAGACCCTCTACCAGCAATGCATCAAAAACAACGTCACTTTCTTCGATGAGTTCCAGGTGGTCGACCTCCTCCTCGACGGCGGCACGTGCAGCGGCGTTGTGGTTGTCGAACTGGCTACAGGCGAGATCCACATCTTCGTTGCCAAGGCGGTTCTCTTTGCTACCGGCGGCTTCGGCCGGATGTTCAAGACCACCTCCAACGCCTACGCCAATACCGGCGACGGTCCGGCGGTATGCGCAAGACGAGGCATCCCGCTCGAAGACATGGAATTTTTCCAGTTCCACCCAACCGGCATCATGGGGCTCGGTATTCTGATTTCCGAAGCGGTGCGCGGTGAGGGCGGCATTCTGCGCAACCGTGACGGCGAACGGTTCATGGAGATCTATTCGCCCACCCTGCTGGACCTCGCCCCCCGGGACATCGTCTCCCGCGCCATCATCACCGAAATCCGGGCCGGCAGAGGCATACGGGGCGACCGCAAAATCGACGACTATCTCCATCTCGACGCAACCCATCTCGGCAAAGACCTGCTGAGGAGCAAACTACCCGATATCAGCAGCTTCTGCCAGACCTACCTGGGAATCGATCCGGCCGATTCGCCCATTCCCGTCCTGCCCACCGCCCATTATGCCATGGGCGGCATTCCCACGGACGTCCACGGCCGGGTGATCGGCGATGCGAAAGGAACCATCGTGAACGGCCTGTATGCCGCCGGCGAATGTGCCTGCATCTCGGTACACGGCGCCAACCGCCTCGGCACCAACAGCCTGCTCGACCTGGTGGTTTTCGGCCGTCGTGCCGGAAAGCATATCGTCGATTACGTCAAACAGGCTGATCCGGTCACACCGGGTAAAGACGCAGGCGCCGACGCCCGCGCCTGGATCGCCGGCCTCACCGACAGACAGGCCGGTCCGCACGGGGGCGCGATCGCCGAAGAGATGCAAACAACCATGATGGAAAAAGTCGGCATTTACCGGAATGAAACCGATATGCAGGCAGCTATAGACAACATCCAGTCGCTCCGCGAGCGCTACCGGAGCGTGCGGGTCCAGGATACCGGCAAGAGCTTCAACACCGACCTGCTCGAGATCATCGAACTTGGCAGTCTGCTCGACCTCAGTCTTATCACCGCCGCCTCGGCTCTAGCGCGCAAGGAAAGCCGCGGCGCCCACAGCCGGGAAGATTTCCCGGAACGTAACGACGAAACCTGGCTCAAGCACAGCCTTGCCTTCCTGGAGAAGGATACGGTACGGCTTGACTATAAGGACGTCGATACTTCCATCTGGAAACCCAAGCCTCGCACCTATTGAGGTAAAGGAGCAGAAATGAAAATCATTCTCGATATACAGCGCTACAATCCGGAAACCGATGAGGCTATATACTTCCAGAAGTATGAGGTGGAAGCGGAGCCCAATGAACGGCTGCTCGATGCACTGATGCGGATCAAACGGTTCCAGGACGGCAGTCTCGGCTTTCGCAAGAGTTGCGCCCATGGCGTCTGCGGCTCGGACGCCATGCGCATCAACGGCAAGGACAGACTGGCCTGCAAAATCCTGGTAAAAGATGTGGCGGCAAAAGATGGCGATACCATTACAATAGAACCCCTTCGATATTTGCCGGTGCAACGCGATCTTATCGTCGATCAAGTCGAATTTTTTGCCAAATACCGTTCTATCAAACCATATCTCATCAACGAGGAAGAGGTTGAAGGCAAAGAGCGGCTGCAATCTCAGGAGGAGCGGATGGCATTCGACGATACGACCAACTGCATTCTCTGTGCCGCCTGCTATTCGGCATGCCCGGTGCTCGAAGAAAAACCGGGTTTCGTCGGCCCGGCAGCCATTACCCAGGCATACCGGTTTATAGCCGATTCGCGGGACCGGGGACTGGACGAGCGCCTGGAGTTGCTGGATAATAAAACCGGCGTCTGGCCGTGCCGGAATCATTTCCAGTGTACCCTGGCATGCCCGCGCTCAATTCTCATTACCAAGAGAATCAACGAAACCAAGAACCTGATTAAGAACCATCGCCGGTGAAAGCCCGCGGCTTGCCGCTGCAGACCACTGCCGCAAAACCGTGTGTCAGTGGTCCCGGCCTGTCTTACCAGTGCGGCGTGTCGAAAGGATCAAGCAGCATTTCCTGCTTGTCATTCTCATCGGCATGAACTTCCGGATGACTGTTCATGAGCCGTGCGCACGAATTCCAGCGCAGCACCGCGTCCTGATTTTTCGTGTCGCATTCCTTCATCGCCAGATCGAACGCGTCCATTGCTTTGACCAGCCACTGATAGGCTGCGGTGCCTGCTCCCGGCCCGCCCTTCCTGAGATGAAATTTGGCGCGGCGCTCAAAAATAATGCCGGAATAATACGCCTTGCAGTGGGAGGTATCGAGTTTGCCGACGATTTCCCTGGCCTGCTCGAACGAGGGGCTCACCCCGAATTGGGCAAATTTGTCGGTCAGGGCCAGAAGCAGGGTCTTCAAGGCCTCCTGATGGTCCGGCATCACTGCTAAAATGTCCAGACAGATGCTTTCCGCATCGTTGGGTTCATTCAGCAGTCGATACTGTTGTGCTTTGGCCAGGGCTGCCGGTACCGCTTCAGCTGTTATGGACTTTAAAGTAAGCATACGAACCTCCGTTCCGGATTGCCTTGAGAAGAATTTACTTGATAGGCGGCACTACCCCTTTAAAGTAGTTATCGAGAGTCGATTTGCAAGGATTAGGGACAGAAATGCACGGTTCGCAGGGCTGAGAGCAAGATTCCATTTGGAGAGGACGACCATACGTGTTACCTTCCACCTGTACCACGCTGTTCCATCTCTCATATCTGCACGAAAAAGAAGCTGTGTCCTCGGTTTCACAATCAATTGGTAATTCATCATGAGTAAACCCCATTATTACCTTTTAATGATGTTCTTCTATCTCTGTATTGTCGCTATAGTCTGCGCCTTTTTGTTCAAACCGCTTGAGCGGGCGTTTATGGCCAACTGGGGGTTCAATCTGGTAATTCTCGGAGCTCTGGTCATCGGCATCCTGCTGAATGTCCGCCGGGTGATTGTTCTTCAACCCGAGATCAACTGGATCAAGATTTTTCGTACCGGCACTTCCGGTTTATCGGTGGCAGAAAGTCCCGAGCTGCTGAAACCTCTCGCCAAGCATCTCGAGGGCCTGCACCGCGACCGCTTCAGCCTGTCGGCTCTGTCTTTACGAACGGTGCTCGAAGGGATCCGGGGACGGCTGGATGAGTCGCGGGAGATTTCGCGCTATATTATCAGCCTGCTGGTGTTTCTCGGCCTGCTTGGCACCTTCTGGGGACTGCTCGGCACCATTGGCGCCGTCAGCGGGATTATCGGCGGATTCGATATCGGCGAGCAGAATTACGACATGATGTTCCAGGCGCTGAAAGCCGGACTGCAGGAACCTTTGCGGGGAATGGGCACGGCTTTCAGCTCATCGTTGTTTGGCCTCGGGGGATCGCTGATCCTCGGGTTTCTGGACATTCAGGCCAACCATGCGCAGAACAGGTTTTTCAACGAGCTTGAGGAATGGCTTTCCGGCGTTACTCAACTGGTAAACCGGACCGCAGGCGCCGGACTTGAGAGCGGCGATGCCTTTCCGCAGCCGGCAATGGCCCGTATCCAGTTCGAGGTGCTCCTCCAGGAACTGCAGCATACCAATCGAAATATGGAAAATCTGCTCAAGAAGTCGCAATCGGAAGCCAATTCCGGTGCCGGCACTGCGCCGCAGGAAGGCGTTTAGTACCTTAGAAATTCATTTCTTGTTTTTTAGAAATGAATTTCGTGAAGGTACTTATACCCCTCGAGGGGGCACTGAAATGAGTCCCCTCTGTTGTGGGAGGGGATCATAACCCTTGGGTTGCGGGCGTTAGCCCGCTTTAGGAGGACATATGGCATCAGGTTCACGCTACTCCCAGCAGTCGTCAAGCATCTGGCCCGGGTATGTCGACGTACTTTCGGCGTTGCTCATGGTGGTGATTTTTGTTCTGCTGATTTTTACATTTTCCCAGTTCATCCTGACTCGGATTCTCACCAGCCAGGGCAGCGAACTGGAAGATCTGCATCTCCGCATTGCTGAAATATCGCACCTCCTCGGTCTTGAGAAGGAAACCTCTGCGGCGATGACCGAGAAAATTGCATCGCTTTCCGCCCAGGTCGAAACCCTGACGATCGATCGCACGACGCTGCAGAGCGAAGTTGAAGATCTGAGCAGGAAACGGCTTGAAGATCGCGAAACCATTGAAGTCCACCTGCGAACCGTAGCCAGCCTGCAACAGGATATTCATTCGCTGGAGGCTCTGCGCCGGGAACTCGAATCCCGGATCGAAACGGCGGCGGCAGCTCTGACAAAAGAGCGGCAGTTGACTGCATCTCTTCGGGATCGCAGCAAAATCCTGCAGGACCGTTTAGCCGAGGAGGAGGAAAAAACCTTACTCGCCCAGAAAGATATCGAACATCGCGATATCAGGCTGCAGGCCCTGTCCGCCTTAATCGGCGAACAGCAGGAGGCGCTTGACAACCAGCGGAATATGACCGCCGACGCACGGGCGGAAGTTGCTTTACTCAATCAGAAAATCAATCAGCTGCAGAGCCAGCTTGCAGAAATCGGCAAGGCTTTGAAAAAGTCCGAGCTTGAACGGGATGAAAAGGACGAGCAGATTCAGGATCTCGGTAAACGGCTCAATATCGAACTGGCCCGGAGGGTTACCGACCTGGAGCGCTATCGTTCCGAATTTTTTGGCCGCCTGCGCAGTATCATCGCCGATAATCCGCTGATCCGCATCGAGGGAGACCGATTCGTTCTGCAGGCGGAACTGCTGTTTCCCTCGGGAACGGCTGAACTCAGCGAAAATGGCAAGGGGGAACTGAAGGAGCTCGCCGGGGTTCTTGGCGGTCTGATTCCCGCCATTCCGAACGACCTGAACTGGATTCTCCGGGTGGACGGGCATACCGACCGAGTACCCATCAGAACTGCAAATTTTGCCTCGAACTGGGAGTTGTCGACGGCGCGCGCCGTATCTGTCGTACGCTATCTGGCCAGTCAGGGTATTCCGGAGGAGCGGATGGCCGCCACCGGATTCGGAAAATTCCACCCCATCGATCCAGCTGATACCACGCAAGCTTACAGCAGGAATCGGCGTATCGAGATGAAGCTTACCTCCCGCTGAAAAAACAGGTAAGGGACTGTCAAAAAATAACATGACCAAAATTGCGCTCAGGTTTGGGTCAGTTTTGGTCGCAGTGATTGAGCGAAACCGCAGGCGTAGCAGCGCTACGTCGAGGATTTTGCGATTGATCTGCGGCCAAAGATGGCCCGAAAATGAGATGCAAGATGGCCATGTTATTTTTTGACAGTCCCTAAGGTCCGGAGATGGTTGCTCCGGACCTTGCTCGGATTCTTGGCTTACTTTTGCTTGCGCAATCTGTCCATTGCCAGTTTCAGGCTGGTCTGCATCCGCTCAATGGCTTTGGCGAGTGCTCCAATCTCATCCCTGGAAAAGGTATCGATCTTGATGGCAAGATCGCCCTTGCTCATCTTCTCGGCGGCATCGGTCAGCATGACAATCGGTCTGGTAATCCTTTTTGCCGTGACAATCCATACCACGAGAGCGGCGGCAAGAGAAAGAAGCAGCACCGCAAACAAAATAAGACTGTTGTGCCTGGCGGAGGTTTCAATCTTCGTGGCGGTCTCCAGGAATTCATCCTGAGTGGTTCCCACGCCGATAATCCAGTCCCATGGCGCGAAATACATGAACCGTGCCACCTTGGTCCTGGTCTCTTTCTCGCCCGGATTGATCCACGGATAAAAGTGCTCGCCGATTTCACCCGGCTTGAGGACCAGGGCTTTCTTCACCATCTCCTGAATAAAGAAATCTCCCTTTTCGTCCTTCAGAACAGAGATATCTTCGCCGTCGCGCTTCCCTTTTTTCGATATCACATACGATCCCTTGCTATCCAAAACCCACACATAACCGGTTTTCCCCACCACAATGCGCATGATCGTCTCCCGGAGACTCTTGACGCTTTCAATAGGGACACCCACATACAGCATGCCGATTATTTTTCCGTCGGCATCCTGCAAGGGTTCATAGGAAGTAACAAACCAGTTATTCACCACATAGGCTCTGCCGGTAAACGAGTCGCCCTTCATGATCGCGGCAACAACCGGATTGGGCTTGCCGTCCGGGTTGGTGCCGGGAATGAAGGTGCCGATTGCCCTGGTCCCATCATTTTTGAGGACATTTGTGGCAACGCGAAGCATGTCTCCGGCAGCATTCATCCGCTGGAAAATGGTACAGGTGACCGCGACGGTTTCCCGAACCTTATCAACCACGGGAACCGGAGTCTTCGGGTCACTCACCTGACCCAGCCAGGAATTGCCGATTTTCATGCGGGGCAACTCGACCGTTGAAGCGGCGAGAGAGAATTGGTTCGTGGCATTCCAACTCGCGTTCCTTTCCTCCATCGAAAACCCGCCACCATGGACAACGATCTCGCGAGCGACATTTAAAGCGCTTTTGATGTTCCTTTCATTGACCTCCTGGTGCGATTCAACCAAGCCGTACATCGATTTGGCGAGTTGATCGAGATTGGCAAACGCCTGGCTGTTGGTCTCGTCGACGGTGAAGTTGAGAGTCGATCTATTCTGGAAAAAGGTGATGGATGCCACGATAATCTGCGGCAGAACAACCAGGAGACACCCGATGAAAACAAGTTTGAACTGCAGTTTCATTGATCCCAACATATGGCATAACTCCTTTTTAAAAAGATGATGGTAAAAGGCGATGAGCCGTCTCGTTCGAAAGACGTCGACAGCCATAACTCCCCCAGGGTCTTTTATTAAACCAATGCAGTTAGACTACACCCTTCTCCTTTTTGCAATTTTTTCCCTGCGGTTATCTTTTTTTTATCGAAGCAGCCAAATGACGGGGAGTATGATGATTTTTGCAGTCATGGAACAGGGAACCGTTGTATAATGACACAAATTATCCCACAGCTGCAGGCGACTGTCGCACCGCATCGGAGTAAATATATATGATCCAAATCCGAAGAAACATATCCCTGGCCCGACGCATGCATTACCGGATAGGCGGAAAGGCCCGGTATTTTTTTGAACCGCAGAATGCCCTCGATATTGAAGCGGCGGTGCGATGGGCCTTCGACCGCGATATTCCATTTCTGGTTCTGGGCGCCGGCACGAACATGCTGTTTTCGGAAAATGGATATGAAGGACTGATCATCCAGCTTGCGAAAAAGGAGATCCAAAGTGAGCCGGGCGGCATCCGCATTTCCGCCGGAACGATGATGGCCGATGCGGTCGGTTTTTTTACTCTTCGCGGATTGCGCGACCTTTCTTGGGCCGGCGGCTTGCCGGGAACGGTCGGAGGTGCAGTGTTCGGCAACGCGGGATGCTTTGGCGGAGAGATGAAGGACGTCATCATCGAGGTTGCAAGCATTGCCCACGACAGGGCTTCGGGGACGGTCGAACCACGACTGCGGAGTTCTGCGGATTGCATGTTCGCATATCGGGAGAGCGTGTTCAAACGGATCGGCGGCGAAATCATCACCAGCGTGCTGATGCGGGCCACGCCGGGAAATGAGGCGGCAATGCGGGCCGAAGTGCAAAACCATATCGAATATCGACAGCGGTTTCAGCCCATCGAATATCCCTGCGCGGGAAGCACGTTCAAGAACATACCTCTTGAGTCGGTCTCCGAAAAGGTCCGGTCCGAATTCGCCGATGTCGTAAAGGTAGATCCGGTTCCCGTCATTCCCGTCGCCGCGATCCTTGATCGACTTGGATTGAAGGGAAAGCGAATAGGAGGCGCCGAAATATCCGCAAAACATCCCAATTTCTTCATCAACCGTAACAAGGCGACATTTTCGGACATCATCGATTCGATTGCGTTGGCAAAAATGATGGCCCTGGAACGATATGGAATCGTATTGGAAGAAGAGATACGCATTGTTCGCTGACTCTGAAATGAGCCGGATCTAAATTTTCAACTTCAGCGGACATGCGAACAGATGGTGTTTCCGATTGGGAGATCACTATGGCACCGACCTACTCAAGTTACCTTAAAATCGATAACCTCCTGGCCCTCCAGCAGCCCTTGTCGGACGAGAAAGCCCACGATGAGATGCTCTTTATCATCATCCACCAGGCCTACGAGCTGTGGTTCAAACAGATTCTGCACGAATTGGACCGATTGCAGACGCTGCTGAAAACCTGTGATTATCCACGGGCACAGTTCTCCCTGAAACGCGTCCTGGCTGTGCTGAAGGTCATTATTGCCCAGCTCGATGTCCTGGAGACGATGCTTCCTCTCGATTTTCTCGCCTTTCGAAGCAGCCTGGAAACAGCAAGCGGGTTCCAATCCGTACAATTCAGGGAACTGGAATTCGCCCTCGGTCACAAGCGGCGCAAGGTTTTCGAACACCTGCCCGATGCCTCGCAAGCCAGACTACGGCTGGAAAAGCGCTATGCGGATCCTGCTCTGTGGGACTCTCTCCTCGCCGGACTTGCGCGCAGTGGCTATCCCGTTCCCGGGGAGGTTCTGAATCGCGATCTGACCCAGCCGATCGCGCCGTCACCCCAGCTCCGCAAAATGCTCATCGATATCTACCTCGACTCTCCGCAACTCGTGTTCCTCTTCGAACTGTTGCTGGATCTGGATCAGGGGTTCCAGGAGTGGCGCTACCGGCATGTCAAGATGGTCGAGCGGATGATCGGGGAAAAGTACGGCACCGGCGGCTCGGAAGGTGTCGGCTATCTGAAGTCCACCTTGTTCAAACCGTTCTTTCCCGATCTGTGGGCTCTCCGAACGGAGCTGCAGAACCTATGATTACTGCCGAATCGTTATACCGTTCTGCCAACGCGCTCGCCGCTCATTACCGCAGATTTCGCGTCGGCGAGCGGCTTCTGCTCACCGGTCACTCGCACCAGGCATGGCCGGATTGCGGCCTGAACGGGCAGCAGCAGGCCTGGCTCGATGCCGCCGAATACCTGGATCAGAAATGGGAGCGCGCCTTTGCCAAAGCCGAGCGGGTTCGGCGCGGATTTAAGCGGCTGCTCGATGATCCCGACGGTCATATCGCCCTGGGGTCGAACACGCATGAGATTTTAGTTCGCTTCCTTTCAGCCTTGCCCCTTGCAAAACGCCTTCGCATCGTAACCACCGATGGAGAGTTCCACAGCTTGAGACGTCAATTGGACCGCATGGCCGAAGAAGGCCTGGAGCTGGTCAAAGTTCCCAGCTCGCCGGCTTCTCGGGTGGCGGAGCGGCTGAGCGCGGCTGTCGACGAGAACACCGCTGCCGTGATCGTTTCGGCAGTTTTTTATCAAACCGGCCACATCGTTGCAAATCTGGGGACCGTGCTGGATGCATGCCGGCGGGTGGGGGCACATCTGTTGATCGATGCCTATCACGCCCTCAACGTCGTGCCCTTTTCCCTCAAACAACAACGGCTCGACGGTGCTTTTGTAACGGGAGGGGGATACAAGTACTGCCAGCTTGGCGAAGGAAATGCTTTTCTTCGCTTTCCGGCGGATTGCCGGATGCGGCCATCGGTAACGGGATGGTTCAGCGAGTTCGAGGCACTCGGTGCAGCAGGGGGCGACGGCACCGTAGGCTACGGCAAAGGCCACGCCCGTTTCGCAGGCTCCACCTACGATCCGACAAGTCATTATCGAGCAGCCGAGGTCTTTGATTTTTTTGAGGATCAGGGCCTATCCCCGGAATTGCTGCGAGAGGTCAGTCAGCACCAGATCGGACTGCTTGCCGATTGCTTCGACCGGCTCGATGCCAACCCTGACGTGATCACGCGCGACCGGTCCATTCCCCTGAGTGCCATTGGCGGATTTCTCGTCCTCCGCTCCCCCGTGGCCGCTGAAATCTGCCGCTTGCTCCATGATCGGGGTGTCCGCACAGACTGCCGCGACGACGCACTTCGCCTGGGACCTGCCCCGTATCTGTCGGACGACCAGTTAAAGGCATCCATGCAGATCCTGGGGAATGTCCTTGACAACGTTTAGTACCTTCCACGCCAGCCTGCCGTGATAAACAACATTCGTTTGGTGCACGCGAAGACGCGAAGCTTATCTCTCGGTATTACTGCCAAAAGCGGGTGATGCTATCCAGCAATAATTCGCCTGTCCAAACTCATCCCCTCTTATCTTTGTTTATCTTCGCGCCTTCGCGTCTTCGCGTGAGAGATAAGAGCATTCCCAGGTCTGGTCCGTCAATCTGCCTCACGTGAGGATGGACTTTTCTTCCCACAGAACTGCCAGATGGATGATGGTCTCGACTGCTTTTTCCATATCCTGTACGGAAATCCACTCTTTCTTCGAGTGGAAATTATGTCCACCGGTGAAGATATTCGGCGTCGGGACACCCATATAGGAGAGGCGAGCGCCATCGGTGCCTCCCCGTATCAGCCCCTGCTTCGGTGAAAGACCGGTGCGCCGCACAGCCTCCATGGCATATTCGGTGACCAGCGGATATTCATCGAGCACGTATTTCATATTGCGGTAACTCTCATCGACCTTGAATTCATACTGCAGACGGGGATATTTGAGCTGCAGGATTTCCAGTATTTTTTGCAGCAGCGCTTCCTTCTCCTCCAACCCTTCGACCGTGAAATCACGGATCAGATATTTCAGCACGGTTTCTTCAACTGAACCGTTTATGCCGTGCAGATGCATATACCCTTCCCTGCCCTCCGTGGTTTCGGGAGACAAGGTGTGCTGCGGCAGGAAAGTAATAAATTCTGCTGCGATCCGTTGCGAATTCAGCATCTTTCCTTTGGCGTAGCCGGGATGCATATTGATGCCTTTGAGGGTGATTGTCACCGAATCGGCGCAGAACGTTTCATCTTCGATTTCAGCCGCTGTCCCCCCATCTATGGTATAGGCGTACTTTGCACCGAACTGCTCAATATCGAAATATTTCGTTCCGGTTCCGACTTCTTCATCCACCGTGAATGCAATTCGGATGGTGCCATGGACAATTTCAGGATGCTGCACCAGATAGTCCATCGCGGTCATGATTTCGGCTACCCCGGCCTTGTTATCCGCACCGAGCAAGGTGGTGCCGTCGGTGGTGACGATATCATGGCCGATGCAGTCGGCCAGGGCCGGGTTATCTTCCGGCCGGATGACCTGGCCGGGGTCTTTGGGCAGGACGAGCGATTCACCCTTGTAATTCCGGTGAATTACCGGCCTCACATTGGCTCCTGTCACCTCGGGAGAGGTGTCGACATGGGCGATAAATCCAATCACCGGCACCTCTCTGCCGGTGTTGCCCGGCAGCGTCGCAAAGACATAGCCGTGGCTGGTCAGTTCGGCATCCTTCAGCCCCATTTCCTGTAATTCCGCCACCAGCAATCTCGACAGATCGAGCTGCTTTGCGGTGCTCGGATATTCTTCGGAGTTCTCCGCAGACTGCGTATCGATCGCCGCATACCTGGTGAATCGTTCTACCATTTCATCAACAGGGATGCTCAACTTCATGGGTAGCTCCTTTGCCATTGGGGCCCTATGCCTGCGAGAAATTGCAAGCCTCGATATGAGCTGTACTTATGCCGACAAAGCCGCCTTCTATCAATATAGTCTTCTTTTGCCACTTTTCATTGCTGCGAATCATTTGAGTTATGCCGGCCTGCGTTATTGGGATATAACGATGGTTGCTCTTACTCTTGAAGAGGCCATGGAACGTGCCGCTAATATAAAAAAACGAATTCCCCCGGGTTTGGGTGATGATATGCACCGTAGACTTGCTTTCTTTCGTTTTCAAATTTAAATAAACCGCTCGTTTTTTTTCCATGCTATCACCAAGATTTTCAAGAGAATCATGGAAAAAGAGCACCTCGGAAAGCCTGACCTGGAGTTTAGGGAAATCACCCAGTTTAATATTGCCCTCCAAGGCAATTGATGCATTATTTAGCAACATTGCATCATTAAAACTCTTTTCGTTCGGATCCTTCCAGTAAACATTGGCACTGTTGAAGATATCTATTGTCCGAAGAGAACCGTTTGCGATATCGATAGAGCCTCTGTAGATTTTTTCCGGGGTATAGATGGTAATTTTTCTTTGACTGTTATCCATGATGGCCCTCTCATAAGGCTGTGATGCATTCAGAGCTCAATCGACTCCCAATCTTATTTTCATGGTAGTGGTTGCTGATTTTTTCTGTTACGTCAAGCGCTTTCTGCAACCAATCGATTTGCAGACTATGGGAGATGGAAAATAATTGAAAAGATCCCTCAAACACGCTAGGATCACAGGCGCAGTAATCCATGAGAGCCCCTCTGCAACACTTGAACTTTTACCGGTCCTGCCATTGATTAAGCTGATTATCCCCTTCTACAACCTTGCCTGGTCTGTGGCGTTGCCGTTTTTACAACGTTTACCGAGAGTATCGCTCGGCTGGCGCCAGCGGACCCTGCGGGATTCGCCGGCCGGTCCCTTCGATATCTGGATCCAGGCGGCGTCCGGCGGAGAATCCTTGTTGACCAATATGGTTCTGGAAAACCTGGCGGCAAAACTCGGCAGCAGGAAACTGCGGGTGCTCGCCACTTCCGGCACCAAGCAGGGCATCGACAGCCTGATAAAAGGCCGCAGCCTGCATCCGCCGGGCGGCAATCCGGATATCACCGTTGCCTACTTCCCGTTCGACTCGCCAAGGATTATGGAAAAAGCCTTCTCCCGCTTTGCGCCAAAACTTGCGATCATCGTCGAAACCGAATTGTGGCCGGGCTTTCTGGTCAGCGCCAGGCGCAGCAGCGTGCCGGTCCTTCTTATCAATGGCCGGATGTCCGAGAAGAGTTTCCGCTCTTATCGTCATTTTTCCGGCTTTTTCAGCAAGTACGGCCCGAAAAAAGTCTGGGCTGTTTCTCCCCTGGACCGGGAGCGTTTCGGCCAGGTCGTCGGACCGGAAAAGGTCAGCCTGATGAACAACATCAAGTTCGACCGGATTGAGCCGAAAAACGACTTTTCGACCGATACGCCGATCGCAGGTCTTCTCCCCGAATCTACGCCTTTCATTCTCCTTGGCTCGGTGCGCCGGGAAGAAGAAGAGAAGGTCCTGAAGGCCATAACGACAACCTTGTCCGCCCGGCCCGATCTCGTCATCGGCCTTTTCCCCAAGCATATCGAGCGGGCCTACCATTGGCTCACCCTGCTGAAAGAGGCAAATATCCCCGCCGTCAAACGATCGCAGGCAACCGGCCGAAGTAAGCCGGGGACGGTGATCGTCTGGGATGTTTTCGGTGAACTGGCCGGGGCCTATGCGCTTGCTTCGGCAACTTTTGTCGGCGGCAGTCTGGTAAATTTGGGTGGCCAGAATTTTCTCGAACCGTTAGTATTTGGCCTGCGCCCGATCATCGGCCCCTACTGGAAGAATTTTGCATGGGTGGGACGGGATATCGTCACCTGCGGTTTGGTCAAGGAAGTTGCCGACGAGATCGAACTGACTTCAGCTCTGCTTGCGGCGATTGACAGTCCCAGTTCGAGGCAGGATGTGATGAATCAGGTCCGCACGTTTTTCGCGCCGCGCAAGGGGGGCACCGAGCAGGTATGCCGGCAGATACTAGAACAACTCCATTTTCCTGGTGAATAACAGCATGAGTAAATTTCCGCCCTGTTACGGCATTATCCCGGCACGGTTCAAATCCCACCGTTTTCCCGGCAAACCGCTTGCCGATATCCTCGGCAAACCGATGTTCTACCGGGTCTACGAACGGGCTGTCAGGTGTCCCTTACTGAAAAAGGTCTGGCTGGCAACGGACGACCAGCGCATCTACGATGCGGCAACCAGCCTTGACGTTCCGGTGGTGATGACCGATCCCGATCATCCCAGCGGCTCCGACCGGATTATGGAGGCGGCGCGTATCCTGGGTCTTGAGGACGATTCGGTCGTAGTCAATATTCAGGGCGATGAGCCGGCACTTGACCCGGAAATGCTGAGAAAGCTGGTCGAACCTTTTGTTTCGCCAGATATTCAAGTGACTACTCTGGCACGGATTATCGACGCCAGACAGGCCGAAAATCCCGATCGGGTGAAGGTTGTCCGTTCGGAGAAAGGTTTTGCCCTTTACTTTTCAAGATCGAAGATCCCCTTTATCCGCGATATCGATCAGACCGATACCGATTATCTCCTGCACATCGGCATCTACGCCTACCGGATTTCGGCCTTGAAGGCTTTTACCACCCTGCCCCCCAGTCCGCTGGAAAACATAGAAAAGCTTGAACAGCTTCGGCTCCTTGAAGCCGGCATTGCGATCTACGTGGTGACGACCGATTACCAGGGATTCGGCGTCGACCGGCCTGAAGATCTTCAGCTCATCCTTCGCCAGCTGCAAGGCTGATCGGGAATTTCTTCCTTCACCGATCATTGTTTTTCCAGGCCGAAGCGGTATTCGACGATATCCAGCGCGGCGTCGGCAATGACGGCAAACAGTGCGGCCAGCAGCGATCCCTGGAGGATAAAGACGGTATTGTCCGAGGCAAGACCGGTGATAATCGGAGCCCCCAGGCCGCCTGCGCCGATGGTCGCGCCTATGGTTGCGGTACCGATATTGATGACGACCGAAGTTTTGATGCCGGCCATAATCACCTTTGACGCCAGAGGCAGTTCAACCCGCCACAGGGCCTGCAGTTCGGTCATGCCCATGCCCATCGCCGCCTCGCGCACCGCCGGCGCAACGGTCTGCAGGCCGCTTACGGTATTGCGGAGGATGGGCAGCAGGCCGTAGAGGAAAAGGGCGATTATGGCAGGTTTGGCGCCAAAACCCACCGAGGGTACCGCAAGCGCCAGCACTGCCACCGGAGGAAATGTCTGGCCTATGGAGACCAGGCTGTTGACTGCCGGCAGGAAATCGCGGCCGAAACTTCTGGTTACCAGAACTCCCAGCCCCATGCCCACCAGGATCGACAGCCCGCTGGAAACCGACACCAGCAGACCATGCTGCCACGTCAAAATCCATAATCCGACCCGCGGATAAAGGTAATTCACCTGATTCGGGTAAAGCGACGAAAAGAGCCACTCCCACACTCCCTTCCAGGAAGCCAGCAGGACAAAGGCAGCCAGCGCGGTTGCAAGCATGACGATGCGGGGCAAACGTGATCGCATTTCAGTCATTTCGGCATCTGTTTTTCAGGATTCCAGAACATCGGCCAGACGAATCTCACCCTGCAGCCGGCGTTCGTCATCGACCACCGGCAGACAGACCACACTCTGCTGCACGAACATGGCAAGCGCCTGCTTGAGACTGGAATCCGGCCGCACCGACATATCGGCGAGATCGATCTCCACCAGGTCTTCAAACATATTCACCTTGCTGCCGGTCTTGATATTGCCGTCAAGCCACCCCACCAGTCGCTTGTGCTCGTCCGTCACCCAGAGATAGCGGGCACAATCACTGCCCTCAAGCCGTCTGAATTCGGCTTCCAGAAGCTCGGGGGCGACACGCCGCTCCACCGAATTGGCGGGATGGAGGAAATCGACGGCCAGCAATCGGGACAGACGCTTGAGCGCCCGGTCCAGTCCCACGAATTTTTTGACAAAAGCATTGGCGGGCGAAGACAAAAGCTGCTCGGGGGCGGCATACTGTACCAGGCTGCCCTCCTTCAAGAGAGCCACTTTTGAGCCCAGACGTACGGCCTCGTCGATATCGTGGGTGACAAAGACAATGGTTTTATGCAGTTCTTTCTGAATGGCGAGAAACTGGTTCTGCAGATTCTCACGGCTGATCGGGTCAAGTGCTCCGAAAGGTTCATCCATCAGCAGAATCTGCGGATCCGCAGCCAGGGCTCGGGCCACGCCGACCCTCTGGGCCTGACCTCCCGAGAGTTCCACCGGATATTTGCCGCCAAAGGTGTCGGGGGCTAGTTCCAGGAGTTCCAGCAATTCCCGGGCGCGCTTTTTCGATCTGGTGTCATCCCAGTGCAGAAGCCGCGGCACCACCCTGATGTTATCGAGCACGGTCATGTGCGGAAACAGGCCGATGCTCTGGATCACGTAGCCCATGCTCCGTCGCAGCCTTTCCGCCGGAACGTCCTGCACATCGGTGCCGGCTACCGTTATCGTACCGGAGCTGGGTTCGATCATCCGGTTGATCATTTTCAAGGTCGTACTTTTGCCGCAGCCGGACGGACCGATCAGGCAGCACAGTTCACCTTCCTCCACGGTAAAGCTCAAATTGCGGGCTGCCCAGGTTTTGCCGTAGCGCTTGCTGACATTTCCGAGGGTAATCATGACAGGCCTCCGGGACTGAAGAATTTAATGACCAACTGGAAGAGTCCGTCTGCGGCCACGGCTAAAAGAATGGTCGGCACTGCGCCGAGCAGCACCAGGTCGATGGCCGATTGGCCGAGTCCCTGGAAGATGAACACTCCGAATCCGCCCGCGCCGATAAGTGCCGCCACCGCGGTATTGCCGATATTCTGCACGCTGGCGATACGCAGCCCGTTGAGGATGATCGGTGCGGCAAGAGGCAGCTCGACCTTGAGAAACATGTGGCTCGGCCCCATCCCCATCCCGCGCCCTGCCTCTATGACTCCTTTATCCACCCCCTCAAATCCGGAAAAAGTATTCCTGACGATGGGCAGAAGGCCGTACAGCGTCAGGGCGATGACAGCCGGCGCCCAGCCGATACCGCGAACGCCCAAGTCGCGGAGCAGGGCAATTTCGTTCGACAGGAAGGCAAGAGGGGCAATCAGCAGGCCGAACAACGCCAGGCTCGGCACGGTCTGCACGATATTCAAAACAGCAAACACCCCGGTCCGAAGCCTGGCATATTTGAAAAGTATCAGGCCAAGCGGCAAGCCGATCACGGCCGAGAGTCCGACCGACAAGCCGGCAATGAACAGATGATGAAGAAGTTCTAAGAAAAACCGATCCCTGCGCCCTGCAAATTCCAGCACCAGCGACAGGGAGTCGAAGACTCCGGCGAGGGTAAATGCCAAAATCCCTGCAAAAAAAGCAATTGCCAGACAGCTCTTGGCAACTCTTCCGGGCTTTGCGCGGTGCATCATATCGATAAATATGATGAATACGCCCAACAGCGAAAGCCACAACCCCGGACCAATGGAAATCCTTGTGAAAGTACCGGCCATCGAGAGTTTCGCGGCCGCTGCCCCCTGAAACCAGAGCAAGGCCACAACCAGGAGCAGGATGACGACCATGCCCAGCCCCGCTTCCCGGCGTCCCGACCTGAGGCTTATCAATGCCAGAACCACCGGGCCGGCCAGCAAAAGCCCCCACTGCCAGACGGCGAGAACCTCGAATACGGATAAGGATATTCCAGGCGCCAGCCGATTCTCCCTCACAAGGACGAAATCCTCCAGCAGCAGAGCAGCCAGGGCGACAGCAACGCCGACCAGACCCGCTCTCGATATCGCCCGCTCTTCCAACTCTTGCTCCCGCTAGAGCAGGCCCTGCTCCAGCAGATACTCCCTGGCCACCGTATCGGCGCCTTCCCCGCCAATGGCGATCTGCGAGTTCAACCGCTGCAGGGTTTCCTGGTCGAGGCCTTTGAACACAGGCGCCAGGATCTTTTCGATCTCGGGATGTTGTTCGAGCACCGCTTCGCGGACCACCGGGGTCGGGGCATAAACCGGCTGCACGCCTTTGGTGTCTTTCAGCACCACCAGGCCGAGGGCGGACAGCGCACCGTCGGTACCGAAAGCCATGGCCGTGTTCACGCCACTGGTGCCCTCTGCGGCGGCCTTCTCCGTCTGGGCGGTGTTGCAGCCTGAAAAGACGATCATCTGATCATCGGCGATTTTAAAACCATAAGTCGCCTGGAAGGCGGGCAGGGCATCTTCCCTGGTCACAAACTCCTCACAGGCGGCGAGCTTCACCTTGCCGCCGCCATTTACATAGTCGGCAAACTCGGAAAGAGTCGCAAGCCTTGCCTTTTCGGCCATATCGCCGCGGACCGCAAGAGCCCAGGTATTATTGGCTGGCGCCGCTGTCAGCCAGACCAGATGGTTCTGCTCGTAATCCAGCTGTTTAACCTTTTCGTAGGCCTTGGCGTGATCCTTCCACAGCGCCGGGTCCTGTCCGGAAAAAAAGAATGCGCCGTTGCCGGTGTACTCGGGATAAATATCGATCTCGCCGGAGATGATGGCCTTGCGGACGATGGGCGTTGGCCCGAATTCGGTCCTGTTTTCCGTGGCAAGGCCGCTTTTTTCGAGCATCAGTATGATCATCTGACCCAGAAGAGCACCTTCGGTATCGATCTTCGAGCCAACCGTCACCGGCCTCTTCTTTTCTCCTGACACCGCCGGTGCCACCAGGAACACGCCTGCAAGGAATACTGTTACAGCAAGGAAAAAGGTTCTGTTCATTGCATTCCCCCTTTGTCTTTTCCGGGCATTTTCTTCCCGGTTTTGAAAAGCTTCCAAAAAGAGCGTCACCCTCTGTATATAACAAATATATGTAGCAAGTGTCATCGGATATATCCTCTCCGCCATGAAAAAAGGTTTTCTATGCCCATAGAGATCCTGCCGCCCCTTGCGGATCTATCTTGATTTTTTCCTCCCGTCCCCTTGTTATTTCGTTCTTTTTATGCTGAAATTCATCTACCCAGACAAACTCCGACAGCGGTCGGAAGAACCAACATTGGTAAACCAAGAGGATCGGAAATGACTATTACCAAAAAAATATTGGCGGCGACTCTTCCCTTTTTCTTCGTCTTCGGGATGGTTCTGCTCTTTCTCAGCATCTCGAGTATCGAGAAGCAGGGCAAACAGAGCCTTGAGAACATCAATGCCATTATGCTCAGCGACAAGAAGGAGAAGCTCACCGACCTCGTCCGCAATACCTTCGAGATCCTCTCCACCCAGTACCAGACAGCCCATGATACTCAACTGATCGCCAAAGCCTACCAGCAGGAACTGCAATCTGTCGTCAATCTGGCCTTTTCATCGATCCAGGCCATCTATGATCAGGCCGGTCCCACCGATGAAGAAAAGAAAGTCCAGGCGCTGAGGATCATCAAGAGCATGCGCTATGCCGGAGATAATTATCTCTGGATCAACGATATGGTTCCGAACATGGTCATGCACCCGATGAAGCCTTCCATGGATGGCACCAGTCTTGCCGATTACAAGGACCCCAACGGCAAAAAGCTTTTCGTCGAATTTGTCAAAGTGTGTGAGAAGGACGGCGAGGGATTTGTCGATTACATGTGGCCCAAACCGGGGGAGGATAAGCCGGTCGCCAAACTTTCGTTTGTCAGGTTGTTCAAACCGTGGAACTGGGTGGTGGGAACCGGGGTTTACCTCGAAACCGCGGAAGCACGTTTCAAGGAAGAGGCCAAAAAACAGATCGGCAACCTCCGCTTCGGTCCGGAAGGCAAGGACTATTTCTTTATCCTCGATACCGACCTGAATATGGTCATGCATCCGATTAAACCGGGAATGAACGGTAGTGACATCAGTGACTTCCGCGATCCGAAAGGCAAGGCTCTGTTTGTCGAGATGGTGGAGGTGTGCCGGAAAGCAGGTCAGGGCTTTGTCGACTACCTGTGGCCGGAACCCGGAAAAGATGAGCCGGTGCCCAAACTCTCCTATGTCCAGCTGTTCAAGGAATGGGGATGGATAGTCGGCACCGGGATATATGTCGACGATATCGAACAGGCGATGGCCCGCCAGGAAGAAGGGATAAACAGCATCGTCGGCCAGCAGAAGAAACTGATAATTTCGATAGTTGTCGGTATGATTGTGGTTTTAGGCCTGATCATCTTCTTCATGGCCACCCGCATCGCCAAACCTATCCGCGAAACCGATGCCTTCTTCCGCGACATCTCCGAAGGAGAAGGCGATCTGACAGCCCGCCTCACCGTGCACAGCAAGGATGAAATCGGCGATATGGCGAAATCTTTCAACATCTTTGCCGAAAAACTCCAGGGAATGGTAGGGTATATTGCCGAGGAATCTATAGAAATCAACAACTCTTCCGGCTCTCTCTCGCAGATCGCGACGGATCTGTCGAGCGTCGCCAGGGAGACCCTGAACAAGTCTAATTCTGCCGCTTCCGCGGTCGAAGAGATGTCGACCAATATGAATGTGGTCGCCTCATCCATGGAAGAGGCGGCGGCCAACGTCAATGCGATGGCCTCGGCCATTGAGGAAATGACTTCAACCATCAATGAAATTGCCGAAACCTCCGAAAAAGCAAGGGCGATAACCGACAATGCCGTTTTGCAGTCATCAAACGCATCGGTCAGTGTCGATGAACTTGGCATAGCAGCCAAAGAAATCACCAAGGTTCTGGAAACGATCACCGAAATCTCTCAGCAAGTCGATCTTCTTGCCTTAAACGCCACCATCGAAGCGGCAAGAGCCGGTGACGCCGGCAAGGGATTTGCAGTAGTTGCCAGTGAAATCAAGGACCTCGCCAAACAGACCGCCCAGGCAACCGATCAGATCAAGGAACGTATCGATTCTATCCAGACCACCACCAGGGCCACGGTATCGGTCATAGAAAATATCAGCAAAGTGGTGGGCGAAAACTCCGATATTGTCAATACCATCGCCACTGCGGTCGAGGAGCAGTCGGTAACGGCCAAGGAGATCTCGCAGAATGTCGCCCAGATCTCGATGAATATTCAGGCGGTAAACAATAACATCGCTGAAAACTCTCAGGTGTCGCAGATGATAGCCGGAGAAATCGCCGAAATGAACCAGGCGAGCAACCTGATGAACGAAAGTGCCAGTCAGGTAAGCAGCAACGCCGGCTCGCTCGACTTTCTCGCCAAATCCCTGAACAAGCTGGTATCAACGTACAAGTTCAAGTAATAATAGCCTCGAGGGTGCGGCGGTTTGTCCGCACCCTCGACCTGCCCGGCGTCCATTCCATCCAGCTCGCACCATACAATTCTCGTTCAACCTGAAAAAGCTCTGTGGTCTTTTCATTATTGACAGGAACGGCAAATGCAGGTAAGTAACACTCACTTACCAAAACCCGTGGCGCAGGACCTGAGACAAATAAACCGACCGAATCCACCATGAAGACAACCGAAACCGCCTTACTCCCGGCCGATCCCTCGTCACCGCCCGGCCGCACCCGGATCATGAACAGTATGGTTCGCCTGCTTGAAATAAGGGAATTCAATCGCATAACCACCGCCGAGATCGCCCGCGATGCAGAGGTGACCGAGGGGCTCATTTACAAATACTTCCGCGACAAGAAGGACCTGCTGTTTCAGGTGCTGATGGAGCTGTTCCGGCAGGTAATCGACAAGATCGCAGGTGAAGTTGCCGCAGTCGACGGCTCCCACGAAAAGCTGCGGGCCTTTATCAGGGCCAGCGTTGCCGGCTATGCAGGTTCCAGGGTTTTTTCGAAAATAATTCTACTTGAGGTACGGAACTCGCCGAGTTTTTTTGCCAGCAATGCCTACGGCCTGGTCCGGCAGTACAGCAAAATGCTCGCCCAGATCCTGCAGGAAGGAATCGACTCAGGCGAGTTGGCCTCGGACATTGAGATCCGGGCGCTCCGGGAAATCATTTTCGGCGCAATCGAACACGCTTGCCTTTCCTGTATCATATTTAATAGAGAAATTGATGTCGACAGGGTCGCCGGGCAACTGTGCAGGGTCCTTTTCTGCGGTATCACCCGCCCCGGCAAGGAAGATAATCAAGGGAGAAAACCATGACTGCCGGCTTCAGTGTCAAAGGAGAAGGAAAAGCCATCGTCCTGCTCCACGGTTCGATGGCCAGCAAGGAACAATGGCTTGGCTTCACAGAGGAGTTGATTCCCCGCTATAAGGTCATATCCATGGATCTGATCGGGTATGGCAGGACCGCCCGGCCCTTCAACCCCGACAAGTATAGTCTCCGGGATGAATCGGAACTGTTGCGGTCCATCCTGGAGGCAACCGTAGGTGCCGGCGAATCCTATCACCTGGTCGGCCATTCCTACGGTGGAGTGGTCGCTCTGCACCACGCATACCATCATCGCGACAATGTCAAAAGCCTGACAATAATCGAACCGATGGCATTCCACCTCCTCGAGAAAAACCACCACCTCATCGAGGCATCGAGACAGATGGTCGAGGAAATTCACCGTTTCATCAAGGAAGGTAATGCCATTGCCGGAGCGGAAATGTTCATCAACCTGTGGATGCCTGCCGGTACCTTTGCCAAAATCGGCGAACGGGAGAAGATGCTCCTCTCCGAGGGGGTCAAAAAGATGGTGGTGGATTTCCGTGCTGCCGTCGACGAACCGCTTTCCGCCGACGATTATGCAACACTGCCGATGCCTGTCTGCCTGATCGCCGGCAAGGCAAGCCCACCCTATTCTCTCGGCATCGCCGAGGTTGTTGCTGCGGCCATCCCCGGCATCGAGTTCCACTGGGTCGACGGCGGCCATTTTTCGCCTGTGTCGCATGCCGGTCAGGTCAATCCGGTCATCGCCGATTTTATCGGAAGAGTTGAGACCGGCGTCAGGACGTGATCAAAAAAAAACTTCCAGTCGGGATTGCCCGACCGGAAGTTTTATGGATTTTTGCCAATCAGTATTTTTTAATTTTACAGGGCCTTGGCTGTCGGCTCCTTGGGTTTCTGGTGATCCCGGTCCAGATGGAAGTTGATCCACGAGGAAGTGTCCTTCAACTCCCACAGGCGCGGCGGGACAAATTCACAGGTGAGCTTGTCGGTTTCGCCGTGTTTCTTCATCCGTTGGTAGGCCCGCACCCAGACACAGAGCTTATCCTTATTGACCTCGCAGTAGCCGTTATTGCTGCCACCGCAGGCGCCGTTTCGAGTGTGCTTCGGGCAGCCCGATTCCGGGCATAAAAAGCCCACGTGCTGGATCCCGCAGTCGCCGCAGCTTTGGCAGGAGAGCAGGACCTTCTTGAAAGGATCTTCGAGGAATTTTTTTAATACCCATGAGGTCTTGCTCTGATCGAGGCGAGAGGAGATCCGCTTATATACCGGGGCAAGAGAGGCCCCTTTGTCAAAGAACAGATCGTGGGCGGTTTTCAGGAACATATAGTGACAGTTCTCGGTAATCTTCACCTTGATCTTTTCTTTACGCAACGACTCGGCCTGCGCCGCACCCCGGTTCTTGTCTTTATAGAGATAGAATCGTTTTCCGCTCTCTTCCCGAAACTCCTCGACATACTCCTGCCAGTTGTGTTCGATGGCGTCCATCCGGTCGAGTATCTTGCCCACCGTTGCAAAGCTGTCGTGAATGCCGCCGAGATGAATGCCGTTGTAACCGATTCCTTTCAGGACGACGCCAAGCCTTGCGGTGCGCTCGATGGCGTGTTTCATCCCTTCGCCCGCATCCTCCCATTCCTGCATGACTGTCTGGAAGAGTTTTTCCGAAACATGGACTCCGGGCACCCGACCCGCATGCATTGGTCTCGCGGATCTTTTGTCGAGCAGATATAAGGAGGCAAGGGCGGGGATAGTAATGCCCTTTTCTTTCTTGAACAGCAGCAGTTCTTCATACTTGTCGACATCATAGCCGAGCTGGGTGATGGTAAATGACGAACCCGCTTCAATCTTCCGCTCGAGTTTCTTGTACTGAACCCAGGTCTCGGCTTCGGTGTACTTGAACGGCGACACCGCACAGCCGGTGGTGAAAATACTGGAGTGACCGGTTTTAATAAGCCTTCTGTTCAAATCCTTGAACATTGAAGAGAGAATCACCGAGTCGAAATCGAAGACCGGGGTGCCGCGTCCGCCAAAACCCTTGCCCGAGTAATCGCCGGTGAGCGCCAGAATGTTTTTCATTCCCATGCGGGCCAGCTGCAGAGCGCGACTCTCCATGCCGACCCGGTTGGTGTCCCTGCAGGTGAAGTGGACGATGACATCCATGCCGTTATCGAGAATCTCGCGGCCAAGCGCATCGGGACTGAGAGCGGGATTGCCGCCGGGATTATCGGTTATCGATACGGCTGTGATTCTCCCGTCCTGCGCGGCCTCTTTGGAAATGCTCTTGATACTGTCGGTGGCCCTGCCGCTCGATTCCCGGCCGGGGACCAGCTCAAGTGTGACAACGAATTTTTCCGGTGTTGAAATGTCATCATTGAAATTGCGAATCACGGAACTTCTCCTTGTTCTGCTTCACAGACAGGTAAATCTCGTCCAGCAACTGTCTGCAGTCGGTGATAATCAAGCCCCGGCATTACCATCAAAAAAACCTATCACACTGAATGCTCATCAATGCCCGGTGCACGCCTACACTATCCACTCAGAATTATCAAGAACCATTCTCAATGAACACTATAATTATACACCACATACCCAGAAAGTATATAATTTTACAATCTATTATTCAATTTCCTAGTCCGATAATTTTTATCAGTTCCTTCACCAAACTTGATAAGAAACGATCGGAAAAATATATGTGAAAGGTTACAGTATCTTACATTGTGGTATATTAGTGTCTGGGAGAAAAACCTGACTCAATATGGAGCGGCACCGTCTCCTGCCGGACATCCATCCAAAGATCTCTTATCCTGCTCTACTGGATCTTTCTTCCATGGCCGGACCGCCCTCCTCTTATTATCGGCGGGAATATGCTGTATCGTCATTCCGGCACGCTTATTGTATGCCCAATCACAAGTACAAGTAAGACTATTTCAAAGGAGGAGGCATGTATGGATAAAGATAAAAGGAGATTATTCGAAGATCGGCTCAGAGAACAACGTGAAATGCTAGTCGAAATGCGCCGGGAAATCGAAAGATCGTGGGAGAACCTGCGCGTGAGCGAAATCGAACTCGAGGAAACGGCAACAAACAAGCATCTGGCCGCCAACCTCGATCAGCTTGACGATCAGTACAAACAGAAAATCGATGCCATTGATTACGCTTTGGGGCGCATCCAATCGGATATATACGATATCTGCATAAACTGCGGCGAGTTCATTTTCGAGAAGAGGCTTGAAGCAGTGCCCTGGACTACTACATGCATTGAATGTGCTTCTGCTGCCAATAACCGGAAAGTGTAACCCTGTCCGCAGTGAAAATGAGCAATAACCGCTGCCCTTCGCATGACACCGGACAGTTGTCCTCTCGCGATGGAATCGGTCCGGTTAATCCCTGCTCCTTTCAATCGGAGCAGGGTGTTTACCTGGACGACAAACACCCCACAAGGGGTATAAGTTTTTTAACGAGAATAATCTGCACTAATAACCCCGGCCGCCGCCCTGACCACCACGGCCACCACCGCCTTGACCGCCACGGTCGCCGCCGGAACCACCACGGTCGCCGCCGGGACCACCACGGAAACCGCCTTGACCGCCACGCCCACCACCCTGACCGCCGCGACCGCCGCCGGGACCACGGCCGCCGCCAGGACCGCCACGGCCGCCACCGCCGCTGCTTTCGGTGCGCGGGCGCGCCTCATTGACGATAATCGCCCGGCCCTTCATCTCCTTGCCGTTGAGCGCCTCTATTGCCGCCTGCGCCTCAGCCTGAGCATCCATCTCGACAAAACCAAAGCCTTTTGACTGCCCGCTATATTTGTCCTTTATAATGTTTGCCGAACCAACCTGTCCAAATTGCTCAAACATTTGCTGCAAATCCTGTTCGGTGATCTCATAAGACAGATTCCCCACATATAGCTTCATCCTTTTCTCCTTTTATAAACAATCATCATGTTTCGCAACGCCGTAACCATTCACCAACACCCCATTTTCGTCCGATCAGGCCACCTCACATAGCCAACTATCGGAGTCTCCCGATGGTCGCTTACCTGCTTGGCAGCCTGCTTGAACGAACCTGGAGCACTGGATGAACGGTTACAGATCCGGGTTATGCTATCTTTTGAAGCGTTCCGGGGGTGAACGATTATACGCAACGCCCAACAAATATTTGATGGTCTTTTGATATCTACTCATATTTGGACGACATATCAATGAATCTCCCATTTTCTTCCGTGCTTTTCTGTCTTTCCGTTTACAGAATCTCCAACCGTAACCTAAAAACTCCTGCTTCGATCTTACTTCTTATACTATAGGCGAATTACTGAAGAGTACAACCTAACCATTCATTATCAAGAAGTCTCCTCCCCTTTTTTCTAAAACACCCAGTTTTCCTCTGCTCGCGGCACGGTCCTAACTGAATTACTCATCTTTATTTCGAATTTTTACTGATCATCAGGATAAAAGTCGTCAAGCGTACCGAACGGGACACTAACCCTCCGCCGCCATAAGCACAGTTCGCTCGAGGAGATTCCGAACAGTACTGATTTCGACATAGGAAGCGCCATAGGCGGAGCCGAAATTTCCGGCAAGGACGGCGATGAGACTCTCCTCGTCGAGAAGCTTCTCCGCCAGCAACCGGGTGAGCGCAGTCCGCAGAAATTCGTGGGAAGTGAGATCGGGCGGCATGGAGGTGGCGTGAACGCCATAGGACAGCGCAAGTTCACGCATCACCCGGGTACTGTAGCACTGGGCGAATATCGGGTTCTGTCCCCGGTAGGCAACAAGACTGAGGATCGTCCTGCCGCTGATCGAATCGGCAATCAGGGCCTTGGTCGGCAACCGCAGGGAGGCCTTGACGGCGGCCTTTGCCAGATAGCTGGTAACGCTGTTTTCAGCCTCATAGGGAGAATCGGTGAAGGTGCTGAGACTCGATTCGATCTCTGTCGCGATTTTTGCCATCATTTTCACCGATTCAAGCGGGTACCGGCCATAAGCCGTCTCTCCCGAGAGCATGACCGCATCGGTTCTATCGAGGCAGGCATTGGCGACATCGGAGACCTCCGCCCGGGTCGGCCGGGGAGACAGGATCATCGACTGCAGCATCTGGGTGGCGATGATCACCGGTTTTCTCCGCTCGATGCATTTCTTCACCAGCATTTTCTGAATAATCGGGATCTTCTCCGTCGGAATCTCAATCGCCAGATCGCCGCGGGCAACCATCACCCCATAGACATGGTCGAGAATCTCGTCGATGTTGTCGACTCCTTCCTGGTTTTCTATCTTGGCGATAATCTTGATTGCGCTTTTTTTAGCGTCGAGAATCTTCTGGATGGCCAGGACATCCTCCTTGCGGCGGACAAAGGAGTGGGCGATAAAATCGATATCCTGGCTGATCGCAAACTCGACAAACGCCAGGTCCTTGACGCTGAGGCTAGGCAGATTCCTGATCTTGACCGAGGGTAAATTGATGCTTTTTTTGCCCTTGATGATGCCGTCGTTTTTCACTTCGCACATCAGTCTCCTGGAATTTTTTTCCCGCACCTCCAGCTCGATATCCCCGTCATCGATAAGTATTTTGTCGCCGACCGACATTTCATCGACGAAGTAATCGTAATTCAGGCAGATATTGCCCTCGGCACATTGGCCGTTCTTATCGCCGATTACACAGATCATTTCGCCGGTTTTCACCGGGATATCGGTACTGGCTGCAGTAGTCCTGATCTCCGGCCCTTTCGTGTCGATCATGATGGCGATCCTGTCTGAAACCTTGCGGATATTGTCGATAACCGCGAGGGCGTCTTCCGGGGCCTGATGGGCGGTATTCAATCTGACCACATCCATTCCGGCCTGGTGCATCCGGGTAAGAAAGGGAACATCGCACATCTGATTGGAGATTGTCGCTATAATTTTGGTTCTTTTCATTATACTGGCTCTGGCAAATGAATTTTTAAGGGGGGGTTGCTTCTTCATATTTAAACGATAATGGTAGGGGGATTCCTGAAAAATGCAAGGGCTTCCCGGCAATCAACATGACAGCCGGATAATGTAACCGTTCACCAGCACCCCATTTTCGTCCGATCAGGCCACCTTACATAGCCTACTATAGCTCGGCGGCCTGCTTGAACGAACCTGGAGCACTGGATGAACGGTTACAGATCCGGGTTAGTCGGTCTTTTGATGTGCTCCGGTGAACGATTACCGGATAATTGCCTGGAAAAGAAGTTGCGCGGGAATGGGCAATATTCTAGATTGAAGTACCGGACGAAAAATGAAGACGGGTGCTTTTCCTCCGTCTCGTCCCGGCAGCCATTTATTCCATCTCATGCTCTCATAACCCTTCAGGGAGGCTCCTCCATGGCCATACGAACGGGAAATAGCTGGATCTTGCCAAATGCCCTGCCATCACTTGCTCTCCTTCTGTACTGCCTCATCTTCCCGTCGCTGCCTGCCATGGCTCAGGACGGGGCGTCAATGGCGGGAGACGACCTGCGGATCCTGCGGATCACTCCCTCAGGCCAGGAAGTTCCGCCGGGACGACAGATCGTTATCCAGTTCGATCGGCCGGTTGTGCCTCTTGGCCGTATGGAGCGACAAAGCGCTGAACTGCCGATAACCATCGAACCACCGCTTAACTGTCAGTGGCGCTGGCTGAATGGCGAAACTCTGGCCTGTAATCTCAATGAACAGGACACTCTCAAGCCGGCTACCGAATACCGCATCACAGTGTTGCCAGGCATCTTGACCGAACAGAAGGCAACTCTCGCCAAACCCATGCACCACAGTTTCTTCACCGAACGGCCGCGGGTTATCGAGACCTGGTTCAGAACCTGGCTCGGCCCGCGGCTGCCGCAGAGTTCGGTGCGTTTCAATCTGCCTATGGCTCAGGCCTCGCTGTCACGCCATCTTTTCTACCGCCTGGCCGACGGCGGGCGCATTCCCGCCAAGGTCCTGGAAGATCGGGAATACGCCTCTTCCTCAGAAATGGGCAACAAGATGTGGCTGGTCAGCCCGCAGTCCGAGCTGCCGGCCGACATGGCGGTCGAACTGACTGTCGAACCGGGAATCGTCTCCCTGGAAGGTACCGCGCCGGGAGCCGAGCAACGGGTTCTTGACACCATTTCGACGATTCCCGAATTCCGTTTTCTTGGCGTCCGCTGCACCACTGGAGAAAACCGGACCTTCGACGTCTCTCCCGGAACTCCGCCTGACAAGCAGCGCTGTCTGCCCTCCGGCGGGGTTTCGCTTCTGTTTTCCGCCCCGCTCCTGGCCGAGGACATCCGGGGCGGCCTGCAGTTGACCCCGCCGCTCATAGGCGTTTCAGCCGACAGTGATCCGTGGGAACAGATTTACTCCTTTTCGCGGCTTTACGAACCGTACCATCCGGGCAAGGACTATGCCATCGATCTGCCGGAAGCCGTGCTGAAACCCTATACCCAATACCGCCTGCGGCTGACAGCCGGTTCCGTCAAAGACGAGTTCGGCCGGGTTTTGACCGAATCGGTCGATATGAACTTTGCCACCGACCACCGGGCTCCCGATTTCGCCCTCATAAAGAATATGCCGGTGCTCGAAAAAGGCCTCGACACCGACGCCCATGTCTGGGCCGTGAATATTCGGGAACTGCGGCTGAAGTATGAGAGCCTGACAGCAGATGGCCGACAAAACCCGGGCCGCAAAACCATTGTTCCGGAAGGACCGCAGGATACCGCCATTCCCGTGCCGCTTACTCTCCGGGAAATAATAGGCCGGGAATCGGGAATAGTTCAGGGCACCTTCACCTCGCAGCCGCCACTGCCGGGCAAATCGCCCGAAGAATCCTGGTTCTTCGCCCAGGTCACACCTTTCCAGGTACATCTGAAACTCGGCCACCACAACAGTCTGGCCTGGATCACCGACCTGCAGACCGGCAAACCGGTGCCGGGGGTAACCGTCCAGGTGCTGAAAAGCACTTTCAAGGATCTTGGTGCGGCCGATGCCGCGGCTCATGCCGCAACCGACGAAGACGGCATTGCCGTCTTGCCCGGCACCGTCACCCTCGACCCGCGACTGCAGCATCTCTGGGCAGACGGCAAGGAGAACTCAAATCTCTTTCTGCTCTGCAAAAAAGAAGGCGATATGGCCGTGCTGCCGGTGCGCTACGACTACCAGGTCTCGGCCGAAGGGGCGAACCGGGAGTATATCCCCGACTGGCTTCGGCCGCTGTATGGCCATATTCGCGTCTGGGGAGCGACCGCCCAAGGCATCTACAAAGCCGGAGACACGGTGCAGTATAAAATTTTCGTGCGCGATCAGGACAACCTGCGCTTTATCAGGCCGCCGGGTGTTGCCGACAGGACGCTCTCTTCGGCAGCGGCCAAAAGTCCACCGCGCTACCATTTGAAAGTCTTCGACCCGATGGATAAGATCGTGTACGAACGGGACAGTATCGAGCTCTCCTCGTTCGGGGCCTTCCACGGTGAAGTTCCTCTCGCCGGAAACGGCGCCGTCGGCTGGTACCGTTTTATGGTAACCGCCGATTTTACCAGTGAAACATGGGAAGCCATGCGGGTTTTAGTCAGCGACTTCACCCCGGCGCCTTTTAAAGTCACAACCGACCTGCACGGTCAATCCTTTACGACAGGCGACGCGGTGACGGTCACCAGCGAGGCTAAGCTCCATGCCGGCGGCGCCTACAGCGGGGCGGCAACCAGGGTGACCGCCACTTTGGATTCCAGGTCCTTTGCCCCGGACAATCCCCTCATCCGCGGCTTTCAGTTCGACAGTTTCGAGCACACCGACGAGAGAAGAGCAGGACCGGAGACTCTCTATGAATCGCAAGGCAACCTGGATGAAAACGGCCGGCTTGAAAATACCTTCACCGTTGTCGAAACGCCGATCCGGTACGGCCTGTTGACCGTTGAAAGCTCGGTCCGCGACGACCGGGGCAAATCGATCGCCGCCCGGGCCTCGGCCCCCTGTTACGGCCGGGACCGCTACGTCGGTCTCCTGCAGGAAGACTGGACCCTGCAGGAGAATAAAGCAGCCAAGGTACGGTTGGTTGTAGTCGACCGCGAGGGTGCAATTGTCTCCGGCGTACCCGTTACACTCAGAACCGAGCATAAGAAAACCCGGGGGGCAAGGGTTAAAGGAGCGGGCGACGGGTATCTCACCGAATATGAGCATTCCTGGGAAAAGGAACAGCAGATGACCGGTGTTTCCGCCGCCGAACCCCTGGAATTCAGTTTTACCCCGGAACATGCGGGCAGCCTCCGGTTGATCGCAACGATCCTCGACACGGCAGGGCGCAGTCATACCACTGTGGTCGAGCGCTGGGTAACCGGCAAGGGCGTAGTTCTCTGGGAATCGATCCCCGGCAATCTGCTCAGCGTCTATCCGGAGAAATCCTCCTATACTGTCGGGGAAACCGCACGTTTTCTCGTGCAGAATCCTTTTCCCGGAGCACAGGCGCTGATCACCGTGGAACGTCTCGGGATCATCGACCATTGGACCAGGACCTTTGCCGACAGCGCGGAAATTGTCGAAATCCCGGTTCTGCCCGACTATCTGCCAGGCTTCTATGTCTCGGTGATGGTCACTGCGCCACGGGTCGAGAAAGCCCGGGAACCGCAGGGGGAAGATCTCGGCAAGCCTGCCTATCGAATGGGCTATGCGAAGATCCCGGTGAAAGATCCCTATAAGGAACTTGCGGTCGAGATTCGACCGGAAAAAGAGGTATACAAACCACGCGATACGGTGCGGGTCGAACTGCAGGTGCGGCAACGCAACCCCGGCCCGGAGGAGACCGCGCCGCCATACGAGCTGGCGGTGGCGGTGCTCGATGAAGCGGTGTTCGATCTTCTGCTCGAAGGGCGGAAGAATTTTGACCCCTACCAGGGTTTCTACTTTCTCGATGAACTCGATCTCAGCAACTACAACCTGCTGATGCAGCTCGTCGGCCGCGAAAGCCTGGCCATGAAGGGCGCAAGTGTCGGTGGTGGCGGCGGTCCCGACCTCAGCATGCGGTCGCTGTTCAAGTTCGTTTCGTACTGGAACCCGGCGCTTATTGCCGATGCGGAGGGTAAAGCAGCCATTGAATTTCAGGTACCCGACAACCTCACCGGCTGGAAGGTACTGGCAATGGCGGTCAGTCCGGAAGACCGGATGGGGCTCGGCGAGGCCGCCTTCAAGGTCAACCAGGCAACCGAAATCCGACCGGCACTGCCCAATCAGGTGCTGGCCGGCGACCGATTTTCGGCCGGTTTCACCTTGATGAACCGCACCGACAATCCCCGTACCCTTCAAGTCGGCTTCAGGGCTCTGGGGCCTGTGCAAGGCCCGGCTGGAGAAGCGGAGACAGGCATCTCCCGGCAGATAACTCTTGCTCCCTATCAGCTCGAGACCCTTCATTTTCCCTTGCAGGCAACCGGACCCGGGGAGATTGCCATGACCGTGACGGCAGGCGACCTGCAGGACACGGACGGCCTTACAGTGCGACTGCCGGTCGGCAGGCTGCAGCACCGGGAAGTTGCGGCACGTTACGGGATGGTACGCGACGCGAAAGCCACCGAGAGTGTTCTCTTCCCCGAGAATATGCGAAAAGACAGCGGCGAGCTCGCCCTCGAGCTTTCCCCGTCGGTGATCGGCAGTGTCGGCGGGGCTTTTGAGTATCTCCGCGATTATCCCTACAGTTGCTGGGAACAAAAACTGGCACGGGGCGTAATGGCGGCGCTGTACCGCCCGCTGAAACCGTATATGAGTGAGGGTTTTCTCTGGCCGGACAGCGACGAGGCGGTTCGTCAAACACTCGACCTGGCAGTCGAGTTCCAGGCTCCGGGCGGTGGGATGACCTTCTACAAACCCAAGGATGAATATGTGTCGCCTTACCTCAGCGCTTTTACCGCCTTAGCCTTCAACTGGCTCCGACAGGAGGGATATCCGCCGCCGGGCCGGGTTGAACTGCGCCTGCAGGACTATCTGCAGAATCTGCTCCGCCATGATGCGGTTCAGGCGGAATACACCAAAGGCATGACCGCTACCGTGCGGGCTGTAGCCCTTGCCGCCCTGGCCGAAAGGGGTAAGGCAACCCTTGACGATGTCCTGCGCTACCATCCGCAGCTGAAGGCGATGAATCTCTTCGGCAAGGCATTCTACCTGAGAGCGCTGGTCGCAACCGAAAGCGCGATCGACAGGCAGCGGGAGGTTCTCGACGCCCTGCTTGCCCACGCCAATGAGAGTTCGGGCCAACTCATCTTCAGCGAATCCCTCGATATCGGCTACCAGGCCCTTCTCTCGTCACCGGTGCGCGACAACGCCGCCATCCTCAGCGGGCTCCTCGCCTGGCTGAAAGCAAATCCGGCGGATACCATGGTAGAAGAACTGGCGGTAAAGCTCATGCGGACCCTCAGCCTGAGCCGCAAGGTCCGGGATCATTGGCCGAATACCCAGGAGAATCTTTTTGTCGTCAAGGCTCTCAGCGAATATGCCGGACTTTTTGAGAAACAGGCACCGAAGATGACGGTTGCCGGCGGGCTGGACGCGGAGTCTCTCGGCACCGGGGAATTCAACGCCTTCACCGATCCGCCGCTGGTCTTTGCCCGGCCGCTGCAGGTCGATCATGCCGGTCGCAAGGCCCTGATCGAGATAGAAAAAAAAGGCGACGGCCGACTCTATTACGGCGCTCGTCTCAGCTATACTCCCGCGCAGCTGCCGGAAGCCGCCGTCAATGCCGGGATCGAGGTGCACAGGGAATACAGCGTCAAGCGCCACGGCAGATGGCTTCTGCTGACCGGTGATATGGTCCTGCAGACAGGCGAAGTGGTGAAGATCGATCTTTACGCGACGTTGCCGGCGGAACGCTATTTCGTCGTCCTTGAGGATCCGGTTCCCGGCGGGCTGGAACCGGTAAACAGGGATCTGGCGACCGCCTCTTTGCAGGATGCCGATACCGCACCGGAGGAGTCCGCCGAAGGTTCATATCTTCGCAGCTCTCCCGGCTGGCAGGAGGATATCTTCAGCCGGTGGAGCTTCTATCACCGGGAACTGCGGCACGATGCCGTCCGTTTCTACTCCGAGCGGCTGGCGGCGGGGCGATATCTCCTGAGCTATACGGCCCAGGCCATCGCCCCGGGCGAATTCCAGGTTCAGCCCGTTCACGCCGAGGAAATGTATGCCCCCGATACCTTCGGTAACGGAATTCCGGCAAGGCTGAAGATAGAGGCGGCTGAGTAGCGGGGATGAGAAGAGGAGGGCTTTTTACCGGTAAAGGGTTAGTCCGGGGCTTGCTCATCCTGGGCCTTGCGGCACTGGCAGCGGCCTTGTTGATCGGTAAAAATATCCACCAGGATCTTCGGCCATTGCCGACCGGTCTTCGTCCCCAGGGTCTCGAGTTTCGCAAGCAGCAATTCCTCGACCGCAACGGCATCGCCCTTTCCGTCACCTACGACAACCCCTGGAACGTCCATGACTGGCTTACTCTGCATGAAATTCCCGCTTTCCTGCAGGCTGCTTTTATCGCTTCGGAAGACCGCAGGTTTTATCGCCATCATGGGGTCGACTGGCTGGCCCGGGTCCACGCCCTGGTGCAGAATCTTGCAGCGCTGAGGAGTGTTCGCGGGGCGAGCACCATCACCGAACAGGTGGTGCGCATCCTCCACCCCCGCCCGCGCACCCTCCGGTCGCGTCTGCTCGAGGGGATCGAGGCGGCGCGGCTTGAGAAACGCTTCTCCAAACCCGAGATTCTCGAGTTTTATCTCAACCAGGTACCGTACGGCCGACAGCGGCGCGGCGTGCTGCAGGCGGCACGGCTCTATTTCGACCGGGACCTGGATACCCTCAGCCAAAGCGAGATGTTGGCCCTGGCGGTGCTGGTCCGTGCTCCGGACCGTCTTGGCCGGCAGGGAGGAAACGACCTGGTGCGTCCCCTGCGGCAATTGAGCCGGGTTCTCGTCCGTTCCGGCAAGATGACGGAAACAGCCTCCGAGAAGATTTCAGCCGCCAGCCTGCCGCCAGCCGAATTCCACCTGCCGGTCGACGCCAGTCACTTTCTCCGGCAGTTTGGCCGTGTCCAGGCAAACCACGGTCCGGCTAAAATCCTGACCACCCTCGACAGCACCCTCCAGGGCCATATCCAGGATATCCTCGATCAGCATTTGCGCGACCTGAAGAATCTCGATGTCCATAACGGGGCGGTGCTCGTCGTCAATCACCAGACCGATGAGGTCCTCGCCTGGGTAAACAACGGCGGGCTGAATGAAAAAAGTCCGGGCGGCTGGATCGATGCGGTTACCGCGCCAAGGCAGCCCGGCTCAACCCTCAAGCCCTTTCTCTATGGGCTGGCCCTCGAGCGGAGCTGGACCGCTTCGACCATCATCGACGACTCCCCCCTCTCCCGGCCGGTCGGCAACGGCATGCATCCTTTTCGCAATTACAGCCGCAGCTATCACGGGCCGCTTCGCCTGCGGGAGGCGCTCGGCAATTCCCTCAACATCCCGGCCATCCGGGCTATCCGGTTCACCGGAGCAGGCGACTTCCTCGATCGTCTGCACGATCTTGGCTTTGCCGGCCTTAATCGGTCCGCTCGTCATTACGGCGAGGGGCTGGCTCTCGGCAATGGCGAAGTCACACTGCTCGAGCTGGTTCAGGCCTATAATGTCCTTGCCCGGGGCGGCGTCTATCATCCCTTGCGTTTCTCCCTGGAAGGCAGGAGCCATGGCCAGGCCCGCCGCCGGATATACAGCAGCGAAACGGCATCTCTCGTGGTCGATATCCTTGCCGACCCGGAGTCCCGCCGGCTTGAATTCGGCAACTCCAACATTTTCAGCTTTCCGGTGCAGACCGCTGTAAAAACGGGGACTTCCAACGATCATCGGGATGCCTGGGCGGTTGGCGTCAATCACCTTTTTACGGTGGGGGTCTGGATGGGCAATCTTGACGGTCACGCCACAGGCGGCCTCACCGGCACTCAAGGTCCGGGGCTGGTACTGCGATCGGCCTTTACCGAGCTGAACCGTTTCGAGGAGGCGAGGCGGCTTTTCCTCAGTCCGCTCCTGGCCGTGGAAAAGATCTGCCGAAAGACAGGCTTTCTTGCCACGCCGCTCTGTCCGACGGTTCTCGAGAAATATCTGCCCGGCACCATCCCCCACACCTTCTGCGACCACCATTCGGGCCTCACTCGGCGTGACCCGGATTCCACCGATATGGCGAACTCTCCGGCCATCCATTTCCTGCAACCGAGCGCAAATTTACAGATGATCATGGATCCCCATATCCCGGACAGTATCGAAGCCTACCCGATGAGGCTCACCGGCCACAACCGGACAAAAAGGGTGGAATGGCTGGTCGATGGCCAGGTTGCCGGGATAACCGGAGAGAATCAAGTCCACTTCATGTGGCCCCTCTCGAGGGGCAGCCATCAGGCCCAGGCCCGCGTCTGGCTTGCAGAATCCGGAAGCCCTCTCGAGACGCCGCCGGTTCGATTTTTGGTGAAATAACGCATCCGAACGACAACCTGTTTGACTTTCCCGGCTGCTGGAAGATATGGTAAAGATATTCCGGATGTTTTCGCAACCTTAAGAGTCCGGTTTTTTCAAGCATCCGAATTTGTTACGGGACCGTCATGATCTGGGATTATATCCTGTACCTCCTCTATGGCCTGGCCTTCTTCACCCTGGGAGTGGCGATTCTCTCAAGAGACATCCGCCTCAGTGAACTCGGTATCGCCAAAATCATCCGGCTGCTTGCCGCTTTCGGGATCATCCATGGTTTTCACGAGTGGCTGGAACTGCTGGAGTTGCTCTTTCCGCAAATCATCACCCCCGGCTTTACCTTCTTCCGCCTGGTGATCGTCAGTCTCTCCTTTTTATTTCTTCTTTACTTCGGTCTGTTTCTCAATATCATCACCCTCCGCGGCGACAAAGCCCTGCAGACCACACGAAAAAGGGTCAAAGCCCTGGTCGGCGCTGTCGCCCTGGCCCTGATCTTTTTTGCCGCATATCTCGATCTCGGCACCGGCGGCAATATCAACACCCGTCTTTTCGTGGCTTTTCCGGGCAGTATACTGTCGGGGATAGGACTGATACTCTATTCGCGGACGGTACGGGCCTTCTCCAGCAAGACCGCCACTCATTTCATCCTGGCCGGAAGCTGCATGATATGCTACGCCTTTTTGAGCGGCACGCTGTCATCCGGCTTCGTCATCCCGATACTTGATGTCAATGTCATTGCGCTCAGGGGCTTGAGTGCCTTTTTTATTATGTTTTTCACTATTCGGGCACTGTCGGTTTTCAGCATCGAACAGCGCGAGCTGATCAACGAACAGCTGCTGCGCTTCTCCCAGTCGGAAAAATTGACCTCCATGGGAATACTGGCCGCAGGGATAGCCCATGAGATCAACACTCCTCTTACCAACATTTCGCTGAATGTGGAAATGCTCAAAGATCTTGTCGGCAGTGATTCCGGAATCACCAAAAAGATAGCGGCAATCGAGCGCAATATCGACCGGGCTTCGAGAATCGCCAAGGAACTTCTCCATTTTTCCCGGGAAAAGGAAACCGCTCTCACCCCCACCGATCTGAGCCGCATTCTCACCAGCGTCCGGAATCTGATCAAATCGCACCCGCGCTCGGAGATAATCCGACTTGAGCTGCAGGAAACTCCGAAAATAATGGGAATCCCCTGGAAACTCGAGGAGGTATTCATCAATCTGCTGATCAACAGCCTTGACGCCTGCGGCGAAAACGACAGCATCAAGGTTGAAACCTCGCACCACGACCATCAGGTGCGTGCGGTAATCACCGACACCGGCCATGGCATTAAAGCTGAGCATCTCGGCAAGGTATTCGATCCTTTTTTCACGACCAAGGAGGTAGGCAAAGGCACAGGACTTGGGCTATCGGTGTGCTATAATATAATCAGCCAGCACGGCGGCACTATTGCTCTGGCAAGCAGCGAACAGGGTGGAACGACAGTAACTCTTACTTTTCCGGTGGCAATCGATGGCAACTGAAACCATAATGGTCGTAGACGATGACCTGGATCTGCGCGAAAGCATGATCGAAATTCTTGAAAACGAGGGGTATTGCGTGATCGCCTGCGAGACGGCTGAAGCTGCCTTGCAGAAAATTGCCGATACTGTTCCGAGTGTCATCCTCGTCGACAATATGATGCCGGGCATGGGGGGAATGGCGCTTATACCTCGACTGAAAATCGATTATCCGGCGCTGAAAATCATCATGGTTACCGCTTTCTCGACCGTCGATAACGCCGTGGCGGCGATGAAAAGCGGGGCCGACGACTATCTCGCCAAACCTTTCAAACGCGACGATCTGCTGGTTGCCGTTCGACGAGCCCTGGAGATGCTGAAATTCGCTCAGCAGCAGCTGGATCCCGAGATGGATGAGGCCCTCGCCTGCCTGTCCAATCAAATCAGAAGACAGATCCTCGCCGCACTCGGCGAGAAAGGCGAAATGCGTTTCATGGATATCACCCGTACCCTCGGGATCGGCGACCACACCAAAGTCAATTTCCACCTGAAAAACCTCAAATCAATCGCCCTGATCACCCAGAACAGGGAAAAATCCTACCGACTGACCCCGCAAGGCAAAAAAATCCTCGACTGTCTCCATCTTCTTTCAAAGCAGATTTCCCCATAAGTCCAGTGGACTACATCTGCGTTGTGAATATTTCTTCACAACATCGCCTTCTTCTGCGGCAACTTTTATCTGGATCCCTGACACTATGCTGCATTATATTTTAGATAAAGGAAATTGATGTGTGTTTCCAAACCGCTTAATCTTTTAAAAAGGAGCATGATATGAAAAAGACAATACTCGTCGCAATGGCAGGCCTCGTGGCTTTCGGAACTTCAGCATATGCAGCAGACGCCGACAAAACGCTCGTCAGCACCAAGGCCGCCGCACCGATTGTCCTCGACGGGGTCGCCGACAAGGCCTGGGATGCCGCTAAAGCCCTCACCATTAATCTCGATCAGCTGCCGTACGAGCCCAGCAACGGCTATCCCGGAATGAAGAGCACCGACGTGACCATCAAATCGCTCTATGACGACAAGCATGTTTATTTTCTCATCAGCTATAAGGATCCGACCAAGAGCCTCGAACGTTTCCCATGGGTTAAACAGGCGGACGGTTCATGGAAAAAGCTGGCCAACAAAGACAGCACCGGCCATGACAACACCTATTACGAAGACAAACTGGCAATGTTCTGGAACATCAACACCAAGGGATTCGAGGCCGATGGCTGTATGATCGCCTGTCATCTCGACGAGAAAGGTGATACTTCCCCGGGCAGGAAATATACCGAAACCGCCGGCGAGACCATCGATATGTGGCATGCCAAATACGTCCGGACGATGCCGATGGGCATGTTCGACGATCAGCATGTCGACAACAATACCGACCCCAAGGTCAATGCAGGCTGGGGTCGACGCAACGATACCGCTCCCAAGGGCGGTGGATACAAAAACAATGATACCGCCGACAAAAAAGGTCCGGCATTCATGAATCTCAAGCCCGATGCCGATGACAAGTACTATGTCATCCCGAGCAAGAAGATTCCCTTCGTCGACACCTTCAAGGAAGGCGGCGTTGTACCCGGCATCGAAATTGCCCCGCTGGCAGGCGGCCGGGCCGATATTCTCTCCCGCAACAATTATGACAACGGTACCTGGACTCTGGAGGTCATGCGGGCTCTGAAGACCGAAGGTGAAAATGCCGATACCCAGGATGTCCAGTTCACCGACAAGGGAAAAAGCTACCCCTTCGGTATCGCGGTTTTCGATAACTCCCAGATCAACCATCTCTATCATGAACAACCTCTGGAATTGAAATTTCAGTAATCGGTTTCTGGAAGATCCAATATTTTTTAATACCTTGGACTACGAGGCGGTCGTTGTGCAAACGATCGCCTCGTAGTGTTTTTGACCTGGTTATTTCCGACTTCTCCGACAAATCTCGGCGCCTCCATCATCAACAGGCAGAAGCAAAAGAAGAATATTATTCCTGACCGCAAAGAACACAGCGGCGTACTACTTTGTAGGAGTTAGGAAACAATAAGACCCTCCCTCCGACCTTTCCAAAATAATCCCTCCGCACCGGAATATGTCTGATAGCCTGCAATGAGGTTTCGATATTGATCCGGCTCACGGACACCAGCTTTCGCAACCAGAGGTTAAATTATATTTTCTCGTCAGACGACATTCTCTTATCTGCACGACAAAAGATATAAATCTCTGTATTTAAATCGATTTATCTGTATTTTTGAAAAATTGCGATGGCCAGTGGCCTCATTACTTTTTGACAAAAAGATTGTTTTTCTTGCCGAAAAAAAATAGTAACTCTATGATAAAATTTGAAACCTATAGGTTTTCTCTCTTCATAAAGAAGTAATAGACGACAGAGACAGGCTATTATGCACTTTGAATGGCATTACATTTCGCTCCACTGAAAATCATATAACGTTCTTGAGAATCCAAATAACAACAGTAAAGGAGGTGAGACATCGGGCATTCGTCAGCGGCTTAATCGCAGTCATATATCCTAGTAATTTAGAAAAGGAGTAGATATGAGATTATTCAGAAGTGCTCTTGTGCTGCTTGGAATGGCAATGGTGCCGTTCCTAGCCTTCGATACCCAGGCGGCAGAAGAGAAAAAAGCAAAAACCATTGCTGAGCTGGTGGCAATGTATGATTCCTCCTCGTGTATGGAGTGCCACACCGAGATTCATGAAGAATGGCAGCAGTCGCTGCACGCACGTTCGATTTTCGGGCCGGAGAATACCGGCAGAACAGCGGCAACCTTCAGGACCACCATCGAAAACGGATTGAAAGAATGGCCCCATTCCGGGGTGAAGGAGGCGGAGGACGTCGGCATCAAGCATTTGATGATATGCGCCAAATGCCATCTTCCCCAGCTTGAAGATGCCGAAGAAAGCGTGGCCAAGGAAATCGTAGAAAACATCTATGCATATGCCGAAGAGGGCGACGAAGACGCGGCGGAGACCCTGCAGAGCCTCAATATCGGCTGCACAATCTGTCACGGCCGCAATGCAATCGTCCACAAGTGGAAAGATGGGGCACCGGAGAAGGGCGTCGTGTACGGCAACAACGACGGCGAGCATGAAGACGAAAATTTCCCGAAAATGAAAAAAAGCCTGATCATGAAAGAATCGATCCTCTGCGGCCAGTGTCACGGCCTTGGACCGAATTTCGATCTTGAGAACCCCACCCAGTGTGCAACTCTGTATGGCGCTCATTTATTTACCTATATTCCGGAAGGCGGCACTGAAACCTGCCAGGAATGCCACATGGAAAAAAGCAAGCTCGGCCATAACATGCAGAGCTACCGCTCGGAGGAACTTGCGAAAATGGCCCTGCATGTCGAAGTCGATGCCAAGGCGTATCAATGGCGCGATATAGCGACCATGACCCCAGCCGCCAATGTCATCGTTGAACTGACCAATAAAGCCGGTCATCCTATCCCGGACGGCTGACCCACTCCAAACCGGGTGGTCCTGTATGTGACCGCGAAAACAAACGATGGCAAAGTGTTCTACAGTAACGAAAAAATCTACATGCCGCTCCCGCAGCAGATGGGACGGGGCGACAAGATGGGCAGAGGCCCCTACGAGAAGAGCGGATTGATACGCGACACCAGTCTGCCCCCCCTCAAGACAGTGAAAGAGCAGTTCGAGATTCCGGTGTATACCGAAACGACCAAGGACGGCAAACAGGTTCGTACCATCATCGCCAACGAATTTACCGTCGATGTTGAAGTCTGGTACCAGCCGTACGGCAAAAAAGACGATCCGGGCAATGCTCAGAAATGGTTTGCCACATCCAAGAAGTTAACCATCGAAAAAGGCGGGATTTAATTATTCGCCCACGCTACGAGGCCGACCCTGCAGCTGCAGGGTCGGCTCCACATCCCGGCGGCTTTTCCTTGGGCAATACCTCGAAACCGAGGGGAGAATGCGTCGGCTCCACATCCCGGCGGCTTTTCCCTCATTTTCCCTTACTCCCCTTCCTTTTCCCGGGCAAACGATGCTTCCAGATAGATCATCTCGCCCTGGGAAACCGCCTTCACCTCATAATCAAGGGTATGGAAGAGTTTGACCATCCGTTTATTTTCATTGGAGGTATAGGCAGTCAGGCCTTTTATGCCGTTTATTTTGGCGGCCTCCGCCAGCTTCCTGATGACGATCGAAGACAAGCCCTTGCCCTGCCAGTTTTTAACCACTGAAAAGGCGATCTCGGCCATCATCGTCTCCGGATTCAGGTAATACTCTCCCACGGCCAGAACCTTCTCAAAACCTGGTGGCCCCTCCACCGCGACAATGGTCATGTCCTTGACGTAATCGATCATGAAGGTGTGCTCGATCTGCTTTCTGACAAAACTTTTTTTCTCGTGAAAAAACCGCGAGACCACATCGATCGTATCCAGTCCGTAGTAATGCTCCTGAAGGATCCGCTCATCCGTCAGCTTCACCGGCCTGAAGGTGAGGGACCGGTTGCACACTATCCTTGTTTCCTCCAGCCCCAGCGGATAGATCGAATTCATCTCCTCACGCAGGGAGCGTTCGGGGCCGAGCAGACCGAGCTCTTTTGCTTCCTCAAACAGCCGGTCGCGAAAATCCGGATGGGCAATGCTGATCAGGGCGGTGGCCCTTTCCTGGATCGACTTGCCGAACAGGTTGACCGAGCCGTACTCAGTCACCACATACTGCACTTCGCTGCGCGGCACCACCACCGCGGCGTTCTGCAGCATCGGCACAATGCGGCTGTCCTTGTTGTTGTTGGTAGTCGAGGTGAGCATCAGGATCGATTTACCGCCCCTGGAGAGCGCAGCGCCACGGAAAAAATCGAGGATTCCGGTTACTCCGGAAAAATTATTGAAGGGTAAAGCATCGGCTGCCACCTGGCCGGTCAGGTCGATCTCCCGGCAGATATTCATCGCCACCATCTTGTTGTTTTTTGCTATCTTCCTTGTATCATTGACATATTTAGATGGATGAAACTCTATCGCCGAGTTATTGTCGAGCAGATCGTAGAGTTCGCGATTGCCGATGGCGTTGCTGCAGATGACTTTTCCGGTGTTGAAGCCCTTTTTGCGATTGTTCACCACCCCCATGGCCATCAGCTTCATGATGGTTTGGGTGATATACTGGGTGTGAATGCCCAGATCGTTTTTCTCCATCAATGCCTCGATATTGGCGTCCGAGGTCCCGCCAAGCGACATCTGCATCGTCGAGCCGTCTTCGACCAACCGGGACACATAGCGGGCGATCTTGCCGGCTGTCGCCACATCCGGGTATGTGCCTATTTCTATCAATTCTTCATCATGTTCGACAAAATAATCGATATCGTTGACATGGATATAACTTCGTCCCAGCACCCGCGGCATTCTCCTGTTCACCTGGGCAATAACCAGATCGGCCGCTGCCGCCGCAGAAGCAGTGACATCGACTGAGATTCCAAGGCTCATCCAGCCGAAATCGTCCGGCGGCGTGACCTGGATCAGAGCCACCTGAATTGGCAGCAGACGCGACTTGATAAGCTTGTGAACATCCGAGAGGTTGATCGGGGTGATAAAACGCAAGTCACCTTTAAAACTCTTGGAGTTGGCCGATCCCAGATAGAAGGAGCGGATATTGAGGTTCTGGGATTTCGATTTTTCAGCAATCAGGGAAAGCGAGCTGCTCTCGCCGCTGAACATCCGAACAATCTCGAGATCGGTATAATTGCGGCCGACATCGGCCAGTCCCTTGACCAGCCGCTGCGGTTCGCCACACGAGGAACCGATGAAAATTCGCTGCCCCGACTGGATCTTGGCGATCGCTTGTTCGACGGACAATCTGTTTCTCTGATAATTATCCGCCCAGTATCCCGAATTGCTCGTCATGTCGATCTCCAAATATGTTGTGTGTGCAGCTTTCCGATCAGTTTTAATACCCGATCAGTTTTAATACTATTGGTTCTCAATATTTTTCGCAAGCATGACCGGCAACCGCCTTTTAATACATTCGCTTTCCCCTGTTCTCCCTTTGTTCGACCTCCTTCAAAATAATATTTGCCTGGCTAGCGGTACATCTGATAGGCTGAATTATCGTTACCAATCGAGCCATGGAGCAACCATTTGCAGACTCCAATTGAAACCATACTGACCTTTGGACTGTCAACCGCAGAGACGTCTCTGGTCAAACGGCTGGTTTCCTCGTTCGAGATCGATACAGTCGCCCTGACTATCGGCACCGTCCGCAATTACGTAAAGAACCATCCGGAAAAGAAAATCTGTCTGGTTGTCTACCATGTGAATGCCCTGCATTCGAAGCAGGATCGCGTCATTCAGTTGATCCGCGATTTTGTCGGCGACATAGTTTCTTTCCTTATCCTGGTCCCCCATGAAAAACTGCATGAGATCAACAAGTTACTGGAGGCCGGAGCGGACGATTTTATCGAGTTGCCACTAAATGAAGACAGGTTTTCGATCAGTTTCCTGATCCTCCTGGAAATGGGCCAGGCCCTGCCCCGGCAAGGTGCAAAAAGGCCTACCGTTGCCGTCGACAAAGAAGCACCGAGCGACCTGGATGGCTGGAACAGGGTTGTCGATTATATTCAGGATGGTTTAAGCTATTTCGCGCCGAAATCGCTGATACGACGGGCCCGGCCGGTAAATATTTCCGAGAGGTGGCAGCGGTTTAAAAGGCTCGGCATTGGCGGGTTCGGCACCGTGTGGCTGATCAAGGAAACCGGGACGGGAAGACTGGCCGTGGCCAAAACCCCGCATTCGGCCGAACTCAATATCAGCGTTCTGCGTTCCGCCGCCATTTTGAAGAGGCTGGTCCACCACCCGAATGTCGTCCACCTGATCGAGGTCGTCAAAGACCACGGCAAGTTTATCCTGATCCAGGAGTATGCAGCGGGCCCCACCCTCCAGCACCTGCTGGAAAAAGGCATTTCCGCCCTGGATAAGGAGAGCTGCTTTCTGCAGCTGCTCTCGGTCGTCTCCTACGCCCATAAACACAAGATCCTGCACCGGGACATCAAACCGGAAAACATCATCATCGGCCCGACCGGCAGGCTGAAACTTCTCGATTTCGGTATCGCCCGCGACCTCTCCTGGCAGTCCGCCGACAGCAGCTCCGCCGGCACCGTCAATTTCATGCCGCCGGAACAGTTCGAAGGCCGGAGCTGCATTGCAAGCGATGTCTGGGCGCTTGGCGTCATTCTCTACATCTTCGCCACCAATGCCGTGCCTTATTGTCAGCAGAACGATCAGTATCCGATGGACATTGAGGTGAACGTCGAGAGTAAAGCACCACGGACGATCAACCCCGACCTCGACATCGAGCTTGATCAAATAATCATGCGCTGCCTGCAGAAGGATCTCGAAAAGCGCTACAAAAACGCCACCGAACTGCAGAGCGACCTCCAGGCGAAATTTCCGCAGTTCGGCATGGGCCGACTGCTTCCCAATTAACCCTTCGCAAAATTGCCATTTCCGGACAGACACTACAAGCCGTCGGCGAGTCTCATGGCAAACGCCTTCGGCAAGCCGGCCGCCAGGATCTTTTCCGCCGCACGCACGTGATCATAGGCTATCCGGTAGAATTCGATCGTTTTTTGCCGGTCGTCATAGATCAGATAGGAGGCTCTTGGATCTCCGTCCCGCGGCTGTCCGACGCTGCCGCAGTTGAAGATCTGCCGGTTGAGTTCCGCCGCCGGCACCACCATGGTATGCTGCGGCGAACGGATATAGATGCAGAAGAAATTTTTCCGGGTTATGGCGATCGGCACATGGGTGTGGCCGACGAAGAGGATCTTTGCTTTCGAGCGGGCAAAGGAGCTGGAAATATAGGTTTTTTCCGTAACGTAATACCAGTTGCGCGGCCGATACGGATTGGAATGGCAAAAGGAGATATCCTGCCATTTGATGATATCCTCCATCTCCCTGAGAAACCATATCCCTGTTTTCGAGATAACCTCGCGGGTCCAGACGATAGCCTGCCTGGCTTCCCTTTTCATGTTGATCGGAATGCCCAGCACGGCGGCATCATGGTTGCCGAGCAGACAAGGACAGTCAGGCAGGGACCGCAGTAACTCAATACATTCATTGGGGTTCGCGCCATAGCCCACGACATCGCCGAGACAGATATAGCGGTCTGCCTGTTTATGTGCAGCATGGGCAAGAACCGCTTCGAGCGCTTCCAGGTTGGCATGAATATCGGAAAAGACTGCAACTCTCATGGGTTCCCCAAGTTGTACCGTCCTGTCATATTGGACCATCCAGCCCACACGAATGCGGATGACCTCTATACGATATAAATCAGTTTGGCATGAATAGCAAACATCCCGGCTGGAACCTCTGAAACCCTGCGTAGCAAGGTGCGTTATTTCCTTTCCCTGGCCAATTTTTCCTTCCCTTTGCCCCTCTTTTCCGCTATTGGTATTGGTTCGGCAATACTTTCCTTCCCCTGCAACCTCAACAGGACCGACCTGATAATGCTGCCCTCCGACGAAAAAAAAATATTGGAAAAATTCCTGTCATTAACCCGGAACCCTGACGACACCTTCAGCTATGACGAGTTGCTTGGCTATCTCTTCGGTCTGGCCATGACCCCGGATACCCTCCCCGTCGACGAATGGATTCCCTTCATCTTCGGCGGAGAGGCGCCAACATACAAATCGATGAAGCAGATGCAGGAAATATCCGACTGCCTTACGCGCATTTTCAACAGGTTTGTCGATTCTTTTCATGACAATAAACTGGATTTCCCGATCGACATCGCCAGCCTGGACGATCAGCAGGTCTTCACCGTCTACGAATGGGTATCCGGTTTTGAAGAGGCACTGGCTCTGCGCGACGATCTCTGGGACCCGGACCAGTTTCCGAAGCTTGCCAAGGCGAAAAAGGAAGAGTTGTATTACAGCCAGATGATTGTCCAGGGATTAGTCGAACCGGATCAGGTCATGGATTTTTTTGATAATCTGCCGGACGAATTTCTGCAGGAAGCCTTTCCCGGAATGGATTCCGAAAATACCGACAGGGAGATGCAGATCCAGGTCTTCCTCATGGCTTCCCTGCCGCTGGCTGTCCGGACCCTGCAGAACCATGCCCGGATGGTCAAAAAGAAAAGGCAGCGGAAATCGGACAGCCGGCCCATTCAGCTGCCGGTCACGAGAACCAGGGCGGCCCAGAATGACAGCTGTCAGTGCAGCAGCAAAGGACAAGGCGGCTCATGCTGTCCCAAAACTGCGGCCCCGGTTGGACCGAAAAAATCGAATATCATCAAGGTCAATTTTCCGCAGCACGGCAGGAAAAAAATCGGTCCGACCGCCCCGATTTATCAACTGAAAGTGACGTTGCAAGGGGCAAAGCCGCCGATCTGGCGACGTATTCTGGTGCCCGGAGACACCACCCTGGAACAGTTGCATAAGGTTATTCAGCTCTGCATGGGCTGGACCGACAGCCATCTCCACCAGTTCCTGATCGATCGCACCTGTTATTGCCTCCCCGACGAGGACGATTCATTGCGGACCAGCAGGCCGAAAGATGAAGCGAAATTTAGCCTCCAGGCCCTGGAGGAAAAAATCCTTCCCGGGTTTCAATACATCTATGATTACGGCGATGACTGGCTGCACCAGATAGCCGTTGAAAAAGTCCTCGACCCGGAAGAAGGCAAACCCTATCCGGTCCTGCTTGCCGGCAAACGGGCCTGCCCACCGGAGGACATCGGCGGAATCCCAGGCTATCTCCATCTCCTGGAGGTGCTTGCCGACCCGGAAGACGAAGAATATCAGGATTTCGTCGACTGGCTGGATGAGAATTTCGCCCCCGACCGTTTCGGCAAGGAAGAAATCGCCCTCATCAACGTGGTGCTGGAGGAGATCTACTCGTAGGAGGCTGTCCGAGAATGCTCTTTTTCCCCATATCTGCGTTATTTCATGAAAATAATGCTCGCAATATCAACTATATGGCTGTGCTTATTTTCCTAAAATGCCTTGATCTGAGAAAAAATAGCTCTTCTCGAACAACCCCCTAGGAATCGCCGATGACTGCTCCGAATCCCCTGCTTCAGCTTGCCGACGAATTTGTCCGAGACACCGGCTGCAATATTTTTTTGACCGGAAAAGCAGGCACCGGCAAGACCACCTTCCTCCACAACCTCAAGAAAAAAACCCCGAAAAGGATGATCGTCACCGCGCCCACCGGCGTGGCGGCGATCAACGCCGGCGGAGTCACGCTCCACTCTTTTTTCCAGATGCCGTTCGGGCCGTTCGTGCCGGGCAGCGAGGGCGAAGGCCGACATAAGTTCAGAAAAGACAAGGTCAATCTGATCAAGAGCCTCGATCTTTTGGTGATCGACGAGATCAGCATGGTCCGGGCCGATCTGCTGGACGGGGTCGACAGCGTCCTGCGCCGCTACCGCCGCAGCAACCTGCCGTTCGGCGGGGTCCAGCTGCTCCTGATCGGCGACCTGCACCAGCTTGCCCCGGTGGTGAAAGACGTCGACTGGCGCCTGCTGCAACGTCATTACGATTCGCCCTACTTCTTCAGCAGCAACAGTCTGCGCCGGACCGAACTGATCTCCATCGAACTGCAGCATATCTATCGCCAGGCGGACCGCCGTTTCATCGAACTGCTCAACCACGTTCGCGACAATCGCCTTGATCCGGCCACCCTGCAGGAACTCAACCGCCGCCATATCGACGGCTTTGTCGATGAGAAAAACCTCGGTTACATCACCCTCTGCACCCATAACAGCAGCGCCGATGCGATCAACAACGCCAGGCTTAAGACACTGACCCCGAAAACCCACCGCTTCGATGCCGAGATAGAGGGTGAATTCCCCGAACATTCCTACCCGACCGCCCTTACCCTCGAGTTGAAAATAGACGCTCAGGTGATGTTCGTCCGCAACGATTCGTCGCCCGAGAAACGTTTTTTCAATGGCAAGATCGGCAAAATAACTCGCATTAAAGACGACCGCATCTGGATCAAATGCCCGGACGACGACGAGGAGATCGTGGTCGAACCGGCCACCTGGGATAATATCGAATACACCCTCAACGAAGAGACGCTCGAGATCACCGAAAACAAGGTCGGCGCCTTTATCCAGCACCCGCTGAAACTGGCCTGGGCCATTACCATCCACAAGAGCCAGGGCCTCACCTTCGACCGGGCCGTCATCGACGCCCAGGCCGCCTTTGCCCACGGCCAGGTCTATGTCGCGCTCAGCCGCTGCCGAACCCTGGAGGGCATGGTTCTCAGTTCGCCTCTTGCGGCAAGAGCCGTGAAGACCGACAGCACCGTCAAGCGCTTTGTCGAAGAGGCCGGAGAAAATGTCCCGACCGACGCCCAGCTGGCCACGGCCAAGATCCGCTACCAGCAGAGCCTCCTGCTCGAATGTTTTGATTTTCAGCGACTGCAGGGGCTCCTTGCGCGACTGATCTCGACGGTGGAACGAAGCGGGGAACTGGTACGGATTACCGGCGCGGGCAACCTCCACGACCTGCAGATAAAGACCGTAAACGAAATCTGCAGCGTCGGCGCCAATTTCTGCAGACAGTTGCAGGGGATGTTTATCGACACAGTCCCTCCCGCCGAAGATATTGCGATACGGGAGAGACTACAGAAAGCCTCCGCCTATTTTCAGGAAAAGTTTGCGGCGGGAATAGGCGAAGTTGTCGCCGCTTTCCAGGTGGAAACCGACAACAAAGAAATCCGCAAAAAAGCCAAAAACCTGTGCAAGTGGCTGCAGGAAGAAACCGCCGTGAAGCTTGCGGCGGTACGGTGCTGCGAGTCGGGATTTTCCACTGCGGAGTATCTGAGAGCCATCTCCTCGGCCGAGATCAGCGTAAAGCCAAAGAAGGAAAAACCTCCGGCAATTACCTACTCCGAAGCCGATGTCGGCCATCCCGACCTTTTTCTTGCTTTAAAGGAGTGGCGGAGCCGCAAGGCAAAAGAAGAAAACGTCGCCCACTTCCAGGTCATGCACCAGAAGACCTTGATCCAGATCGCCGTCAACCTGCCCGACTCCCTCCCGGCCCTCACCAAGCTGAAAGGGATCGGCAAAATCCTGGCGGAAAAGTACGGCGAGGAGTTGATAACGCTCGTTGCCGAATACCGCGCCAAAAATGATATCCAGGAGGTCACCCTCCCCATCCCTGTCCAGGCAGAACCGGAAGACCATAAAAAGGATAAAGACACCAGCGAACCAAAAGCAGCAAAGGAACCCAAAATCCCAACCAGGCTCCTTTCCCTCGAACTCTTCGACCAAGGCCTGACAGTCGCCCAGATCGCCGAACAGCGCGGCTTTGCCTTCACCACCATCGAAAACCACCTGTCCCAATGCATAGAATACGGCGAACTCCCCAGCGACCGGCTGATCGCCCCGGAAAAACGCCAATCACTCGAACAGATCATCCTGCCCCTGCAGAACCAAAAGCTCAGCGAAATCAAAGAAGCACTAGGCGACGCCTGCACCTACGGGGAAATCAGATATATCATCGCCCACCATCGACACCAAAAGGCCAAGGCCTGAAGCATGACTTCATAATTGCCGGTTTCGTGCTCCGGGTACAATCACAAAAGGATACGCTCTCATGGGTTTGCCGTTCTACTTTATTCAATCGCCAATTCCATACTCTTTCTATCCACCCAGCCGACGCTGGTTCGGCAGCCCAGCGTATTTTCCAGAATATCTGCCAGTTCATTCCTGGCGTTCCGGACCGCCGTGTCGTTGATCTCCGAAAATCCGTCGATCGGATAAAAAATATCCGTGGTGTTTGCCGTTATCATCCCGGAAACGCCCTGCCGCCAAATCCATTTGCGGGTTTTAATGCTGTTGCCCCCGGCATAAACCAGCTCTCCCGCATCCACCGCTTCGGGCTCTGTTGCACCGAACGGAATAAAGGTATCCTCCGGCACGGCAAAGCGGATTTCGATATCATAGTTGCCGGCATGAATGTCGTGCGCACCGATAGGCAGGACGTGCTTCAGGGAAATTGCGTTGCCCAGGTCCACGATTGGATTGATCAGCGGGAACATGCCGCCTTTCAGAACCCTCTTCACCAGCGCCTCGATGGAGCACATAAACTTGTTGGGATTGTAACCCAGCGCCTGAAAGGCATTTCGATATGGCGCAATTTCATCTGTTTCCCTGACATTTACGCCTTTCAACCGATGCCGGATGTCGTCAATGGAATTTTCTAATAGCGCGGCAATCTTCGGATTGGTTTTCCGGTTATCCATGCCTCGAGCCACTACCACGCCGAAACAGGCATTCGGCAATACTTCAAACACTTTTGGCTGTACTTTAAATTTCATAGACTGCTCCATGCTTAATCAAGGTTATGCAATACACTCTGACCCCCCACAAGGGGGATAAGTACCTTCACGAAATTCTTTCCAAGAAACAAGAAAATGTATTTCCAAGATACTAAAAGGAGAGGAGGACGCTACAAGCCGTGCTCCAGACAGATTTCCAGGACAGTGCCGATATGTGTCTCCATGGCCTGGCGCGCCCGTGGCGGATCGTGGTCGACAATGGCCGCAAGGATCTGGTCGTGCTGTCGGTCGATCAGTTCGTCGATACGCAGGGATTCCAGCACCTTGCTGTACGAGTAGGACATAGCGTAAGTCAGGACTTCGTAGAAGCTCTTCATCAGGTGAATCTGCACCACATTTTTGCTGGCATAGGCGATATTCATGTGGAAGCTGATATCGGTGTTGATGCGGATCTCATGTTCGATACGTTCCCTCTTCATCCGCTCGATCCCCTTGCCGATCAGCCGGATATCCTGATCGGTCGCCCTTTTTGCCGCCAGTTCGGCACTCTTTATCTCCAAAGCCATACGGATTTCCTGGATGTCGGCAATGGTATAGGTTTCGCCGTTGAGGGCCTGCAACAGCGGTCGTTTTTCGACCGCCCGCTCCTGATCGAGGACGAAGATCCCGACCCCCCGCCTGCTTTCGATCAGTCCCTGGTCGATCAACCGCTGTACGGCGGTCCGAACGGTGGGCCGCCCCACCTTGAACAGATCGGACATATCGCGTTCCGACATCAGCCGCTCTCCAGGGCCGATCTCGCCGCGGTAGATCATGTCGCGAAGCTGTTCATAGACCTGATCGGCTATATTGCGGTGCTTGACTGGTTTGAGCATGCATCGATCTCCAAATGGTGAAGTAACTGGAATCCCAATATACACTTTCGATCCCACCCCGTACAGCCAAAAGCTGACACTAAAGTGGTATTACCACATCTCCAGCATAAAATAAACTGTCATTTTTTTAATCATTACACATTTCTATAAAAATATATTATACCCATAATAAATAACTGTTGCATTAGATTTTTTTTACATGTAATTCTCTTGTAACGAATTGGCAAGATATGTGTACCACTGCAACTCCAGGAGGTCAAAACCACCATGGTTCAGCAAAGTATGCCACCCAGTAAGTCAATCGCCTTCGTCCGATCCTTGAACGGCCTTGTCCTCTTTTCGCTCCCCGCCGCCTGGCAGGTCCTGACCCTGGCCGATTTTCAAGACTCAGCCGTCCCGGCCGATGCCGAACCCCTGGCCATCCAGGCCCTGCAAGCGCCCTTGGGTGCACCCGCTCTCGAGGCGCGACTTACTGCCGACAACACCGTCTGCATCCTGATTGAGGACCTGACCAGGAGTTCGCCGAAAAAAACCGTCCTTAAGGTGGTTCTCGATACCCTCAAACGGATCGGCATCCCGGCCGGCAATATCTCGGTGGTTATCGCCCTCGGCACCCACCGGCCGCTGTCCAGCGAGGAACTTGCCGGCGCCTTCGGGACAGAGGTGACTGCCGAATATCATTTTTTCAATCACGACTGCCATGCCGCCGACCTCGTACCTATAGGCCGACTGTCCGGCGGCGCCGAGGTCAAGATCAACCGCCTGGCCCATGCCGCCGATTTCCGTATCGGCATCGGCTCGATCTTCCCCCACCCTCTCAACGGCTTCGGTGGCGGCGGCAAGATCCTCTTTCCCGGGGTGGCCGACTTCCAGTCGATCTTTGCGCACCATCTGTGTCACAGCTTTCGCGGTAATTCCTCCCTGGGAGTCCTGGCCGGCAACGAATTCCACGACGAGGTCACCGCCATGGCCCTCGCCGGCCGGCTCGACTTCATCGTCAACAGCGTCCTTGACCACAATGATCGGCTGCACCAGGTAGTCGCCGGCGATCCGGTGATCGCCCACCGTGCCGGGGCAGCGATCTGCCGGGCCATCATTTCCCACGAGTTTCAAGGCAAGGCCGATGTCACCATCATCTCGGCCTTCCCCTATTCTGAAGGCCCGCAGATCATGAAACCCCTTGCTCCGGCGGAGATGATCACCCGAAAGGGCGGCACGGTCATCCTCTGTGCCGATTGCCGGACACCGCTGCCGGAATCCTATTTCGCCGCCTGCGAGAGCTTCAGGGCAAAGTACGGCCCGCACCTGCGCCGGGCGGTGCTCGACCATTTCGCAGCCAATCGCCCGATCATGGAGGGTGCACCGCCGGAGCTCAACATGTCGATGGCCCAGGTTATGCTCGGCCAGAATGATTTTAACATCATCCTGGTGACAGATGATATACCGCCAGGTCAAGTTGCCCGTCTTGGCTTTACCCATGCGGCTAACCTGCACGATAGTCTTCTGCTTGCAGCAGAACACCAAGCCAGTCCAACGGTCAATGTCGTCCCGGCAGGTGGCGTTATCTTGCCGGTTATCAGCAAAATTTCACCTCTATCTGGTTGAGATGGCGGCGAGCAGCATCTCACGGAACTCCTGGTGGTCACAGCCGGGAGATATAGCTGAGTTGAGGAGCTTGCCTGCTCAAACGAAACTTATGCCCTTGCGGTATAGGATGGAACTCTCCAGGTTGTTCCCTCATGAACGCTGGAGAAAAATTACCCCGGCACCCCGGGAAAACCTTTTTAAAGAGGGAGAAAAATGAAAAAGCTAGCTTCAATCGTTGTGGCCTGTTGTGTCCTTTTTGGTGCCGAGGGTCCGGCCGAAGCCAAGATGAATCTCAAATACGGCTTCATTGCCCCGCCGACCCATCCCGAGGTCATTGCTGGTCAAGCATTCGCTGACTACGTCAAGGAGAAAACCAATGGCGAGATCACCATTGATATCTTCCCCCTTGGCCAGTTGGGTGGTGAACGTTCCATGGTCGAACAGATCCAAAGCGGTACCCTGGACATGATGGACTGCACCACGGCGGTGCTCTCCAACTTCGTCCCCCAGGTCGCCCTCTTTGACCTGCCGTTCCTCTGGCCAACCCGTGAGGTCGCGTACTCGGTGCTCGGTGATGCGGAATTCTTTAAGATCTTTACCGATATCTTTCCGCAGAAAGGCATGGTGGCCATTGGCTATGGCGAAAACGAGATGCGCGACCTGACCAATATGAAAAGGGAAGTCAGGACACCTGCGGACCTCAAGGGTATGAAAATCAGAGTCATGGAAGCACCGATCTATCTGGAAACCTGGAAACAGTTGGGGGCGAGTCCGGTGCCCATGCCGTTCCCCGAAGTGTATAATGCTTTGCAGCAAGGGGTAATTGACGCCCAGGAAAATCCCCTCCTTACCTCGGCCCTGATGAAGTTTACCGAGGTTTGTCCCTACGCCACCGTTACCAACTACTCCCTGACGGAATTATTCCATTTGGTCAATATCGATCTATGGAACAAACTCACCAAGGAACAGCAGCAAATCTTCCGTGACGGTGCGGAAATGAAGATCAAGATGAACCGGGATGGCAGCAAAAAGATGATTGTCGATATCATGGCCAAGCTTGAGTCTGAGGGAAAAGTGAAAGTCACTCACCTGACCAAAGAGGAGCGCAACGCCTTCTACCAGGCTGTCCAGCCTGTCTTTGGCACATTCGATAAGCAAGTGGGCAACATCCCGAACAAACCGGAATATGGACGTTTTGCCGGCATGAGCTACCTTAAGATGATGCAAGAGAAAATTAAACAATACGAGTAAAAGCGAGAAAGGAGACCGGCTGTGGTTCGACATGACTGTGTCGAAACACGGCCGGCTCCAGCCGTTTCGTTCCCTCGCACCACGATACAAACCTTGATTATCTCATTTAATGCGAATTCGACAGCGAGACAGGACATGAAGAAAATCATTAATTTTTTCAACAAAGCAGAAGAGGTAGTCATCGGCTACGCCCTGCTGCTGATTGCCTTTATCACTACACTCCAGGTCGTACTTCGCTACGCCTTCAGCATCTCCTTGGACTGGGTGGACGAGGGCTCCCGCTATATGACCATTCTCATCACCTTTGTTGGGGCGGGAGTATGTATCCGTTACAACGCACATTTTGGCATGGATGCCCTGGTGCAGTATGTACAGCCACGATACAAGCACCTGCTGCGGGCCCTGGCGATGTTTATTTCCTCCTTCGTCATGGGAGTCACCTGTTACTTCAGCTGGATCCAAATCGCCAAACTGCATAAATTCGGGGCCACCACCCCGGTACTCCAGCTGCCGATGTATGTCCCCTATCTGCCCATCGGTATTTTTACCGTCATTATCGCCCTCCGCTTTTTCGGGCAAGGCTGCAAGCACCTTGGCGCATTGGCCGGCAAGAAAAGCAATGAAATAGACACCAAGGAGGATCGTCGCAAATGCTGATCTTCATGGCTGTCCTTTTTATCGCTCTGCTGGTGATCTCCACCCCCGTCGCCATTGTCCTGCTTGGAGTAACGACCGCCACGGTGCACTTTTTTCTCCCCGTACCCTTGCAGGCCATGGTGCAGCAGCTTTTTAACGGCATGGACAATTTTATCCTCCTGTCCATTCCCTTTTTTATCCTTTCCGGTACTCTCATGGCCCGGGGCTCAATCTCCAAAAAACTGGTGGGGGTTATGCAGATCCTCGTCGGCCATCTGCCCGGTGGCATGGCCATCGCCTCGATCCTTGCCTGTATTTTTTTTGCGGCGATCTCCGGCTCGAGCCCGGCAACGGTCATTGCCATCGGTTCGATCATGATCCCGGCCCTGATCAAACACGGCTATGACGAGGATTTCAGTGTCGGCCTGCTGACCGCTACCGGATCGCTCGGCATCCTCCTTCCGCCGTCCATCCCCATGGTGCTGTATGCCCTGGTCATGAACGTTTCGGTGGGCCAGCTCTTCATGGCCGGTATCATGCCCGGGATTATGATCGGCACCATTCTCATCATCTATTCATTCATCCTCGCTAAAAAGCATAACTGGAAAACGGTCACAAACTATGCTCCCGGCGAAAAATGGCAGCATATAAAAAGCGCCTCCTGGGGGATTGCCATGCCGGTGATTATCCTCGGCGGCATCTATTCAGGCATCTTCACTCCCACCGAGGCTGCAGCAGTATCGGTAGTTTATGCCCTTTTTGTAGAGTTTTTTATCTATAAGGACATGAACATGAAAAAACTCAATCAGGTGCTCAAGGAAACGGTCACCCTTTCCTCAGCCCTGCTCTTTATTATTGCCTGCGCCATGACCTTTATCTGGCTGCTGACTCGCGAGAGACTGCCGGTAATCGCCGCCGACTTTATCATTTCCCATATCGACAACAAGTATGTGTTCCTCCTGGTCGTTAACATCTTTCTCCTCCTGGTTGGTTGCGTCATGGACATCGTCTCGGCGGTGGTCATCATCTCGCCGATTCTGCTGATTGCCCTGCAACAATACGATATCGATCTGATTCACTTCGGCATCATGATGATCGTCAACATCGAATTCGGCTTCCTGACCTTTCCCTTTGGCCTCAACCTCTTCGTCGCCATGGGGATTACCGGCAAGTCGCTGACCCAAATCGGAAGGGCAGTTTTGCCTTTCCTCGGCCTGCTCCTGATCGGTTTGATGCTGGTTACCTATATTCCCTCGGTTTCCCTGTGGTTGACCCGAGTGCTGTAGCCCAAAAATGAAAATGCCGATAAGGCCGATGAGACAATGAACACAAAAATTAAAGAATCCGCCGGTAATGCTGCGACAACTGCAATGATTAAAGAGTTGCGGGCATCCATAAAGGGTGAAGTGCGGGTTGACAGGCTGAGCCTGCAGCTGTACAGCACCGACGCTTCGGATTTCCGCAAAGAACCGATTGCTGTCGTCATTCCCCGGCATATCGCCGATGTTCGGGCGGCGGTGGCGATTGCCGGACGGCACGGTATCCCGGTTATTCCCCGGGGCGGCGGCTCCAGCGTCTCCGGGCAGACGGTGGGCCTTGGATTGGTTCTCGATCTCTCCAAATACCTTAACAAGGTCGTGCAGATAAACGTCACTGAACGATGGGTCGAGGTTGAGGCAGGGGTCGTCCTTGATGTCCTGAACGGCATCCTTGCCGGTCATGGATTGATGGTCGGGCCGGACCCGTCCTCCAGCGCAGTCGCTACCATAGGCGGCATGGCCGGCAACAACTCCACCGGTTCGCATTCCTTTATCTACGGGATGACCGCCGACCATGTTCTGGCCCTGGAGGTTGTCCTCGCCGACGGCTCGCTTGCCCGCTTCGACGATAAAAGCAAGGAAGAGGTCGCCAGGCTCTCCGGCGAAAATACTCTGGAAGGATCGATCTATCGAACGATCCCGGGACTCATCGCCGACTACGCAGCCGACATCCGGAGCGGCTTCCCAAATACCTGGCGCAACGTCGCCGGTTACGGCCTGAATCGCCTCCTGGATCAAAAGGAGGCGAATAAACCCTTAAATCTTGCACCGCTGATCGTAGGCAGCGAGGGTACACTTGCCACCATTACCAAGGTGAAGCTCGGCCTGGTCGAACGTCCCACAGCAGTTCGCCTGGCTATTCCCCACTTCACCGATCTGGAAGTCGCCCTGCGCTCGGTGCCTCTCATTCTCCAACACGGGGTGGCGGCGGTTGAACTGATGACCGCCCCAACCCTGAAGCTGGCCGGCGATCACCCAATCATCGGCCCTCGGTTGCGCCGCTTTGTTAAAGATCTGCCGGGTGCCATTCTTATCGTCGAATTTTCCGGAAATAACCAGGAGGAGTTGGCCGAGCAAGCGCAAAAGTTGGAAATACGGCTGCGCAGCGAAGGCCTGACCGACTACCTTAGCCACTGCACGACACCTGAGCAAATTGGCGGTGTCTGGGGCATCCGCAAGGCGATTTTCGGTCTTATCATGAGTAAGCCCGGCGATGATAAACGGGTTTGGGTTATCGACGATGCCAGCGTTCCTGTCGAAGAGATGACCGGCTATACCCGGGACGTGGTTAAGGCTGGGCGTAAATTCGGTATGGAAATAAACTTTGATGCCCATGCTTCAGCTGGTTGCCTGCATATGGGGCTTGACATTAACCTGCGGACACCGGAGGGGCTGCGGACCATGGAACTCTTGTGCAAGGAGATCATGACCATCGCCATTGCCCATGGCGGATCGACCACCGGTGAACATGGCGAAGGGCTTGCCCGAAGTTACTTCAACAAACAATTGTATGGCCCGCGCCTGCATCAGGCCTTCGGAGAGGTCAAGGCGATCTTCGACCCCACCACTCTCCTCAACCCCGGTAAGGTGGTTGGAGATGTCATCGCCCCCTGGGACACCGGATGGCTGAAATATACACCAGACTACCGCACTCCCTATGCTCCGGAACAGACCCATCTCAATTTTTCCGACTATGGCGGTTTTGCCGGGCTGGTGGAAATGTGCAATGGCCAGGGGATCTGCAGATCTCAGGTATCGGGAACAATGTGTCCCTCATACCGGGTGACTCACGACGAAAAGGACACCACCCGCGGCCGGGCCAATATTCTGAGGGCGGCAATCACCGGACTGCTCGGCCCGGAAGGGTTGACATCTCCCGAGGTCTATGATGCCCTGGACCTCTGCCTGGCCTGTAAGGCCTGCCGCAACGAGTGCTCAACCCGTGTCGACATGGCAAAACTCAAATATGAGTTTCTTGCCATTTACCAGAAAAAACATGGAATTCCCCTGCGCAGCCGAATTATAGGCCATATGGCCGATTCGTCCCGGCTGGCCGCCAAGATGCCGTCGCTTGCCAACCGCCTCTACACAAGCAAGAGCTTTAAAAAGCTGCTTGATCGTACGGTCGGTTTCGATGAGCGTCGGGAACTGCCGTCGCTTGCCCTGCAAACCTTCGACCAGTGGTTTAAGAAAGAGTATCGACAACCTCCGGCATCGCGCGGACCGGTTCTACTTTGGGATGATTGCTATCTCACCTACAACCGGCCGGAGCTTGGTCGGGCCGCCGTGAAGGTTCTTGCGGCCATGGGTTATCAGGTATTCTGTCAGGATGGACGCAGCTGCTGCGGACGGCCGATGATCTCCAAGGGCCTCCTGGCAGATGCCGCAAAGCTGGCCAGGCGCAACGTGGCCCTGCTGGTCGAGCACGCCCGTCGGGGAACGCCGATTATCGGTGTTGAGCCAAGCTGTATTGCCTGTTTTCGTGACGAATACTCGGACCTGCTGCGAACTGATGACGCGAGCCTGGTAGCGGAATCAAGCTTTTTCTTTGAAGAGTTCGTGACCCGACCGGAAAACCTGGAGACTTTGCGTGGTGCTTTTGCCAGCAACCCTCAAGATCGCAGAATTCTGGTTCACAGCCATTGCTACCAGAAATCAATGGGCACTGCGCCGAATGTTTTAGCCATGCTGGGGCTCATCCCCGGGGCAATAGTTGAGGAGATCCCCAGCGGTTGCTGCGGGATGGCCGGGGCATTCGGCTACGAGAAGGAGCATTACGAAGTATCGATGGCGATAGGTGAACAGATTCTCTTTCCGGCGATCCGCACCGCGGGTGAGACGGCTACCATCGTCGCCGCCGGTACATCATGCCGGGAACAGATCAAGGACGGCACCGGCCGGCGGGCGCTGCACCCTATCGAGGTCCTGGCCGGAGCACTGGCCTGAAGGGAAAAACAGAAAACTCACTTTTCGACCATGAAGCGTCACATTTGCTCAAATCATTAATATTGAATGAAATACTTAAAGGGAATTCCCGAATGAACCGTATATCGACAGGAGAACGGACCATGAAGCGAAACAGAATGAACGAGCTATGCCAACTGGAAGCAGGCCAAACCGAGGTTTTGCAGGGCAATATCGCTTTCGCCGTCGGCTGCGTGCGCGCAGGCATCCACAGCGCCGATGGCTATCCGGGAACGCCGAGCACCGAGGTCATCGACCGTGGGCTGTCCCAGGTCCAGGACAGAATCACCGTCGGCTGGTCGGTGAACGAAGCAGTGGCGGCCGGCGTCGGCCTCGGCCACACCCTGGCCGGCCGGGACGCGGTGGTGACCATGAAAATTCCGGGCCTGTTCCAGGCGGCCGACATCTTCACCAGCGCCTCGTTCTTCACCGAACCGCGCGGCGCTTTAATCTACTTCATTGCCAGTGACTTCACCCCCAGCTCAACCCAGCACCTGGTCGATCCACGCTACCTGTTCAAGACGTGTTGTGTTCCGGTCTTCGAGCCGGCCAACCATCAGGAAATGCTCGAAGCACCCGGCATCGCCGCCGACATCGGCCGGCGCTTCAAGACCCCGGTGGTCATCCTCGCATCCGGCGCCCTCTGCCACAGCGAGGGGCTGGTGCGGATGAACCCGGTCCGCAGCCGGGATCCCCAGGTGATGGAGGGCGACCTGCGCCGCTTCAATTCGCTGCCGGGCATGGCCCGAAAAAATTACGACCGGGTCCAGAGCGAGCGGATGGTGGAATTGACCGCAATGGTCGAGTCCTCGCCCCTCAACAAGTGGCTGAAGGGCTCGGGCAGGACCGGCATCATCACCTGCGGCGCCAACACCGCCTTCGCCCTGGAGGTTCGGGAGGCCTTCGGCGCCGATGTCGACATCCTGTCGCTGGCCTTCACCAATCCCCTGCCGAAAGAACTGATCCGCCGCTTCCACGACGCTATCTCCGGCGAAATCCACGTCATCGACGACGGTTATCGCTTCCTCCAGGACGAGCTGGCGATCATGGGTCTTGCCGTAACGGGCAAGGCGGACTTCAGCCCGTGCACCGAGTACAGCCCGGCCACGATTGCCGAAAGATTCGGCCATGCGCCTCAGGTGGTCAAGGCACGAGAGACCGGCCCAAGCCCGGTCAACCGGCCGCCGATGATCTGCCCCGGCTGCCCCTACCGGCTCTTTGCCGAGACCATCGCCACCATGAAAAAACGAGGCAAGCTGGCAGCGGTTTTCGGCGATATCGGCTGCAATGCCCTGCTCTACTTCCTGAACGCCATGGATACCGGAGTGGCCATGGGGGCGAGCGAGGCCAAACGCGCCGGCTTTGTCCTGTCCCGGCCGGAGATGGCCGATAAAGTTTTGAGCGTCCTGGGCGACAGCACCGAATGCCACAGCGGCATGGACGCCACCCGCAATACCGTCTTTCGCCACGTGCCGGGGGTGAAGGTAGTCCTTGATAACTACTGGACGGCGATGACCGGTGGCCAGCCGGCCCCGACCTCGCCGGTCAATCTGGCCGGTCAGCCCAACACCTTCGATCTGGTAGGGGCCATCGCCGCAACCGGCGCCAAGACCGTCGCTATCGACGCCTACAACCGCATCGAACTGCAGAAAGCTCTGCGTCTGGCCTTCAAGGAGGCGGCCGACGGCCAATTCACCACCCTGGTGGTACGCGGCAGCTGCCTGAAAAAACTCCCGGCGGCAAGGCTTGGCATCCGCCTGAAAATCAATGAAGAAAAATGCGACAAGTGTTATTCCTGTCTTATCTGTCCGGGGATCGAGGCCGGACCGGAAGGCTTCCCGCAGTTCACCAATCTCTGCTCCGGCTGCGGCGAACAGGGCCAGTCCTGCATGCAGATGTGCCCCTTCCAGGCCATGGAACCACTCACCCCAGCCGAGAAAACCGGGTCGAGCAGTCCGCGATTCGTCGAGCCTCCGACCCTGCCCGCCGTCACCATGTCCCGGGACACACTGCCCGGTCGGCTAAGCCTTGCCATCCGCGGCGTCGGCGGCCAGGGCAACCTTTTTTTCGGCCGGGTCCTCACCCAGCTGGCCTTTCTGGCCGGCTACGGCGAGGAGAACATCGTCAAGGGCGAGACCCACGGCATGGCCCAGATGGGCGGGCCGGTGATCAGCACCTTTGCCTGCGGCAAGGTCCACAGTCCGGTGCTGCTGCCGGGTGAGGCGGATTGCCTGATTGCCATGGAGATGAGCGAGATGCTGCGGCCGGGATTTCTCGAGCTGCTGAGAGCAGGCGGGACGATCCTTGCCGCCCGCACGGTCATCGTCCCTCAGGGGATGAAGGCCGAGGACTACCCGGACCTGGCGGACATCAGGCGGGCCACCGCCGGTTTTCACTTGATCGAGGTCGATGTGCTGGCCGCAGCCCTTAAGCTTGGCGACAGCAGTGGCCGGACCGCCAATGTGGTGATGATGGGTGCCACGAGCCGGATCGCCCCCTTCGATCGCATCCCCGAGGGGCTGTGGCTGCGCGCCCTGCAGGAGGTCACTCCCGGCCCGGCCTGGGCCGGCAATTACCAGGCGTTCTTGGCGGGACGAGAGCTGTTATAGCAGAGCAAAAGGAAACGATATGACGACAAGTAATCATATGGCCGTTTCGGCCGAAGAACGGTCCAGACGCATCCATCAGTGCCTTTTCCGGCCGGAAAGCATCGCGGTCATCGGCGCAAGCGGCGACCCCTTGAAACCCGGCGGCCGGGTGTTCAAGAATATTCTGGAGCACGGCTATGGAGGCATTCTCCGGCCGGTGAACCCGAAGGCTGCCGAGATCCTCGGCGTCCAGGCCTTTCCGTCGATCTCGGCCCTGCCCGAATCTCCGGATTTAGCCATTGTCGCCATCCCCGCCGCCATGGTCCTGGCGGCGGTGAGCGAACTGGCCGGTCGCGGTACCGGGGCGGTGATCGTCCTTACCTCGGGTTTCGGCGAAAAGGATGCGGCCGGTAAAGAGGCGGAGGTGAAGATGAAGGCAGTCGCCGACGCGGCCGGCATGGCCCTGATCGGCCCCAACTGCTCGGGCTTTCTCACCGGTGCCTACAAGGGCAAATTCGCCGGCATCGTCCCGAAACTGCCGGGCGGTGCAGTCGATTTCATCAGCGGCTCGGGCGCCACGGTGGACTACGTGATGGAATGCGCCGAAGGGAGGGGACTGTCGTTCGGCACCGTGCTCAATCTCGGCAACTCCGCCCAGATGGGGGTCGAGGATCTGGTTCGGCTGCACGACGAAAACTACGGGCCGGACTGCGCCCGTATCCTCCTCCTCTATCTCGAGGCGGTAAAAAAACCTCGGCTGCTCCTGCACCACGCGAGAAGTCTGGCGGAGAAAGGCTGCATCCTGGTCGGCATCAAATCCGGGGCGACTGCCGCCGGTTCGCGGGCTGCCGCCAGCCATACCGGAGCCATGGCGACCAGCGACACCGCGGTTCAGGCCCTGTTCGACAAGGCCGGCATCATTCGGGTAACCGGCCGGCAGGCCCTGGTCGATGTCGCCTGCGTCCTCAGGGCGGCTGGAGGGAGACTTACGGGCAAACGGCTCGCCATCGTCACCGATGCCGGTGGTCCGGTGGTGATGCTGGCTGATGAGCTGGCCCGTGGCGGTCTTGAACTGCCTCCCTTGACCGACCGCACCCGCGCCGAACTCGCGAAGATACTGCCGCCGGAAAGTTCGATAGTCAACCCCATCGACGCCCTGCCGTCGCGAACCGCCGAGCAGATCGGGTCGATTGTCCGGGTGCTGGGCGAGTTCGAGCGCGGCCGCCTCGATGCCATCGCCGTTCTCACCGGCGACTCGGGGCTCTCCGACAACGCCGCAATCTACCGGGCGATATCTGCGTCCATGCGGCAGAGCCCCATTCCCGTCCTGCCGATGCTCAGTTCGCTCACCTCCTGCCGGGACAAAATCGACGAGTTCACCCGGGGCGGCAATGTCTTCTTCCCGGACGAAGTGGCCTTGGGCCGGGCTCTCAGCCTTGTCGCCCGCCAGGCTCCCCCAGCGGCGGACGATCCCAGCCGCCCCGCCGGATACGACCAACAGGCAATCCGCCTGGCGCTGGCGAACACCAACGGCGTTCTCTCCCCGGAAACAGTACGCCGGGTGCTCGTCGCCGCAGGCTTTGCCGTGCCCGAACAGCTTGAGATTCTCCGGAAAGAGCATCTCGCCGACGGCTGCCGACGGCTCGGTTTCCCCCTGGCGATGAAGGTCATCGGCCCGCTGCACAAGACCGATGTCGGCGGGGTGCGCCTCGGCATCGACGGCGAAGTGGAGGCAATGGCCGCCTGGTCGGCGCTGATGGCCATCCCGGAGGCGTGGGGAGTGCTGCTCCAGCCGATGATCGACGGTCTGGAGGTCATCCTTGGCGCCAGCCGCGAGGGCGATTTCGGCCACCTGGTGATGTTCGGCCTCGGTGGTATCCACACCGAAGTCCTAAAAGATGTGCGCTTTGGCCTGGCGCCCCTCTCCGCCGCCGAAGCCCGGCGGCTGATTGACGGCATCCGCGGCCGGGCGCTGCTGGATGGCGTTCGCGGCGCAGCCGGCATGGACATGGCGGTGCTTGTCGACTTCCTCGTTCGCCTCGGCCGTCTGGTCACCGACTTCCCGCAGATCGGCGAGATCGACCTCAACCCGGTGAAGGGCTCAGGAGATTGTCTCATGGCGGTGGACGCCAGGATCATTTTGACCAGCGGGAACGACGGCCCGAATTCCCCATAACACCCCACAAAGGGTACTCTTTTCAGTCCCCCCTTGAGGGGTGAAAAACGAAAAACAAGGAATGATTTTCTAAGGTACTAATCAGGAGAAAACCATGATCGACCAGCCGCAACTCAACATCGATTTTCAGGCCATCACCGGCCTCTTCGACGAGGCGCATCGGCAGGGCCGTGACTTCCTCTTCGAGTACGAAACTTACCGGCTCCTGGCCGGCTCCGGCAGCGAGACCCCGCCGCGCACCCACCTGCTCGCCAAAGGCAGCCGGCCGACCGACGAGGAATTGAACCTCATGCCCGGCGACAAGGTGGTACTGAAGATCGTCTCGCCGGCTATCATCCACAAGACCGAGGCCGGCGGTGTGCGGGTAGTGGCCAAAAACCCGGACAAGATCCGCTCCGCCTGGCGGCGCATGCTCTACGAGGTGCCGGAGAATCTCGCCGACCGCATCGAACGCCAGCCGGCCCATGCCCCGGAATGCTACCGTAATCTGACCGGCGAGGCGCTGCGCGCCGCCATCGCCCGCGACATCGTCGGCGTCCTCATGGTCCAGTTCATGCCGCCCGATTCCGAGGCTTTCGGCAACGAGATGATCGTCGGCATCCGCAACACCCGCGAATTCGGCATGGTGATCAGCGCCGGTCTCGGCGGCACCGACACCGAACTCTACGCCGAGCGGTTCCGCAAAGGCCAGGCCATCGTCGCCGCCTCGACCGCCATGACCGACGGGCCGACCTTCTTCGAGCTGTTCAAGAAGACCATCAGCTACAAGAAACTTGCCGGGCTGACCCGCGGCACCCGGCGCATCGTCACCGATGAGCAGCTGCTGGAGTGCTTCGCCTCCTTCATCGCCATGGCCAACTCTTATTCGGCGGCCAATCCGGCGGCACCCCATGTCATCGAAGAGCTGGAGATCAACCCCTTCGCCTTCACCGACTACCTGATGGTCCCCCTGGACGGGATGTGCCGCTTCGCCGCACCTAAAGGGACCCCGGTGGCCCGACCCTTCCATAAGGTGGGCAGCCTGCTGCGGCCGAAAACCATCGGCATCGTCGGCGTCTCCACCAGCCGGGTCAACTTCGGCCGGATCATCCTCGGCAATATCCTGGCCGGCGGCTTCCCTCCGGAGAATATCCGCATCGTCAAACCCGGCTTGGACAGCTTCGAGGGAATTCGCTGCCTGCCGGATCTTGCCTCCCTCGACGTACGTCTCGACCTCTTCGTAGTTGCGGTGGGAGCGGATCAGGTTCCCGAGCTGATAGACGGACTGCTCGCGCAGAATTGCGCCGAGGCGGTGATGCTGATCCCCGGCGGCATGGGCGAGACTCAGGACAGCGCCGAACGGGCCCGGCAGGTGATGGAGAAAATAGGCGCCGCCCATCTTCGCGAGGATGGCGGTCCGGTCTTTCTCGGCGCCAACTGCCTCGGCGTCGTCTCCCATCCCGGCCATTACGACACCATGTTCATCCCGGAGGCGAAACTGCCCAAGCGGCGCGGCCCGTACCGGCGGACCGCCGCCTTCGTCAGCCAGAGCGGGGCCTTCATGATCACCCGCCTCAGCAAGCGGCCGGAGATCGACCCGGCCTATATGATTTCGGTGGGCAACCAGAACGACCTGACCCTGGGCGACCTGGTCAAGTATCTCGGCGACGACCCGGAACTGGACATCATCGCCATCTATGCCGAAGGCTTCAAGGATCTGGACGGCCTGGAATTCTGCCGGGCGGTGCGGGGGGCCGTGCAGGCCGGCAAGGACGTGATCTTCTACAAGGCCGGCTGCACCCCCGAGGGCAAATCGGCGACCTCGGGCCATACCGCGTCGCTTGCCGGCGACTATATGGTCTGCGAGTCCTGCGTCCGCCAGGCGGGCGGCATGGTCGCCCGGACCTTCACCCAGTTCGAGGACCTGCTGATGATCGCCCAGCGGCTGCACGACAAGACGATCAACGGCAACCGTCTGGCGGCGGTGAGCGGCGCGGGCTTTGAGGCGGTGGGCATGGCCGACAATATCCAGGCCGAGGATTTTGCTTTAGGGATGGCAGCCTTCAGTCCGGCCACAACCGCAAAACTTGCAACCCTTCTGGCCAAGAAGGGTCTTGCAGCGCTTATCGAAATCAAGAATCCCCTGGATATCACCCCCGGCGCCGACGACGAGACCCATGTCGCCGCCGTCGAGTACCTGGCCGAGGACCCGAATATCGACGCGGTGGTGGTCGGCCTCGATCCACTGTCGCCGGCCATGCGCACTTTAGCCGGGTCCGAAGGACGGACATTCACTATGCACGACGAAGAGAGTATCGCCCTGCGCATGCCGGCACTCGCCGCAAGACTCGCGAAACCCATCGTCGGGGTGGTGGATGGCGGCCGACTCTACGACCCATTGGTCGACGAACTGATGGAAAAGGGCATGGCGATCTTCCGCTCCTCCGACCGGGCGGTGCAGACCCTTGCCATGTATATCGAGGGCCGGCTTTACGCCGAGCGCTTACGTAACTGCGGCTATTAACATCCTTCGGTCGGGCAGTTACGCCAGTTGCTTCACCTGCTCATGGCGAAAGCAATCGACAAGATGATCGTTGACCATCCCCACCTGTGGCACAGGGATTCTCGATTCTATTATTGAATATTACGAAATCAGTAATACACCCGTCTCGCTTATTCATTTTACTTACACATTCCATTAGTATTTCTTTACTTAGATGATACGCTGTGGTACTTTGTTGCTTTAATGCACAGGATATTTGCATCGAGATAATGCGCTTCTTCCTTACAGCGTATCTCGAGCGAACCGGTGCACAGCATACTTACTCCTGTATGGCGGCCAGAAAGTCCGTTAAAAACAACAAGAGGAGGACAAGCTATGAATTCGGATCAATGCGGCAACGACAAGGGCTTATCGCGGCGGCAAATGCTTATTGCCGGCGGAGCAATGGTGGCGGGTGCGACAATGACGCATTTAGGCGGTTTGATCAGACCTGCCTTGGCCAAGGGAGGGGGATCGGAAAAATGGCCCTGGCCCTATGAAAAACTGGATCCGGCCATTACCGCGGAACTCGCCTACCAGGAATGGTACCGGGTTTTTTGCGGCGCGGCGGTAATCAACAGTGTCGTCAGTCAGTTGCGGGAAAAGGTCGGTGAACCGTACACCAGCTTCCCCGCCGACGCCTTTGTCTTCCTCGAGGGTGGAATGGTGGGCTGGGGGATGACCTGCGGCTCCAATGCCGGGGCGGCCATCGTGGCAAACCTCATCATCGGGCCGAGAATTGCCGGCAATCCCCAAGGCCATCAGATTTCCGAGGAGATTTTCGAATGGTATTCCGACGCATCCATGCCTGTTTATGCACCAGCGGCACCAAAGGTCGCAACAGAGATAGTGAGGACGACGAGTGAATCGCCCCTCTGCCACATATCCGTCGGCAAATGGATGAAGGCATCCGGTTTTCCCATTGGCAGCGCCGAACGCAAAGACAGATGTGCGCGGGTTGCAGCCAGTGTCGCCTTTCGCCTCGTTGAACTGCTGAACGGATGGAAAGACGGGAAATACGAGGTAGTGAGCTCCCATTCGCCGGTCAAGGAATACGGCATTACGGCTCAGATGAACTGCATGGAATGCCACACAGGCGATGTCCCGACTCCTCCGCGCAGTTAGAGACGGCGGCCGATCTTCTCACCGCCCCGCGACCATCTCTCTTTTCTCCGTCGACTCTTTCTCTTTCTCGGGCTGTGCGGGGCAGTCCGGGGAGAAATAATGTGGATTGCCCGGCCTTCTGCACAATAGACAAGCCCGCGCCTCACCCGACAAATCGAATTTCCCGGCTCATCGTACTGAGCGACTCGGCGCCATCGGCTGTCACCACCACGTCGTCCTCGATACGGACGCCGTTTTTCCCTGCAAGATAAATCCCCGGCTCGACCGTATAGGCCATGCCGACCTCCAGCAGCTGCGCATTATCTCCGCGAATATAAGGCTCCTCGTGACATTCCATGCCGATGCCGTGGCCGGTCCGGTGGGTAAAGTATGGGCCGTAGCCAGCTGCCTCGATGACTTCCCGGGTCGCCTGGTCCACCCTGGCGCAGGAGACGCCCGGGCCACCCGCCGTCCGTCCGGCACTGTTGGCCTGCTGGACCAGCCTGTAAATCTTCTCGGCCTCCGCGTCGATCTCCCCCACCGCAAAGGTCCGGGTCAGATCGGAGGCATAACCGCCGTAGCAGGCCCCCCAGTCGACAATCAGCAGGTCGCCTGCGGCCAGGCGCCGATCCGAAGGCTGCGAATGGGGATTGGCACCATTCGGCCCGGCTGCAACAATCGGCGCAAAGGGCAGGGCGATCTCCGAACCATGACGTATCAACTGGAGAAAGAGCTCGGCGGCGATCTCTTTTTCCGTTATGCCTATTTTCACCAGCGGCAGTGTCGCCGTCAAAGCATCCTCGGCGATTTTCACGGCTCGGCGCATGCTGGCAATTTCTTCTTCATCCTTTCTGGCCCTGAGCGCTGCAAAGATTTCCGAGCCGTCGGTAAATTCCGCCTCGCTACAGGCCGATCGCAGATAATCATACTCTAGAAGCCGCAACTGCCTTGGCTCAACACCCACCTTGTACCCGGCAAGACCAAGCCCCGCAAGGGCGTCGCCAAATATTGCCCCCCATGCGTCCGGGTTCTCGCCATAGGCATAGACCCGCGCCGGAAACGGCAAATGATCGAGTTTAACCTGTTCCAGTTCCGGCAAAATAATAGTCGGATCATTGTCCATACTGAAGACAATCACTACCGGACGCTCCATCAGATGAAAATGCAGTCCGGTCAAATAGGTAAGCGTCGGCCCGGCATTGACGGCTAAAGCAGCGAACCCTTTATCCTGGATATACCTGGTTAACCTGGACAAACGTGTATCGGCCATCCTCACTCCTTACCCTCGTTTGAAAGTGCATGAATTTATGATCACATTTAATGAAATGTTGTGGAGAGAAAAGGGGCACGCATGTGAGTTGGCTCTTGTAGGTTGGGCTGTGAAGCCCAACGTTTTTTTGGATGTTGGGCTTCACAGCCCAACCTACGCGGCTACCCGGCTTCAATCTTCGCTCCCATTCATACCATGATTTTGTGAATACCAATGACTTTACCTGGCTTTTATGTATAATGCTTCTTCTTCGTGGTATCCAGCCTGTTGTGGGCGATTTCCCCGAAATATCTCAAACAGAATAGATTCATGAACAGAGAAAAAAACAAGACTCCGCTGCAGGGCATAACCCTGGAGCAGGTAATCAACAGCCTGTTTGAAAAATATGGCTGGGAGGAATTGGGGCGGCGGGTAAAAATCCGCTGTTTCACCAGCGATCCGTCCATCAAGTCGAGTCTGACATTTTTGCGGAAAACACCATGGGCCAGAAAAAAGGTCGAAAATCTTTATATTGCCCTGCAGAAACGAACACAAAAAAGCATGCAGCCCACCGTTACGGCACAGGCGAAAACCTGGTGCCAATCCGATAATTCCATTGTCCAAAAGGAGCAGAAATGAAAAGAATTACCTTAATACTTTTACTCACCCTGCTGCTTGCCTTAAACGGCGGCTGCGGCAAGAAAAAAATGGAAGTAAATCCGCAGGTCGCAAAAAACATTGCGATACTCACCCTGGATGGCAATCTCCCCGGACAGACCGCCGATCAGGCAAGAGAACTGGACATAGTCATCCAGTGGATGGATCGGGACCTTATCAAGATTATGAAACAGTCGGGTTTCCAACCGGTACTGATCAAGGATATGCAGGAGTACAAACCGCAGATGGGCAAGCTGCTTGTGGTCGATGTCGAGAAATTCAATGCCGGAAGCCGTGCAGCCAGGGCCTTTGTCGGTTTCGGTGCAGGGGCCGCTTCACTGGATTTGAGCTATAAATTTCTTGATGAAAAGGGTGTCCTTCTGTCAGAGTGGCGGGATGGCGTAGGCTCGAGCATGGGCGGCACCTACTGCGCCCAGACTCTTGACCGGAGAGCTCTTGAAAAGGTGGTCGTCCTCCTGAACAAATGAGAAAAACGTGCGGGGCATCTCGACCGGGAATACCGGATTTTTATCGGATGCCCCGGTCCTTAAGCCCTTTACCCCAGGTCTTCTCTGTGTCACGAACAATGTACAACACGCCGGTCTTACGGCCCATCGTTGTTGCCATATGCAGGGTGTGTCTCGCCCTCCGCGGCTGGAAACTGCAAGGCAAACCGCCGACTGCACCGAAATATGTCATGATTACCGTCCCCCACACCAGCAACTGGGATTTTCCTCTGGCCCTGGCAATGGCTTTTGTGTTTAGATTCGACATGCACTGGATGGGGAAAGATTCCCTGTTCAGCGGCTGGCGAGGCCCGCTGATGCGATGGCTGGGCGGAATCCCGATCAATCGTTCCTCGTCCAACAATGTCGTTCTGGCAACTATTGCCGCGTTTCAGGCGACAGACCGGCTGATTGTCGCTATTCCGCCCGAAGGCACCCGCTCGAAAGTCCTGAAATGGAAGACCGGCTTCTACTATATCGCCCTCGGCGCCAATGTACCTATCGGCCTCGCCTTTCTTGATTACAAAAAGAAAGCCGGTGGATTTTTGTCCACTTTTTTGCCAACCGGGGATGTCGAAAAGGACATTGCGGCGATTCGGGCCTGTTATTCCGGAATATCGGGAAAATATGCAGAAAAATGCACTGTGGAATAACCTGGAATTCATCTACTTTTTTTCGGAAGAAAGAGCGTCATGCTGCCAATATCACTCCTCATTGTCGATGACGAGCAGGCTTTAAAAGATATCCTTGCCGTTCGGCTCGGCAAGCGTGGCTTTGCGGTGAAGACTGCGCCGGACGGAAAAACTGCACTGAGACTGACAGCGGACGACCATGCAATTGAAGTTGTCCTGCTCGATATCGCCATGCCGGGAATGGACGGCATCGAAACCCTGAAAGCCATGAAGAAGGATAACCCTCTTCTTGAGATTATCATGCTGACCGGCCAGGGCACAGTCGATACTGCGGTCGAATCCATCAAGCTCGGAGCGTACAATTATCTGACAAAACCCTGCAAGATTGATGATCTTACCGCCAATATCGAGGAGGCGGCGCAGCAAAGAAGAACTCGCGAAGCCAAAATCCTCGATATCCGCATGACTCCCTATCTCACTGACGAAAAACGTAAAGAGATGATTGCCGCCGTCCTGAACGACTAACACCGCATCATTCCGAAGCTGTGAGCAGCGTGCGGATATCCTCAAGCTTTTCCTGGACGCTGAGATGTCCTTCCAGAATGGCAGGGGCCACCGGCAGGGTCCGGGGGGACAGCAGGACAGGACATGCTGATGTCCAATCTGGATTACGCCCGGAGCGTCTACGCCGGCGGCGGCATCCCGGTGGCCTTGCCGACACTGGCAGACCCGGAAGCTGCAGCAGCTTCGGTGGAGCGCTTAGACGGCCTGCTGCTGGCCGGCGGCGAGGATCTGGCCCCTGCGCTTTTCCGGCAGGAGGCGCGGCCTGGACTGGGTGTGGTCATCGCGCAGCGCGACCAATACGAGTGGGCCCTGCTCCGTGCCGCCATGGAAAAAGGAATTCCAATCCTGGGGATCTGCAGGGGTTTTCAACTCAAAACCTGTTTCGATTTTTTACTGGGAAAGCCGAGCTCAGGATAGCTCAAAATCCGGCTGAGGTTTCTCCAATCCCAACGGCACCAGGATCTCACTGTTGAAGCGACGTAGAATCAGTTCGTCCGGATCATCGCCGATCATCCGGGAAATCTTCCGTATCTGCTCTGCCACCCGCAAATTTCTCTCCCAGCAGGCCTTGCGCGCCTGTTCTATATGATGCCAGTCCCGGTCGGCAACAAACAACTGCCAGGCCGCAGTGATCTCCGGGAAGAGCTTTGCCCGGAGGCCGTCGAGAAAAGTGAGATAGAAACCAAGAGACGATTCCCGCCGTTCCCTGACAACATAGGATAAAAGACCATGCCGGTGAGTATCGGCCAGAATATCTTTTACCGCCCGGCCGACAAATTCGATCACCGTTCCGGGGAAATGACCGATAATCGCCTGCAGTGTCTCGGAATGAAAGACGGTTTGCAGGGCTTCGCCAACTTCGTGATAAATAAACAGGTTCATTTCCCGGTCAACGATGGTGTCGAGCGAGGATTGCAGCAGCGCCCGGTCAAGGGTGCCGTTCCTGAACACTCCGTATGACTGCAAAGCGTGCTTTATGGAACTCCGGCAGGAGGAACGCACTTCCTGGATCTGATCCCAGAAGAAGAAACGAAGCGATTCCCGGCGGATGATGATCAGGCCATCCTGGACCATGGCAAACGGGCTGGCCATCTCTTTTGCCCGCTCATTGCCTACGATGATTACCGGACATCCCTCAGCGCTGCGCCGCTCGATCTTGTCGGCGAGAAAAAATACAGCCTTCATCGACCGCCCGTAGCCTGCACCGTAGAGCATCGTATCGTCGTGCAGCGCACCGTTGATCTCTTCCAGATCAAAGGGCTCCAGGGTTTCTCCACCTGCAGAAAGTGGACGAAACGACTCTTCGGCGATGGTTGCCCAGTAGTTCTCTTTGGCTTCAATCCAGCCAAGAAGATCGGCCGACTCAGGCTCTTCCCATGGCTCGAGGCCCTTTTCCCACTTATAGAGGTTGCGGAGTTTCAGGACCATGGTGCACATCGAATATATACCATGATCCCGGGCATCCGAAATATTGCAGTTATGCTGAATGTCTTGAATAAAGGGACTCAGTTCGGTCGATGACGGCATGTGTACTCTCTTCATGAAAGTGTAATGTTCATTTCTGTTTCGTGTGCACTCTAATCATTAAGCCGAGGGAAACGAAAAAAATCAACGACTCCGCCAAGCCTCCCGTTCTCGGCAATGATTGATTTATCCTTGACAGGAGATGTCGCTGGCCTATATATTCACATATAAGTAAAAGCTTATATGTTTATTCCACTCATCCACTGGAGCGATGCATGACAACGGCAAAAGAACATGCAATGCATGATGATTTTGAAAACCCTCTTGCAGTACCCGCTGCCGGTGCGGAATTCGTCCTGGTCAATGAAGAATTTCAAACGGTTGCCTTTCTGGCGAAGTGCCTGTCCGACGAAAACCGATTGAAAATCCTCTTCTGCATCAGTCGAGGCAAAAAGGCCGTAGGAAGTATCGTCGAAGAACTCGGTCTCTCTCAGCCACTCGTTTCCCATCATTTGAAGGAACTGAAAAGATCCCTGCTGGTCAAAATCGAGCGCAGCGGTCCTTTCATCTACTATGAATTGTCCAACCCCGCCATTCTTGATGCAATAAAGAATCTTGATGCGGTTGCAAAAGATCTGCTGGCCGCCCGGACAACCTTTTAATAGTTACTGCAGGAGGATATTGGCTTCTCATGAACGAAATTGCAAAAATACTCAACAACATGGACCCCGAAGACGCTGCAACCCAGACAGCGGCAGCCCTCAAACAGCTGCTGCCGCTGCTCGGTGAGGAGGGGCGAAATCGATTTATCATGAACCTTCTCGGCGAGACAGGGCAGGACAAGATTGCCAGCATGGTTCATCTCTGACTGGCCGAATGCATGGGCGAAGGTGTCGACCCAACGCAAATGTGCCAGAGTCTGGTGGATAAGGTTGCGCAGTCCAAACAACTGATGGCGATAACCGATCCCGATCTTCTGGTGTTGTTCGAAGACTGGTTTGAAGAACTGGAAGATGAGATCATCTCACTCGCCGCTGAACATGGCCCTCAGAATGCTGAGGAGCTAGCCAGAAAAGTCGGGCTTTCCTCAAGAGGTGCGACATTTCTTCTGTCGAAACTGAAACGGGAAGGAAAGCTCTAAGGGGGTTTCCATGCACAACAAAAAAGCGACATTACTAGCCATCGCAGCGGTATTGCTGACGATTGCAAGTCTCTGGTTTACCAATCGTGCGGTTACCCCAAAACAGGCGACCTGGGACGATGTGCTGGCTGAAGGGATACAAGGCGGCTATCAGATAATTACGACCGATGAACTTGCCGAACGCTACCACAAGGATGCCGGCAGCCTTCTCCTGGTAGACACCCGCCAGGAGTGGGAATACCGGACAGGACATCTCAAGGGTGCTGAAATTTTCCCCATGGAGCCGACCTCATGGGCGAGATGGCAGAAGGCCTCGGCACTCGAAAAGCTCCTTGGCCCGGATAAAGACAGAACCATTGTTTTCTACTGAGCGGGGCTGACATGAGTCCGCAGCGACTCGGCGGCCCGGGTGGCCGTAAAACTTGGTTATACGAACGTCTATCGCGACCCGTACGGCTATCCTGAATGGCAGGTGCGGGGCCTGCCGGTTGACAGTGCTCCCGCCGGGCTTGTTCAGACGACCGGCGAACCGAAAGCGCCGGGGCCACTCCACGGCTGGGCCATGCTCTGGACACTCCTTGGCATCTTTGCCGGCGGCATGGCCTTGAATCTCACGCCGTGCGTCTACCCCCTGATACCCATCACCGTTTCCTATTTTGGCGGCCAGGTGACAAAAGACGGCGAAGGGCGTGGCAGGCTGGTCATCCACGGCCTGTGTTACATGCTGGGTCTTGCTCTCACCAACTCCCTTCTCGGAGTGGTTGCCTCTTTGACCGGCGGCCTCATGGGGGCGATGCTGCAGAATCCAATCGTTCTATTGACCGTTGCCGGCGTTCTGGTCCTGTTTGCCACAAGTCTTTTCGGGCTTTGGGAGATGCGTCTGCCAAGCGGCCTCACCCAGGCTGCGGCCAAATCCTATACCGGCTATTTCGGCAGCCTCTTCATGGGGCTGACCCTCGGCGTGGTCGCCGCTCCCTGCATCGGCCCGTTTGTGCTCGGACTGCTTACCTGGGTTGCGGGTATGGGAAGCCCATGGCTTGGCTTCATTATCTTTTTCACCTTGAGTCTGGGACTTGGCCTGCCGCTCTTTTTTCTTGCAATGTTTTCCGGTCAATTGGAAAAACTTCCCCGCTCCGGCGGCTGGATGATCTGGGTGAGAAAACTCATGGGCTGGGTCCTGATCGGCATGGCCGCTCATTTCATCCGGCCACTTCTACCCGGCCAAGGGGCAACCATCCTGCTGGCCGTCGTTGCCCTTGCTGCGGGTGTGCATCTTGGCTGGATCGATAAAAGCAAGGCCAACTTCCGCGCTTTTCCGCTGCTGAAGAGCGGCGCCGGTATTGCCGGTCTGGTTCTGGCGACATTTCTTACGGCATCCCTGGCAATGCAAGGTCCCGGGGTCAGCTGGCAACCGTATGATGAGCAAGTCCTGCAGGAAGCTCGAACCCTGCAAAAGCCGGTCATTATCGATTTTTATGCCACATGGTGTACGCCATGCCGCGAACTCGAGGAAGTCACCTTCCATAACCCTGCGGTTTTAGAGCAAGCCGAGGCTGATTTCGTCATGATTAAAGTGGATGTCACAAAGGGGGGAAATCCGGTGCATGAACGGTTGCTTCAGCAGTATGGAGTCAAGGGTGTGCCGACCGTTGTTTTTCTCGACCGAAACGGCAAGGAAAGGCTGGACCTGCGTCTGGTCGATTACTTCCCGCCCGAGCAGTTTCTAGAGCGTATGAAGGATATACAAAGCAAGCGGTAAAGATCTCTACAAGGAGCGCAAGTATGATGAAAGTAAGATTTTTTCTCAATGAACCACACGGCAAACCGTGACTGAATTTTCAGGAGATGATGCCCAGGTTGGGCAAGAAATACCAGGAGATCGAGATTGAGGTTATATCCAGACCCAAGGCAGAATACGAGACCGACGAATACTTCGAACTGGATCTGCCGGTTGCCCCGGCCGTCATGGTGGGAGATGAGATTGTGGTGGAAGGGGCCAATATTTCCCAAGATAAAGTGGAAAAAGTCATTTGCCGATGCCTGGGAATAGCTGAACCGGAGATTGAAAAGAAGGGAATTTTGGGTCGTCTTTTTGGAAAATAGCAGGTTAATCTCATCGATGCACTTCCTGCTCCGGCTATTTAATTTTCGCTATTTGCTCCAGAGTCCTGGCACCTGGACTGGGAAAGGATGTCCCTCCCAGGCAACATAGACATCCAGTTCCGCTTGTTCGAAGACTATCGGAACCACGTTGCCCGCTTTGCACGCATTGCCGGCTACCAACAAGTCGCATCAGCCGCCCTGCTTAGTTATGTGGGGTCGCCATGACAAATTTTTCCAGGTGGACGAAGTCCTCGCCTATACACGCGAGTTGGACGACGTGCAGATTCACGTTTTCGACGGGGCATCTTCTCTTGGAAACGCACGCGGAGGAGTGCACGACGCTTATGCGGGAATTCATCCCAGCGTGTCACCGACGCCGAGGAAGCTGCGGTTTAGAGACGGCGATTGGATTACCTACGCCTATGAAAATCATCCCTCTGGCAAAAAATCTCTCGGTGCCGCAAAGCGAATTTTTATCCATCTTGCTGAAATAGCGGACGCAAATATTTTTATGCGATTATGTTACGGTTCTTACATTCCTTTGGGGAGATAATGCTACAGAGCAAAATTCTTGAGATTTCAGCGTTTTTTAGAGTTTAACTTCTGTTCCGGGTATTTGATTTTCTGGTTGTATTGTTGTGAGAAAGTGTCGATTCTGCAGCCGAAAGACGACAAGAGGTTGTCCATAGTCCTTTCTTGAAAATAAGTGGAAGCCCATTGTGCCGCCTGCAGGCGGTTTGATACTGATATTTTTTTATATATATTATATACATGTGCCTTCACGGTGTTGGTGCTGATAGAGAGATTCCGCGAAATTTCCCTATTCGACAAACCGTCGGTCATCGACTTCAGGACCGATTCTTCTCGAGGACTCAGAATCGCGACAGTATCTTTTCTGGGAGAATTCATCCATGTCATCAAGACCCCTCTTTGGACCCACATTTCATCTTTGAGAATGACTGTGAAACCCTTTCGGAATATATCGAGATCATCATCGACATAAAATAAACCCCTGAGGGATCCGAAGCATGGAGAGTTCCGCAACCGGGTCTCTTCACCTCTCACGGTATTGATGACAATATAGTGAATTTGCACGGTGCCCAAGGCTGATCCGTCTTGAAGTAAAGCGTCCTCCGTCACCTTCCCCGCGACAAAATCATGCCAGTCGCATATAACAAGGACTTTTCTCCCATTGCTCTGGTCATCCGAATGACATTCATCAAAAGCACAAGTATTTTTGCAGCACTCGAGGATATAGGTTCTTATCAATTCGCTGATAATTTTGGAAGGGACTATAATATGTATCAAGGGAAGCCGAATATTCATTTTTCCACCTCCTTGTGACGGAAAAAAAGAGTTCAAATCATCGTTTTTTCGAATCAGGAAAACAGAGCCGGAAAATCAATTGAAAACCCGATTACGTTCCTCAAAGCTTACGCAGTCGGCAAGGTCTTCAGCCCAGGAAGAGGTTTTGTTCTTCGTGATAACAAAACACAGTCGCCTATGTGGTGCCGGTCTCTCATTATAGGCAGTGGCGACATCCTGCTTTTGCGGATTGAATTTTTCATTCACTGAACTCTCAATATAGGTTTTGATTAAATCGACTGCGTCTTCCCATGCCAATTCGTCATCCATTACAATTTCTTCATTTTCATCTATCATTTTCTTTCCCCCCGAAAGATTAAATAGCTGCTGAATAAATTTACTCCCCCTCAGGATTCCTGAGAGGTTTCTCTCTGTTCATCAATACTCTACTCTCCTCGTTTTTAAAATTGAGTAAGATTGGATAGAAAATGGATAGGAAAAATATACATTCCACATGCATGGGAGGCAGAACATCAATAATTAATGGAGAGAATAGACTGGAGGTTGCTTTTCTGGTGGGTCAAATCAAGTTTTTTCCTGATGTTTTTTCGATGGATACTGATGGTCCCGGAGGAAAGGTGCAGGATTTCGGCGATTTCCTTGGTCCTTTTGCCCAGCTTCACCAGATTGGCGACCTGAATCTCTGCAGGAGTGAGCCGAACCAGTTTGTTTGAAAAATCATTGGAGAAGGGAGAGGTCACTTCGTTGATGTTGGCCCGGAGAATATCGACCAGGACTTGTTGCTGCTCGGTCAGCCTGCATTCTTCCAGCCGGTCGAGGTAGGGTTGAACCAGTTTGGTGACATTGGAAAGCACCTGCTCGGCGAGAACAGTCCGGTCTTGTTCCCGCTTTTTCAGAATTACCGTCAGGGCAACATTTGATTCGTGCAACTCAGCCGTCCGATCCTCCACCCGTTGCTCCAATCCGGCCTCGAACAGACGACGGCGGTCTATTTCCTCTTCGAGCTGGATTTTCTTCTTTGTCAGTAGTTTCAGCAGGCTTTGCTTCTCAAGACAGCTCCGAATCCTAAGAATGAGTTCTTCGACCACGCAGGGTTTGATGAGAAAATCATCTGCTCCGAGACGTAAAGCGTCGATGGCGGATTGTAAGTCGCCATTACCGGTGAGGATAATGACCCTGGTCAGCGGCGCCATTTTTTTTACGGCCTTCAGCACACCGAACCCATCGATGCCTTCCATCATAAGGTCGGAAATCACCACGTCGAATTGAGAGTCCTGAAGGACTCTGATCGCCTCATTTCCGCTGGATACGGCAGTTACGGAAAAATGCTTTTCAGTCAGTTCCCTTGATAAGACCTTCCGGATGACGGCCTCGTCGTCGACTAATAAAATTGTTGTCTCGATCATGCCCTTGCTCTTATCTCCGGAAAAATCCTGGCCATGGTTGATCGTCACGCAATTTTCATTGCTCCTCGACAGGCAGATAAACCGTGAAGGTCGAGCCTTTCCCAGGCTGACTGTCGACAAGAATTTCTCCCTTATGGTTCTGGACAATACCATAGCAGACCGACAACCCCAGACCTGTCCCTTTAACTTCAGGTTTTGTTGTGAAAAAAGGCTGAAAGATCAGGTCTCTTTTTTCAGGCTCAATACCTACGCCATTATCCTTGATCGCCACGGCGATTCTCTCCTCTTCCCGCCAGGTGTTTATTGTGATCACCCCGTCTTCCAGGCAGGCGTCCGCGGCATTGTTCAACAGATTAAGAAAGACTTGTTTGATCTGGTCCGGAATCGCCAGGATCTGCGGCAATCGCTCGTCATAGTTTAATTGCATACGAATATTTTTCCGCTTGAAATCGCTCTTGCACAGCAACAACAGGGAATTGATGGAATCATGAACATCGATCACCGCTTTCTTGCCCGAGGAAGGCCGGTTGAAATCCTGGAGACTACGGATGAGGTTTTTCATTCTTTCGCTTTCGCTGATAGCCACCTCCAGAAATTTCTTATCCTCTTCCTCCAGATTGACCCTCCTTAAGCTTCTCAGTATGGTCATAACACCCTGCAGGGGATTGTTGAATTCATGGGCAATCGAAGCGGACAACTGACCTATGGTCGAGAGCTTTTCAGCATGCAGGTATTTTGACTGCGTTTCCTGCAACTCCCAGCTGCGTTGCTCAACCCTTTGTTCCAGTTGATCGTTTAAGGTAAGGAGCTGTTCTCTGGCCTGTTTTAGTTCGGTAATATCGGTGAGCGTCGCTATGAAGCCGATGATCTGGTTCTGACTGCCCTTGAGTGGCGACAGATTGAGGATGAAATACAGGAGCGTGTCGTCACAGCGTATGAACTCTACCTCGACATTTTTGTAAATTTCGCTGGGTAGGAAGGGCAGAAGAGAGACAAATCGTCCCGTTTCCGTTACCCGCAACCTGAATAATTTGTCAAACTGCTTCAGCAGCGGGTTCTCTCCACAAAGTTCATGAGCGAGCCCGCTGGCGCGGATAATCCTTCCCCATTCGTCACAGACAATAATCACTTCTCCCGCCTGATCGATTATGGAACGGGCGAGTCTTTCTGCGGCCATGAACTCTTCGTTACGCTTTTGTTGAGTGAGATCGGTGACGGCCACACTTATTCCCTGGCTATCGGAATAATCAAAGGCACAGTAGGAAATGAGAACAGGGAGAGGAGGACCCTTGCCGGTTATCATCGAGATTTCATCTCGGTCGCATTCCTGGTTGAATTCATTCAGCCGGGCGGCGAAATAGAGTTGGTCCGCAGGAGCCACATGGGAGGCAAGAGTCGTGCCGATGATATTTTCCAGTGGAACCTGCAACATCCTGGCGAGACTTTTGTTGCAGTAAAGAATAGTCCCGTCCGGGGCGAGAGTGGCTGCCCCTTCACTCATCGTCTCCACCAGGACGCGGTAAGGATGCTCGGCTCCCTTCAAAGTGAAGACCTGTTTGCCGGCCGATCCCGACACCACGAAGGCGTCCACTTCGCCGCTGCCGATGGCGCGCAGGGTATCTTCCGCTTCTTCCAGACGCACCTGAAGATTTTTTATCTCTTCCTGAAGTTCCAAGAGAGTCCGGTCCTTCGATGACATCAGGTTTACTCCTTCTTCCTGAGGTCCAGGCCAACGAGGATACGCTCGGTCTTCGACATGTCGCCGATGAATTTACGCAACGGCAGCGGCAACTCCTTGATCAGAGTAGGTGCGGCAATGATCTGTCCCTCCCCGGCCAGGGTCGGCTGTTGATAGATATCTATTATCTCCAGATGATAGCGCCCTTTCAGGTGTTCGTTGCAGATCTTGCGCACATTCTCGATGGCCCGCTGGGAATTAGGCGTCAGGCCGCTCACGTAGAGACGCAGGACGTAGATATTATCGTCAGTCTCTTCGAGAGCCTGTTCAAAGGCTTTGGTTGCATCCTGCGGCTGTGATGATTCATCCTGCTTTTTCTTTTTTGCCATCGTCTTTTCTCACATTGAGATCAGTCAATCGGTTTGATATCAAGCCCCACCAGTACCTTCTCGCTGTTGGAGAGGTCGCCGATGATCCTCTTCATTGGCTCAGGAATTTTCCGTATCAGAGTAGGCAGCGCCAGGATCTGATCCCCCTTGGCCAGCTGCGGGTTAACGATCAGGTCGATTATCTCGATACTGTACTGCCCCTTCAGATGTTCTTCGCATATCTTTTTGAGATTGGCAAATGCAGTGAGGGATTTCGGTGACTGACCTGCGACATACAGCCGAAGCCGCCATTTTTTTTCGCCGTTGTTATTTTCGTTTATTTCAGGATCCTGCGTCTTCGAATTATCAGTCATTTTTGTCTCGCTTTCCAATCATTACCGAATTTACCCCGGCCTCACATAGCCAACATAAACATCTTCGAGCTGAATGCCGCTTTCGGAAAGACAAAACTCCCGGACCTGGTTGGAATGTGCCATGCCGCGCGACTTGAGGACGAACAAGCCGCGGTTGCGCTCACCACTCTCCTCCATAACTTTTAACAGCAGCCATGTGTCGACCAGTGAGGATACCCCCACCTCGGTATGCCCGCCGCCGGTGGTCAAGTCGGTGCAGAAGGCAGTGATCTGTTTCATCTTCTTTCTTCACCCATGGTTCCAGGTCGATGCCGATGGACCGCATGTTGCGGACGATCTGGTGCCGCGATTCATCAAAAGCGAAATAGAGACAGCTCTCCCCACGCCGGCAGGCGGCATCGCAAAATGGCAGCCATGCTCGATTGCCGGTGCCGGCAGTGACACCCTTACTTTTCAGAAAACCGCACAACCTTCTCAGTTCCGCCCGAAGAACACTTCATTGGCGCCGATTGTTTCGATAGCGTACTCCATTAGGGAATAAATCAAACTGGGAAAGAAGATGCGACATTCAACCTATCAAGTGTCAGCAGCCAACACTAAAACATTGACAAAACAATATCAACTGAATAAATGCAGATGATTTCATCGCAACATGATGTATTTCCATATATTGTCTGAGCGGATGACGTTGGAAAGAGGGGCTATGAGCCGCCTTCCAAATAAAATCATACTGCTTAAAGAAGTTAGACAATACCTCCTGGCAGTTATCAATTTGCCATTGCCAATCAGGTGAATGTTTCCCCTTGATTGGACGTTGAAGAAGACTTGAAGTTGCCGTTCCTGAAGATCTTTCACACTGCTGGGAGGTACTGGAATCGGCATTATTTTCGTTGATCACAAACTGCGCATCCTGCGCTTCACCCCCACCGTCACCCGGATTATCAACCTCATTCCCGGTGACGCAGGAAGGCCCGTGGCCCGCCAACGTGATTGAGGGAGCAGTGTTCACCTTTATGGACATAACCGAGATAAAAAAGGACAGGGAGGCGTTGCGTCAAGCCAACGACAAGCTCCGTCTGGCCGTAGCCGTACGCGATGCCCACGACGCTATCACCGTACAGGATCTGAAGGGCCACATCATTGCCTGGAACCAGGGAGCGGTGAGGGCGTATGGTTGGAGTGAGGCGGAAGCGCTAACGATCAACGCGTCCGACCGGATTCCCAAGGAACTGCGAACGGAAGCGATGGTTGATATATATCGGTTGAGCCTGGTCCAAAAACTTGAGCCGTGTCGTACCCAACGGCTCGCCAAATACGGTACTCTCGTGGAGATCTGGTTGACATCTGCAGCTTTAGTGAATGAGGAGGGGAAGATGTGTGCAATAGTAGTAATTGAGTTCAAGAGACCAGAGCAAGCAACTGTCCCATTTGGGGAAGAACTATTGAAGATATTGTGGCAGCTTGTAAGAATGAGACTACTACTGTTGCAATAGGAACAAAAACCTACAGTAATCAAGCACAACACAGGATATTGGGATATACTGACAGCGAACTTTTCGGCCAGAAAATATGGGATAATTTGCATCTTTGGATAAAAGGTCGTTGAAAGCATATTTTGCCAGACTGATCAAAACACGACCAGCGCCCAAGCCACATAGAACTAAAAACATTACAAAGAATGTCGTTTCAGTTGATTTGCAGATTGATTCGGACTATGCCTACAACAAAAGGTGAGCTGAAATTCTACAAGACCTTGAAACCGGATGGATCGGTCCTCCTTGATGTGTATTCGCTGGCGGCATTTGACCTGCGGAAAGAGGAAGCGATACACGAAGTGAACCTCCTCAACGGGTTCTGGTCACCAAACACGTATTACGGATTCCTGAATATCTTATTTGCGGTCATCGCCATGAGGGTATAAACACGGCTGAACATAACCGACGCACCAATCGGGCGTATTGTTTGATCTATAAAATTTTGGAGACCCTATGGATATCATTCTGAATGCAATTGAAGTGCGGGTGCTTGGCAGCCTGATGGAAAAAGAGCTGGCAACCCCTGAATATTATCCCCTTTCGCTGAATGCCCTGATCAACGCCTGCAATCAGAAAACCAATCGATCGCCGGTGTTTTCCCTGGACGAAAAAAGTGTGGCAGGTGCCCTGCAATCATTGAAAGAAAAGCATATTGTCCTGCAAAGCGACGCGAGCCGCGTCCCGAAATACTGGCATACCTTCGCCAAGGATAACAACTTGATCAGGCGCGAAGCGGCGCTGCTCTGCATGTTACTGCTGCGTGGGCCGCAGACGGCTGGAGAACTGCGCAGCCGGACCGAGAGGCTCTGTTCGTTCGAAAATCTTGAGGAAGTCGGCCAGTACCTTGATAATCTCTCGGCAATCGGTTTTGTTTGCAAACTGCCCCTGCAACCGGGGAGAAAAGAACAGCGTTTTGCTCACATGCTGGCCGGCGAACCTGAAAACATCGATCAGGCCCTCGCCCGCCGGGAGCCGGTCATGATTGCCGTCGCGGCAGATAACGATCGTATCGCCGAACTGGAGAAATCGGTGGCGTATTTAAAGGAAGAACTTGAAATGCTGAAGAATGAGTTTTTATTTTTCAAGAAAGAATTTGAATAGAGAGGTAAACCTATGAAATTTGGCGCCATGAATTTCCCCATTATCCCGGTACTGGAAGAAATCGACAGTATTGCCCGGCTGGGCTTCGATTATCTGGAACTTGCCATGGATCCCCCCATGGCCCATCACAGCATCATTTCGGCAAACCAATCCGCCATCGCCACGGCCCTGAAAGACAACGACCTGGGCCTGGTCTGTCATCTCCCCACCTTCGTGTCTACCGCCGATCTCACCGAGAGCCTGCGGCGGGCTTCGGTGACGGAGATGCGCCAATCGCTGGATGTGGCATTTGCCCTGGGGGCTGAAAAAGTTGTTCTGCACCCCAGTATCGCCGGTGGCATGGGTGCCTTTGTCCTCGCCACGGCCAAGGGATATGCCTTCGATTTTCTCGCGGAAATGGTCGAAGCCGCCCGGCAGTTGAACATAACGATATGCCTGGAAAACATGTTCCCCCGCAACCTGCTTGGGGTTCTGCCGGATGACTTCCAGGAGATTTTCACTGTTTTTCCGTCCCTGAAGTTTACACTCGACACAGGCCACGCCAATATCGACGGCCAACAGGATGGCCGCCTGATGCGGCTTGCAGAGCGGTTCGGCGATCGGATCGGCCATCTTCATTTCAGCGACAATCACGGCAAGCGGGATGATCACCTGGCCATCGGCAAAGGTATCATTGATTTTCCCGGCTTGGTCCGTCACCTGAAAAAAATCGGCTACGACGACACTCTTACCCTGGAGGTGTTCGATAAAGACCGCCGGTTGCTGGTCGAGAGCCGGGAACGAATCAAATCTCTGTTTGCACACTGATAATCCTTCAAAGCAAACCAACATCCATTCAACTCGAAAAGGTGAGTAAAAATGAAAAATAATAAACCTCTCAAAGGTATGAAAATCCTCTGCTTCGTCGGCGACCTCTACGAAGACCTCGAACTCTGGTACCCTAAGCTCCGATTTATCGAGGCAGGGGCTGAAGTGGTGGTGGCCGGACAGAAAGCCGGAGTCGTCTACGCCGGGAAAAACGGATATCCATGCTCCTCGGATGCAGCGATTGCCGAGATGAACAGTGCCGATTTCGACGGTCTGCTCTGTCCCGGCGGCTTCATGCCCGATAAACTGCGGCGCGATCCACAGGTCCTGCAGCTGATCCGGGACTTTCATGCGGCCGGCAAGATGGTTGCGGCGATCTGTCATGGCGGATGGCTGCCGATATCTGCCGGCGTCTATAAAGATGTCCGGGTAACCGGCTCTCTCGGCATCAAAGACGATTTGATCAATGCCGGGGCGATCTGGGAGAACACCCCGGTTGTCGCTGACAGGAACTTTGTCTCCAGCCGCAAGCCGGACGACCTCCCGGATTTTTGCCTTGGCTGCATCGATGTCCTTCTGCGTCAGAAGAAATAAAGAAAGTTTAAATTGATCCTGTCGCTTGCACTTCCTTGTCCCGGCAAACAGGATTTATCCCATGACACCGGACGAAAAAAAACTCCTTCTGTAATCTTTTCCTCTTTTTCAATACGCTGTTACTGCTGCTTTCAGGAAAACAAACCAGCCAGGTATGTAATTTGCTAGAGATCAGCAAACCATTCCTGACAAATTTCCTCGCAAAAACTTGCACGAAACCTGGAGGTACTATGGCGGATCATCAACAAGATACCGAGCTGGACGAAGGGGGCTGTTCCCGTCGGGGTTTCATACAGTTTATCGGCGTCGGGGTCGGGGTGGTCGGCGCCACCCTGCTGTCTCCGCCTCTCAGGAAACCTCTTCTGGCCCATACGCCCGATCGGGTGCTGTCGGCTACCGACATGGTCATGGTACGGCTCACCATTAACGGCACCGCCCATGCCGTTGCCGTGGAGCCTCGCTGGTCCCTGCTCTATGTCCTGCGAGAGATTATCGGTCTCACCGGCAGCAAGATCGGCTGCGACCGGGGCGAATGCGGGGCCTGCACGGTGCTCTTTGACGATGTCCCCCGCTATTCCTGCCTTACCCTGGCGGTGGAGGCTGAAAACCATGCCATTACCACGGTTGAAGGCCTGATGGACGGTGAACAGCTCGGCCAGGTGCAGAATGCCTTTGTCGAAGAGGACGCCTTCCAGTGCGGCTATTGCACACCCGGTCAGATCATGGCGGTTGAGGGTCTTCTGCGGAAAACCCCGTCACCCTCCGCCGATGAGATCCGGCACGGCTGTTCCGGCAACCTGTGCCGCTGCGCGGCATATAAAAACATCTTTGCAGCCGCCGACCGCGCTGCCCGGATGAAACGGAAATAAAGGATACGCCATGGCAACCACCGATGAAATCTATTACACGGAAGGTCTCCCGGTTCCGGAAACACCGGAAGAAGGACATGCGCCTTCTTTCTGGCGGGAAACCGATGTGGTCGGCAAACCGCTTCCCCGGGTTGATGCCTATGAACGGGTCAGCGGTACTGCTGTGTACCCTTCGGACATCCTGCTGCCCAATATGCTCTACGGCGCCATTCTGCGCTGTCCCCATCCCCATGCCCTGGTGAAGAAAGTGAATACCGCCGAAGCCGAAAAAATGGCGGGAGTACGGGCAATTCTGACCGGAGACTCCAGGGAGATTAAAGGACTTCGATGGCAATACCAGGAACAGCAGGTACCCTTTCTCAATCCTATCTGTCGATTCGAGGGAGAAGTGGTGGCGGCTGTGGCGGCAGATTCATGGTACCAGGCGGCGGATGCGGCCCGTGCCATTAAGGTTGAGTATGAGGTGTTGCCCTTTGTCGCCGACTATGAAAAAGCCCTCGATGCTTCCTCGGTGAAAGTGCAGGATGGCGGGAATCTGCTTATTGAGGACAGCTCCTTGCGGGGCTCGCCGGAAAAGGGCTTTGCCGAAGCGGATGTGATCCTCGAGCAGACCTATCGGACGTCATGCGAACTGCAGACTCCCATCGAATTGCACGGCTGTGTGGCCAACTGGGACGGCAGCCGCCTGACAATCTGGGAATCGAGCCAGGGAGTGTTTGCCGTCCAGTCGACGGTCGCCGAAACCCTCGGCCTCCCTCTCGCTAAAGTCAGGGTTATCGGGCACTATATGGGCGGCGGTTTCGGCAGCAAGCTGAGACCCGGGAAATATACCGTGCTGTGTGCGCTCCTCGCGAAAAAGGCAGCCAAGCCGGTGAAACTGCTGCTCACCCGGGAGGAAACCTATCTCAGCACCGGCAACCGTCCGGCCAGTACCATGCGGATCAAGGCAGGGGTAAAAAAGGACGGCACCCTCACCGCACTGGAGTTCGACTGCATCGGTCCGAGCGGCGCCTACTCCGCCGGCGGAGTGCAGCTGGTCGACTGGCTGGCGCGGGATCTCTACCGGTGCGACAATGTCCTGACCACGAGCCGGGATGTGCTGATCAACGCCGGTCCGGCCAGACCGTTCCGCGCTCCGGGCCACCCCCAGGGCGCCTGGGCTCTCGAGCAGATGATCGATGCTCTAGCGCAAGAAATTCAAATGGATCCGGTGCAGCTGCGCCTGAAAAATATCCCCCTCCAGAGCCAGGCGAGAGAAAACAGCCCTGCCTACACCAGCACCGGCCTGCAACAATGTCTGGAAAAAGGCGCCGAACAGTTTCAATGGCAATCGTCTCTGGAGAGGATCCGAAAATTCAATGAACAGGCCGGCCATGTCAAGCGCGGCGTCGGCGTCGGCGCCTGTCTCTGGATTGCCGGGGGCGGCGGACCGCCGTCGACCGTCATCATCAAGTTGTACAAGGACGGCTCGATCAACCTCAATATGGGAGCAAGCGACATCGGCACCGGCACCAAGACGATCATGGCCATGGTTGCCGCCGAAGAGCTTGGAGTTACACCTTCCGTCATTCAGATCGAGCATGCCGATACCGCCACCACCCAGTTTGCCACCCCGAGCGGCGGCAGCAAAACCGTCCCCACCGAAGCGCCGACCGTACGTAACGCCGCCATTGCGCTGAAACAGGCGCTTCTCGAAATGGCGGCGGAAGATCTGCAGGTGGACCGGAAGGAACTCGTCTATCTCGGCGATCAAATTGTCTGGAACAAGGATAAAAACAAAAAAGTAAAAATCACGGAAATCAGTAAATTGCAGAAACGCGGAGAAGTGATCGGCGTGGGCTATCGCGGCGCAAATCCTGTGGATAAAGTGGTCACTCCTTTTGCCGCCCAGTTCTGCGAGCTGGAGGTCAACACCCTGAGCGGTGAGATAAAGATCCTGCGTTTTCTCGGTGTCCACGACAGCGGCCGGGTCATGAACCGGTTGACTTTCGACAATCAAGTCTATGGCGGCATCGTCATGGGTGTAGGTTTTGCTCTCACCGAATCTCGCCAGCTTGACGAACGGCAGACCGGCAAATTATGCAATAAGAACTGGCACGACTATAAGTTGCCCACTGCCCTGGATGTGCCGCTGGAAATGGCAAGTTATCCCATCGAAATTGCCGATCCCGAGGGCAACAATACCGGCGCCAAGGGCCTGGGCGAGCCGGTCACCATCCCGACCGCAGCGGCTATCGCCAATGCGCTGCAGATGGCAACCGGAGTTCGTTTCACCAAGGCGCCGGTGACTCCGATGGATGTCATCCGTCACCTCACACTCCACCAGGAGGGTAAATAATGCTGCCGAAATTTTCCTACGTCCGCCCGAACACTCTGGAGAACTCGATTTCGCAGCTGCAGGCGGAAGGCGCGGCCTTGCACGCAGGCGGTACCGACCTGCTCGGTTGTTTACGCGAGAAAATCATACACAGCGAGATACTTGTCAGCATCAGCGGTCTCAACGAACTCTCCGGGATCAGAGAAACGGCGGGCGGCGAGCTGCGTATCGGGGCTTTGACCACGATTACCGAGATCGGCGAGAGCCAGCTGATCAAAGAAAAATATCCGGGCCTGGCCTTAGCCGCGGCCGAAGTTGCCAGCCCCCAGTTACGCAACCAGGGAACAATCGGCGGCAATCTCTGTCAAAAACCGCGCTGCTGGTACTACCGGGGCGAATTCGACTGCCTGCGCAAAGGCGGCGACAAGTGCTTCGCACTGAACGGAGAAAACCAGTTTCATGCAATCTTCGGTCATGATTTTATCTGTGCAATCACCCATCCCTCCGACACGGCCCCGATCCTGGTGGCGCTCGATGCCGAGGTGCTGGTAACCGGCCCGCAGGGTGAGAGAACTATCGTGGTTGCCGACCTCCATGTCCTGCCTGCAGATAACGTCCAGGCGGAAACGGTCCTCGACCGGGGTGAAATCATCACCCATATCCGGATTCCGCCACCGCCCCGCGGACTGTATACTTCCTATCGCAAAATCAGGGCGCGACAGTCCTGGGATTTTGCCTTGGCCGGAGCCGCTCTGGCCCTTACCATGGAAGGCGGACGGGTTTCACGGGCGGCTGTCGTTCTGTCCGGCGCAGCGCCGATCCCGTGGCGCAGCCGGGAAGCGGAACAGGCGCTTACCGGCAAACCACTTTCCGGCGAGACTATTGCCGCAGCTGCCCAGGCAGCGGTAGCCGATGCCAAACCGCTACGGGCCAATGACTATAAGATAGCGATGTTCCGGGGCATGCTCGAGGAGGAACTGCATAAAGCGAGGACTGCTGCATGACAATACCACGCGCAGAACTTATTCCTCGATCCTGCAGCCGACATTCCTGCAGGCCTGCATCGACCCGAGACTATCCTCGACCAGTTTAAAGCCGTCACATTTCAGGATGGAGGCAGCAATAATCGCTCGTTTACCGCTCCCGCAGAAGGTAACGACCGGCTTGTTCCGGTCGAGTTCGCCCAGGCGACTCTGCAGTTCGCCGAGGAAGATATGAGTGGCGCCTGCCAGTCGCCCTTTTTCAAATTCGTCAATTTTACGCACATCAAGAAGAATGAAGTTATCCTTGTCTCGAATACGCTTTTGCAGAACAGCGGCGTGTACGGCTCCGATCCGGTCAAAGTGGCGGCCGCTCACTTCCCAGGCATGCATCCCCGTTTTCAGGTAACCAACTATACGATCATAGCCCATGCGAACCAGATATCGTACGGCGGTTGCCACCTGCTCGACAGTTTCCGGGATCAGCACCAGATCATAGGTATAGTCGATGAAATAACCGGCATAAGCAGGGATCATTTCCAGCGGTATCGCCAGACTGCCCGGAATGAAAGCGCCGGCAAACGCTTCAGGACTCCGCAGATCGAGCACCAGCGCACCGTCTGCCATCGCTTTCTCCACCATCTCGGCGCTCATCGGCGGAGGAAACGGCAAGGCATACAGTGGCGGCGGGCCAAGGCGATTGTACTCTTCCATTTTTTTAAAATATGCCGGCTGGTCATGCTTTTCCTTGAGCTTGTACTCGATGAATGCGTCCCTGTCGGTTTTCTGCAGCACCGGATTATGGAGACGTTCGTAGCCAAGTGTCGAAAATTCGCGTGAGGCCATGCTGCTGCCACAGACCGATCCGGCACCATGTGCAGGATAAAGCAGAGTCTGGTCGCCAAGCGGCAAGAGCTTATTGAAGATACTGTCATACAGGGCGCCGGCGACTTCACGGGCTTGATCCGGATAGAAGTCGGTCCGGCCGACATCACCGATAAAAAGCGCGTCGCCGGTGAACACGGCAACCGCATCGTCGCCGTAATTGGAATCTGTTACTGCGATTGAGATACTCTCCCAGGTGTGGCCCGGCGTCTCAAGGATTTTCAGTCGCAGATCGCCAACTTCGAAGATGTCCCCTTCGGACACACCATGACCATACGAAAAATCGAGGGCGCTGCCATGATGGATTGCAGCTCCTGTAAGCCTTGCAAGATCCTGTGAACCGACAACATAGTCCTCATTCCGATGGGTCTCGAAGATGTGGGTGATCTGCACATCCTTTTGTGCGGCAATCTCGGCATAGATGCTGCAATCGCGACGGGGATCTATAACAACCGCTTCCCTGCCGTCACCCAGGATGTAGGATAAATGCGAAATACCCTCCGATCTGATTTTATCCAGAAACATCATGTGGAATCCCCCTTTCTACGGAGAAATCTAAAAAAGGAAGAATGCCGAACAGGATGAGGATGAAGGTATTTTTCAACCCACCCGTTCGACATTTTTATGGTTACGCCTGCACTCCGGAAGCGCCGTGGGACGCTTTAACTCCCCCGGCCTGAACTTTTGCAGGGATTAGCCCACATCAGTCTCGCCAGGCAGGAGAAACGCCATAATGGCTCTCAAGCTGTCGTTGAAATTCTCGATCCGATATCTCCGACCGCCTTGGGGCATTATCCAGCGTGTTTTTATCTACCATCAATCTGGCATTTTCATCGGTAAAATCAAATGCCTCCAGAGGCACTGCGACGTCTTCTTCAACACCCGTCGCTCCAGCTTGCCGTACAGTTACATAATTGATTCTGCCCGTTTCGGTATCAATTGTGATATTCTGGATCTCGCCGAGATTTTCTCCATCCTGAGAGACAACAGGCATTCCCAGGATTTCCTCAGCAGTATGCGATTCGGATTGCCACTGTGACTGTGCCTGAGGCTGTGATCCTGAAAGGCCCCTCTCCAATTCCGGTTCCTGATAATATGTTCTTCCCCGGTGCATTTCTACAGGAGGAGCGGCATATAACGGGCTTAATAAGGCCAGTGATGTCAATATGGTTATCATTGATACAGTTATTTTTTTCATAGGAAAACCTCCTTCTAAATCATTTATGAAACATTTTGCTTGCCCTCGAGCAGAGTCACTTTGCTTCGGCACAGTGGTCGAAGGACTCTCGCCCAAGGATACACCCCTCTTGCAGCAATTACCGTGCCAGGAATGAAAACGGGACAATAGAGACAACAGCGAAGGCAAGCGGACAGGTTCTTTCAGGACGAAAAGGGAATGCCGAACAGGCTGGATCAATGTATGATCAACCCATTCGGCACGTAATCCATTACATTCCCCCAAAAGCGTCACATGACGCTTTCTTAGGCAAGTTTGAATGGATTCGGCAAACCGATGGTTCAGTCCCTCAAGCGGGACCGAACCAATCAGCACAATTGCATTTCTACTGCTGACTTTGTTGCTTGCTGGAATCCATCTGCAGCTATTGGGTCATACCACCCGGCCGTTGAGTACTGCCAGGCTGATCTGTGGCGCCCGGACGTTGCGGATCGGTTTCCATTTGCTGCTGACGACTTCTTTCCATCTGCTGGGATTCCATACCCGGCTGTCCTTCCTGCCATGCAGGAGAAACTCCGTAATGGCTCTGAAGTTCCTGCTGGAATCCCTGATCGGACAGATCTTCCTGCTTCGGGGCATTGTCAAGCTTGGTTTTATCCACCGTCAGCTGAGCATTTTCACCGGTGAACTGGAATGCTTCCAACGGCACTGCGATGCCCTCATCGCCACCAATACCCATAACCCCGCCTTTCTGTACAGTCACATAATTGATTCGGCCGTTGCGGGTATCGATCTTGATGTCCTGGATCTCTCCGATATTCTCCCCATCCTGGGCCACAACCGACATGCCCAGAATTTGTTCAGCCGACTGCGACTGTGACTGCAGCTGCGATTGGGATTGCTTACTTCCCTCTGTTCCCTTGTACTCACCTGCAGCATATAAGGGACTGGCTAACGCCATCGTTAACATAGTTACTATTGAAATGGTAATTTTCTTCATTTTAAACCTCCTTACTTGGGATAAATACATTCAACTTGCCTTTCGAGTATGGAGAGAGCCACTTTGTTCCTGGCATATAATGCCCGCAAACTCTCATCCAAAGATACTCTTTAAGTAGCAATTCCCGTGCCAGGAATGGAAGCGGAATAAAAAGAAACAATTGCCTGCAATACTGGGGATTGTTCAAGCAATTTTGCAGGTTTCAAGAAAAATGATTCCTGTATTCCAGGAATCATTCCTGCCAAAAAGGACGATCATTGTACAGATCGGAGGAATAAACACATGAGGGAGTTTCACAGCCGGAACAGGATCAGTTCATCCATTCTTTTCCGGTCTGACTGCTATAGGCCAGGAGGATCCGGTCGATGTTGGTCAATTGCAGTAACTTACTATCATCCACGAGTGTACGGGGAATGATAATAGTCACCCCATAACCCATTTTGAGCAGGTTGAGTTCGGTCTGGTAGCTCGTCGGCTGTATATCGGCGGATGCGGGAGTATCAATATCGATTCCATCCTTCTGAAAATAACGGACAATATCCTGGATATGGTTCAGACCGATAGTTAACATGGCCGATTGATTTTTGATTGTACCATTATGCAGTTCATAATCGATCACCGACGGGATTTTCTGCAGCAGCATGGCTGTTCTCACTTCCTGCAGATATTGCAACTGTTCGATCTTCTCTTTCGGCGACGAAATGGGTGTGCCGGGGGTTTTCAGGTTACGCAGACTGGTGCAGACGGCGTTATAAATATTCCTGTCCTCGACCTGAGAAGCACGCATATGGATATTCTCCATGAGGAGCATCTCGGCATTCACAAACCGGCTCTCATCGGCAAGCTTCTGACGGAGAAGAAAATTATCCAGTTGGCCTCTTGAAGGTTGCGAGGTAATGGCCGGGGAACTTTTTCTTTCCGTGAAATACCCCTCAGGCAACAACAGCTGCAACTCCCTGTTACGGTTCAGCCATTCGCCAATCCTAAAAATATCGGCCTGAGTTTGGATGGTCGTGCTGCCGTTCAGTCCGCTTTCCGGATCACGATGACTGATTCCTATGATGTAGAGCTGCTTGGGACTGTTCTCGTTGATCCGGTATACGACTTTGCCGTATTCGAGAGGTATGTCAAAAAAAGTCGATAGATAAGGATTATCGGATGATGCCGGAAGCGGAAGCAGCGTCACAAGACAGAACAACAGGGCCGACAACAAAAATGATGCATTGCCTGGCAGTCTACGGGATGACTTACCCGAAAAAATGGAAACCGGGGCATGAAGAAGGTTCTTGAACAACGAAAGGTATTTCTGCATATCTCTTATTCCTGTTGCACCAGTCGATCTATGTTTCGTGCAGCAGGAAGATATACAGAATATGTGTGATTCATATCTGGCAATTCCGCTGTCCTAGGGCAACATACCCCTTAGACCGGTGATTTTGCGTCCTCATCTTTCAATGAGGTAGCCTTTTTCAGATAGTAGTTTTTAATGCCGACGACTAAAAACGATGTACCAATTGAGGACAGATTAGCATACCTCCCATCCATCGTCAATGCATTGAAAACACATTTCGCCAGTCACCACAGGGTGGCAATTCGGCTCGACTTGATAACCTGAAGATATGGCAAGATTTCTGTTCGAACGACAGACAAGAAAAAAATTCGACGCGAGAGATCACCTTGAACAGGTTATCTTCCGTTTGGAGAAAGCCAGGCGGGATTGGGATTTCCGGAGGAATCGGAAAAGTAGCGGTGAGAAGAAAAATCGCGTCTCATCCGACAGGAGTTCTTTCTTGCAGGAGAAACTACGGAACAAGAAGATCGGAACCCACCCACAATCAGGCTCCCGCTCTTCAGGCAAGCGAGTGGGTCCGCGATCTTAAATGTCATGTATCAAATACCACATGTTGACATGCCTGCCAACATAGGCGCAAAGGGTTCGGAATGAGTCTTTACCTGATCAACTCCATGATATTTAGACATTCTTTTTCACAACTGCGGCAAGCCGCTCCACATATTCGGCAATGTTCATGCATTTCAGCATGCTTCTCGCATTCCGTCGCGCAAAGATTACATGCTGTCGCACAAGACTGGACGATGGATTGCAGCACCTCCCTGGAAGGTTTTGTCATGCGCGAGATCACGGCCGCCGTGGCATTACAGATATCAGCACAGTCCAGATTATGTCGAATACAACCGACCAGGGATTCGACCTTTTTTTCTCCCAGACACGCATCGGCACAAGAGGTGCACGCTTGAGCGCAGATTTTTATTGCAGCGATGACAGCTGCTAACTTTTCGCTGTCGCATATTGGCTCATGCGGATGGCTTCTGATCATTTCCAGTGTTGATTTCATAATGTTCCTCCATATTTTAGGAAGGGGATTATTTTTTCCGGGTCCAGTTCCCTTCGACTTTGGATTCCGTCCCCTTCCTACTAAAAAGCAAAAATTGTGCCCTTTACTTCAATTCTTTTCGAGGTGCGATTGATTACAACAACCGTCAATATTCCGGTACGTCTTTACGATCCTGAAAGCGCGAGACAGGGTGCGGGGCGGTTTCAAACCGATAATCCTGTTTATGCTTGCTGACATGCTTTTTAATGACTTCCTGACTGGGTACCATGCCGGCATTGACTTCAGCCTGATACGCAAAAAATCGATGATCGCGAGGAAGGGAATCGACAGGAACAAAATCGGCGCCGTCGGCTGTCAACTGCACCTGGGCTTCAACGACTTGACGGACATATTCTATATTGGATTCAAAGGTCAGTGGATCTGGCATTTCGGCCGGCAGAAATTCGGCCGGGTCCTCGCCTTCGATTTTCTTGTAGAGTTCCACCGCACTCTGCAGATGGCCGAGTTCCATATCGAGATGGAGCTCCCATATTTTTTTCACACGGGGATCTACCTCCTGCTGCATAAAAGCATGGTAAAGATAACATTCATGGTATTCGTGCATCACCATGCACATCATCCAGGAACAGCTGGGGTCCAGCAGCGACTCATAATGGGACACGTGTTGTTCCTCGATCATACCAATTTCGGTATATAAGCCGCGCAGGATCGGGTCTTCATATCTGTTGGCGACATTCATGTAAAAGTTCATCGTCTGCTGTTCGGCAGCGACAATGGTCATGACGTTCAACAAACTGATTGGAGCAGCGGTTTTGATATCCATGGGTCTGCATATTGAATCCATTGGATGACGGTGTTCCGAAACAGTTGGCCGACCGGGCATGATTTCCGTCAGCTTGCCGACGATATGCTCGGGCTTCATTGTGCCTGATTGCATATCGAGCATGTTGGCGTATCGATAGAGATGATCAAAATCTTCAAGAAGGGCAAAATCATAGGCCTGGCGGAGATAGGAATCCGGTTCGTGACGTGCACACCAGGCTGTCAGGTCGACGGCCACCTGTTCGTAGCCAATGGTATTCTCCAGCGTTGTTTCGTTGCCGGGAATCATTCCGCTGACTGCCTTCTGCTGCTGCTGTTCGATTCGCCGGGAAACGGCGATAGCCTTTTTTACTTCCGGATCCGTGGTCATCCTGGCCATCATATGCTTAAAGATCGCCGCATCCACCTCAATGCCGTTCATGGCGATGATTCGCGTGCGGGTATAAGGATGCACCTCTTGTTTGTCATACTGGAACCCCGTCAGGTCACTCCAGCTACGCGTCTGCTTGTCAAGGGCCATGCCTTTTTCTTGCAGAGGATTGAAAGAGGATAGCTTTTTCTTAGCCATTATATTTTCTCCATTGTTTGAGGAATAAAAAATTGTGCTGTGGCTATCTTATGAAATAGAACTCTTTACCTTTTCTTTCTCCTGTTGAAATGCCTGCATGATCTGCTTGAAGTCATCTTTCTCTATTTCTTCCTGGGCGATTTCAAATATCTCCTGTTCTTCTTCCTCGATATGATGTTCTATCAAATCCTTCAGTACTTTCACTTTGACTGCCCAGAGTTCGTCTTTTGCAGGCGTTTCTTCCAGCTGCCGAAAAACCATTTCCGTCAAATTGTGCTCTTCCGTAGCCTCCAGAGCATTTTGCCTGGCGTTTTTCTTGTCCATGAGAACACTATAAAAAGCTACATTTTCAGCCTTCATATGCGGAACGAGTTCCTCCTTGAGCTGTGCGAACAATTTCTCCCGTGATTTTTCAGCGGTTTTTGAACTTGAACTCATTTTCTCCAGGATATCCTTGACTTCTTTATGATCTTTTTTAAGCTCGTCAAAAAATGCTTTCATATCATGATCCTCCTTGTTTTACTGCACCGTTTATCCTACAATTCCATAATGTGCAGTTTTATGATTTACTATGGATTCTCTACACCAATTGCAGATGAATATAGTCCTGACACTTTTTTACCTTCTAGTGCGATTGTCAATGGACCATTTTTTTTGGAAAATACAGGAGGACCTCTATGAACAAATACAGTAAAGGAGAATGAAATCGAAGTCGATTTCCTAACTATTTGAAAGAATATATTTTCTGCCGGATGAGAAGAGGCGCCCTCTACCTGCGGGGAGCCTCTTTTTTTTCTTGATGCTTGCTCGCCTTGTTACTCAATAGTGCAGATGGCGTCGGAGCGGCGGATAAGAAGGGCAAGGGTTTCAAAAACCCGAAAGATGTGGTTCATGTTTTCCGCCGCGGTATAGGAGGTCACCAGATCCTGCCCCACGGCGAGGTTGAGATTCTGGATTCCGGTGGCGATAACCACCGCCTTGTTGCCCTTCAAGGCGGAGCTGGGATAGACGTGTCCACGCAGCAGGGCTTTGACCTGATCGAGTTCCAGCATGCCGGTATTACCGTAAACCCGCACAGTCTGTCCGTACAGGTAAGGACTGACGGCCATCGCATAGGGGCCGTAATGCCCCGCCGAGGTGAGGGCGTTCACCGCCTGGACCGCATCGGCCAGAGGGCCTCCCCCTTCCTTCCAGTCGCCAAGTCCCACCGTCAAACGCCCGTCGGCGTTAAGGAGGCCCTGGGCACCGAGTTCCGCGTTTCCGTTAAAGATGAGGTCATCCTCCTGGATCGCAACGTCGGCGGCGGCAACAGCCGCGATACTGACGTCAAGCGGGATGCCCAGATGCCGATCAGCCTCGACATCGCGCCAGAAGAATTTGAAGTCCTTGAAAATAATCGGAAGACTGACGGTCTTGCGATGGTCGGCTTCGACGGTCAGATCTCCCCGATCGCCGGTCAGGTCGAGGCCGGCTGGATTTCGCCCGCTGAAAATCGCATAGGGGAGCGAATAGACACCGGGGCCCAGAGGACCAAGGACCTCGATTATCTTGCGTCCTACCAGCATGTTGCTTGCCGTCTTCACCACCGCCTCATCGACGCGGTTCCACTCTTCCCCGGTCAGCGGGGCCGATTTTCTGTCCAGTATATCCATACTCCCTCCCTTGCAGATAAATTCTATTTTCCGATAAGACTGCCAACCGTCTGTGGAACCGATTCCGGCTCCTCTCCGGCACTTTCTTCAACGGAAACTTCCATTTCGGGAACCGGGCGCCTTTCAGACGCGGCCCCCTCCGGCGCACCTGCGGCGATCTTCTCCATGATCTCGATGACTTCGGTTTCTCCCTCGGCGTAGAAGGCCGTCTCGGTCGGTTCGAGTTCCTTGAGCAACTTCAGAAACTCGCCGGCATGGACGATCTCTTCGTCGGCGATATCTTTCAGGACCTCCTGGGCAAGTCGGTTGTCCGTCGACTCCGCCAGTTGCATGTAGAGCTGGACCGCCTCGTATTCGGCGGCGATCATGAAGCGGATCGATCGAACCAGTTCGGCATGCGTCACCTTGCGATCGGCCGCGAGTCCCGAGAATGCGTGTGTAAATTCCGGCATCTTTTCCCCCTCCTTTCGTAAGCGTCGAGAATGAAGTCCAGGGACGGCGTCAATTCAACCACCCGAGATTCAGTGTGTGGGCACAGGATCTTCCAAGATACAGCCGCGAAGGGTTGCCGTTACCGATGACGAAAGTGACCGGACCTCTCAACATACCTCCCAGCCGAAAGTGTGTACAAACCTAATTTATGTTAGGCTAAACGTTCGCCCCGATTTTTGCAATCTTTTTTGCCGAACTTCATTCATTGGATATGAATTCGGCAAGGCCTTGAGAAAAAAGTCTTACCCAGCCTTCCCCTGCCTTGCAGGCAAAGTAAAATAGAAGCTCGATCCCTCGCCAGGCTCAGACTCCACCCAGATGCGCCCCTGGTGCATCTCCACGATTTTTCTACAGATCGCCAGACCTACGCCGGTCCCGGCAAACTCTTCCCGTGAATGCAGGCGTTGAAAAATGATGAAGATACGATCTCGATACCGTGAATCGATGCCGATGCCATTGTCGTGTACACCGAAGAGCCACTCATCCCCCCTTCTCTCCGCCGAGATGTGGATCCGGGGCGGGACCGCTTTTTGCCTGAACTTGATCGCATTGCCGAGAAGGTTTTGCAGGACTTGTCCCAACTGGGTGCCGTCACCTTCCACTTCAGGCAGCCGATCATGGCTGATCTCGGCGTCGCTTTCCTCAATTGCCCTGTGAAAACTGTCCTTCACCTGCTTCAGGATTTCCTCGAGCGCCACCTGGCCGAACTCTCGCGCGCGAGTCCCGACCCGGGAATAGGCGACCAGATCGTAAATCAATCTTGACATCCGTTGCGCCCCCTCTACGGCAAAGGCAATGTATGTGTCGGCTTTCTCATCAAGTTTTCCTTTATAACGGGCAGCAAGGAGTTCCAGAAAGTTGGCCACCGTCCGCAAGGGTTCCTGAAGGTCGTGAGAAACGATAGAGACAAACTGCTGAAGCTCGATATTTGAGCGGTTGATTTCTTCAACCGTCAGTTTCAGCCGCTTTTCGCTCTCCTTCAGCGCCTTTTCCGAGTTCTTCAACTCATTGAAAAGAAGAGAGTTTTCCAGAGCGAGGGCGAGCGAAGACGCGAGCTTCCCGGCAAAATCGACGTGAGCTTCGGTGAAGGATGTCGCTTTTGAATGGTAATGAAATACCACATCGCCAAGTATTTTCTCTTTGGCGCTGAGTGGAAAATCAAGCAGGGATTTAATGTTCAGGGAATCGACAAACCGTCGGTCGACCCGGTCATCGGATTGAACATCGTCTATGGCGACCGGCCGGTTTTTTTCGATGGCAATGACCGAATGTCTGACCATTTCACTGTCGTATTTCCTGCCTGTCAGCTCGGCGGGGAGTCGGTAGACATATTTAACCTCCCATATATCTCCCTCGCTTCGGAAAAAGACCATCGCACTCTCCGCCTCGATTGCCTCCGTACCTTTGGCAATAACCCCGTTGATGATCCGATCCATATCGAGGGTGGAGTGAATGAGCAGATGTATCTCGCCAAGGGAATCGCTCAGCTTTTTCCATTCCCTCAGTTCCGCCTCCGACCGCCTGAGTTTTTCATAAAGCGCGGCATTGCCCAAGGCAAGGGACCCGTTTCGATCAAGAGACTTTTCCATTGGACCTCCTCACTCTAACTCAATGTTCCTGCAGTAATCAATTCTGCCAATTCGCGCGCAGGCAGAGGTCTGCTGAAGTAGTACCCTTGGGCCTCATCGCACTGAGTCTTTTGCAAAAACGATAACTGGTCCTCATTCTCGACTCCCATCGCCGTGACTTTCAGGTCCATATGGTGAGCCATCGAAGTAACTGCTTTGATTATCGCCCTGCAACCAGGATCGGTGGCTATGTCCCGAATGAACGATTTGTCGATTTTGAGCTTTTCAAAAGGCAGCCGGTTCAAGCAATCCAAGGATGAAAAACCGGTACCGAAACTATCAAGCGAGATATGTACGCCAAGTTTTGCCAGCTCAATCAGCCGGGCCGCAGTGCGCTTTGTATTACTCATGGCTATCCCTTCTTTAATCTCGATGCTCAACCAATTTGCCGGGACGCCGGGCTCACTCAATATGTGCGCCAACTTGTTGGTGAGATCGGCGCTCTGAAACTGCCGTGCCGAGAGATTGACTGTAAAGCAGATGGGCGGCAACCCACTCTTCAGCCACGTTCCGAGCTGGGTGCAGACGTTTTTCAAGGCCCATTCATCAATAACGGCTATAAACCCGGTTTCCTCGGCTACATTCATGAACCGGTTCGATTCGAGCAGTCCCATTTCCGGGTGGTTCCACCTGACAAGCGCCTCGACGCAGACGATTTTTCCTGTATCGATGTCGATCTGCGGCTGATAGTGCATGACCAGCTCTCCAAGCTCAATCGACCGGCGCAGCCTGCTTTCCATTTTCATCCGTTCAAGCGAGCGGACATTTACCTCGGGATTACAGAAATGGAAGGTATTCCGACCCATCTCCTTGACGTGGTACATGGCTCTGTCGGCACAACGGAAAAGGTCCTCAACCTTTTCGCCGTCGTCGGGATAGATGCCGATGCCGATGCTGGCGGTTGTATGGAATTCATGCCCGGCTATCATAAAACTCTTTTCAAACGAGTCCCTGATCTTTTGGGCAACGGTGGTGATGTCCTCGGAATGAACAATATTGGCAAGGATGATGTTGAACTCGTCGCCTCCGACACGGGCAACTGTGTCCGATTCCCTGATGCTCAACTTCAGTCGTTTGGCAACTTCCACCAGCAGTTTATCCCCCGCCTCATGCCCCAGGGTATCGTTGACCTCTTTAAATCTGTCGAGGTCCATATAGAGGATCGCCAGCTTGTTCCGGTGCCTGCGGGCTTCCGCCACTCCAAGGTTGACGATGTCCATGAAGAGACGACGATTGGGAAGACCCGTGAGGGCGTCATGGTAAGCCATGCGTTTGATTTTCTCTTCCATCCGCTTCTGCTCGGTGATGTCGTTAAAGAGAACTGCGACCCGTCGCTGGTCCGGGAGGCCGACACGGAAGGCATACAGGGTGAAGCATCGGCCGCCCAGGGCCTTGCCGCAGTGCTGAAAACGTATCGGCCTGCCGGTAAGCGCGACATCCCGATAAATCTCATACCAGGATTCTTCATGGTCCGGGCGAAGCTCCCGCATCCACTTCCCTTCGACGTCTTTCAGGGTTGACTGCTTTTCGAATGCCTGATTGACTTCAATGAATCGATAATCAAGAGGCCGGCCCGGTTCAAGGCGCATCTCGATTACGCAATAGCCCTCGTCGATCGAGTCGAACAGCGATCGATACCGCTCCTCTCTCTCACGCAATGCCTCCGTAGCTCGCTTCCTTTCAATGGCATAACGTATAGAGCGCACCACCTGATCTCTGGAGATCTGCCCCTTTATCACGTAGTCCTGAATATCCATCTGCAACGACTTGACGGCGAGTTCTTCGTCGGCGAGTCCGGTAAGAATGATTATCGGCATTGCCGGGAATTGTCTGCGCAGATGCATCGCGGTACTTAACCCCTGGCTGTCGGGAAGATCGAGATCGAGCAGGACAAGATCGAAATGCTCTTGACCGAGCAGCACAAGTCCTTCGAAAAGCAGCCGGGCATTCCCAAGAGCAAATACATGCCCGGCGACTCCTGAGAGCAGCTCTTTCAAATAAGCGACATCTGGAGGATTGTCCTCGATCAGAAGAACCTTTGTGCTCGTATCCATGGTCTGTCCTCAGCTGCAACCTCCCCCGATTACCCTAGACCGGATTTACTCTCGGAGAGGAGGCTACTTTGTGTGTCACCTCATTACTATGTGCTCCTCTTTCCTTCAATGCAACCCTCCTCGGGTTGTGAAAAATGAAAAAGCAAAACAAACTTCAACTGCGCTGAAGTTTGTTTTGCTTTTCTGTCGGGAGTTTTCTCTTCCCGGGTTATTTCTTCTGCAACTGTTCGGCTCCACCGAGTTCGGCAAAACCGGTCTTTTCCAAATCGGTCCAGAGGGTCCCTTGGCCGGCGTGGATGATGTTCAGTTTCATTGCCGGGTTGAGAGTGTCGGCGAACCGCCACTGTGCATAGGCAACAGGGTCGTTGAAAACCGTCGTTTTCAACATGAGTCCGTTCGCCTTTTCCCCGTCCACTTTTTGCAGCGCCGAGGCCTCCGCCTGACCAAGGACGCGAACCTTGTCGGCGGAAATAGCTGCCGTCAATTTTTTGATCTCCGCCGCTTTTTTCAGGGTTTCGGCCCGAATCTCGGCGACCTGTTTGCCGAGGTCGGCCGCGATCTCGGCTTTCAGTTTCTCGGTCTCCTGCAGCACCTGCTCGCCGCGCTGCTGGATAAGCGACAGTTCGGTATTGAGTTCTGCCTGCTTGCGCGCGGTATTCTGCCGCTCCTTGTTGGTCAGATCCTGTTCGACGGCAATGCTCGACTGCTGGATCGGCGCACGGATTTCGTCGGGCACCTCAACGTGGCGGATGAGTGCGTTGTAGATCTTTATCCCTTTGGCGCCAAGCGTCTGCTCAAGTGAAACGGTGATGTCGTTCTGGAATTTTTCCCGGCCTTCGCCGACAATGAAATCCTTGGCCCGGTATTCGGAACCCTTGTTGCGCGAGATCGAGGTGATCTGCGGCATGATGATCTTGTCGACTACTGCCGGAAGATCGCCGTAACGCCGAAAGATGCCGGCTATGCTGTCGGGCGAGAGCTCGAACTCGACCGTCATGTCGAGACTGATCTGAAAGCCGTCGCGCGACGGAAAACTGACCAGTTCGATCAGGTTCATTTCCCCTTCCTGGAGGGGCGCCGGGGCCATTTCCGCGAGCGGCCTGCCGGCGTCGAAGTCGACCTGCCTGCCGGTCTTGAATTTCTGATCCTGAACGGATGAAGACCTTTTGCTGAAATAATCCTGGCGTTTAGCCTCCTGTTTCTCGAGAACGGCCGACTGCAGGACATTCAGCGCCTCATTGGTCCCGAGCTGGCGGGCCTTGGTAACAACCTTGCCGCCGCTGCGGCCCAGCAATGAGACCTGGTTGATACCGATTTCGAGGACGTCGACCTTATACTCCTTCGGATTGACATAGTAGAGGCCGGGCTGCAGCACATCCTGCCGGACCCCCTTCTGCTTCTCGCCGGCAAATTGTCCACTTGGGGCCTGCTCGCCGGAGAGTGAGGTAATCACTCCGGCATACCCGATGGGAATGCTGATGGCATCGACAATCTCAATGTTATAGCCGTAGGGATTCATCCGGTATTTCCCCGGCCCAAGAACACCGCGCCAGATCCCTTTCTGACCGCGCTCGGCGATAAATTCTCCCTCTTCAAGTTTTTCACCGATCTTGGACGTGATGACGGCGACCTTGCCGGGTTCGACCAGGATCACATCGACGATCTCCCATTCGTAGAAAACCGGATTAAGGAAGTGGCGGCCTTCGCCGAGGGGCTCCTCCCGAATACCTTTCTGATCTTCTCGGGCGAGAATTTGCCCAGGTTCCAGTGGATTACCGTTTTTTGCGGTAATAATCGCCATTTCGCCGGGGCCGACATAGAACCGGCAGAAGCCCCACAGCCAGACAAACTCTGCACATGCCAATACGACAAGGGCAGCAAGGCCAATCTTTATGTTTCTTTTCATTTCGTCCCCCCTTTCGCCGGCGCGAAGGTATCGAAAATTTTACCCAGCCCCTCGGCGGAATCGCTGCTGAGCACCGACAGCACCTGTGGCCCGACCTTTTCATAGAGGGTATAGCGGGCAAAATTGCCGCCGCCGCCAAAAGCGGTTACACGGTTTTTCAGGACGAAAGCCTCAGCTTCATTCTGCGCCTTGATCGCATCCTTTTCGCCGTCGGCAGTGAGCAGAATGGCTTCAGCCTGGGAGATGGCGGCTTCATATTCCAATTTGGCGACTTCGAGCTCCTTCTGCGCGGCAATCAGCCTGACGCTCTGGTCCTGCTGGGCATCGATCACGGCGCGGATGCGTTTGGTATCGGCTTCGACCTTTTCTTTGTTCTGTATGGCAAGCATTTCCTGCTTGGTCAGTTCCGCCTTTGATTTCGCCTGGATGATCTGCTGCTCGTATTTGGCGGCGTCCTGAACCGCCAGTTCGCGGTCACGGTTGATGCTGGCGATCTCGTCCGGCACGATAATCTTGCGGACCAGCACCGATTTGATATCGACGCCCCAGCCTTTCGACTTGGCGCGCAGGTGGGTTTCCAGATCGCTCTGGAATTTTTGCCGGGTCTCGCCTACAATAAAATTGACGGCCGGATGTTTACTGCCTTCGATACGGCTGAAGCCTCGAGCCCTCGGCAGGATCAGTTTTTTGATGATGTCGTCCATATCGCCGACCCGGTGCGTGAGAAAGGCGGCCTCATCGCGCTCAATGCCGAACTCAATGGTTCCTTCCACCGTAACGGCGAACCCATCCAGCGTCAGGAAGTTGATGACATCCTTGCCGGACATCTCGAAGCGCTGACTCTGGGTATTCACCTCGACGATATTGTACATATAGGGATTGAGGTAGTGTGTGCCGGAATCGAGAAGGCGGCTGGACACGCCTTTCAGGCCATCCTGTACCATAAAGGTGTTTTTTTCTTCCCCTAAGAGCGCGTTGTTAAAGACATCCTTGCCGGTCAAGGACGTTATCACCCCGACATGACCGGGATTGATGTTGATCGCATCGAACAGGGCAACATGGTAGGCATAGGGGTTGATACGATATTTGCCCGGCCGGAGGATTTCCTGCATAATGCCGCGCTGGCTGTCTTCGGCGATGATCTTGCCGGGAGGCAGCTCCTCGCCGTAGAGACGGGTCATCACCCCAAGCTTTCCGGCGGGAACATCAAGAATCCGGCGGATTTTCCAACTCCAGGTATAGGGATTCTTAAAGTAGCGGCCTTCGGCAAGCACCTCCAGCTGGATGCCTTTCATTCCCTCAGCCTGCGCTATCACCTGACCCGATGGCAGATTTTCACCGGTCTTCCTGATCAGTACCGCGATCTCTCCCGCTTCCGGCTCGATCCGGCAAAAAAACCAGATGAAGACGAATGCCGAGATCATTACGCCAAGGAAAAGTATCGGCCTGAGAGGAAGTTTCGGCAGCACCGGCAACCTCAACCTGAACCGCTTTTTTTTCGACGGCACCATTTCTTTTGTTTCAGTCATACGAGCCCCTTTTCATAGTGAAAATGCACCAGCCTGCTTTCCGGAATGCTTCAGGCATACCTGTCACTCCGCAACATTCTCTCTGCAATTGATGAACATGCTTGTGTTCATTTAAAGAGATCACCTTCTACAATAATACCGAAAACGGTGCACCTCACTCAAGGTCCGATCCGGATAAAACCAAAATATCGAAAGAAAGCGGAAATAAAATTTCACTCCTATTTCATTTCCACGGAAGAGCTGATCCGTACGAAATAAACCGATTAATCACAGTAATATCATTGAAATCATATCAATAACATTATATGATCATTCTCATCATATTGGTTATTCCTATCCATCTCACGAAAATTAAACCCGGCGGCAAGGCTCCGGGGACACTGGATAAACCACTTTCAAGTGCGATATAATTCCAAAGGTCATTTGTGACCGTAGAAACACGAAGCGATCAGCTGACTTTCAATCCTTTTGGAGAGAAGTTCTCGGTAAAAAACGTATTCCCGCGACAAAGTTGGAGTTTTTGGAGAAAAAGATGACTCAGGAGAATCGCACATCCACAGTCTCGGCAAATATCAAGCGGAACAGACTTGATATTACATTACGTGGCGCCATCTCCAAAAAAGAAGTGGAGAGAATATATACGGATATCCGTTTCTGTACATCCGACCTTGAACCTGGTTTTGCCGTTATCACCGATCTCACGGAAGCTCAATTCGGTCATCTTTCAGCCATCGGCACATTCCGGAAAATCACGAAGTTTCTTGCTGAAAAACAAGTCGGGCCGGTCATCCGGGTCGTCGGTAGAGCCAATATCATCTTCCGGCAGATAGCCAAACTCTCCAGCGAGGCCGACTACAAACCAAAATATACAAAAACAAGGGAAGAAGCTGAAATGCTGCTCGCCGAACTTGCAGAAAGACTATAATCTTTCACCGGAACACATCCAAAGACTGCAGAACCCGGATCTATTGCCGGTAACCGGTAAAGCGCAGAGAAGTTTTCTTTCTATTCGACCTTGACCTTTTTCCAGGTCTTTTCCTGACCGTGCAGTAATCTGGTAATGTTCTCGTGGTGTTTGCCCCAGATCAGCAAGGCTACTGCTGCCGCCACACCGATGGTTGTCTTCGATCCGCCCAGCAGGTAGAGCCACAAGGGCATAAGCGCGCACGTCACCAGGGAGCCAACGGAAACAAAGCCGGATACGGCGACGGAAACCACGAAAACCGCCAGACCGATGGCAATGGCCGGCGGCGACAGGTACAAAAAAACACCCAGGCCCGTTGCCACTCCTTTACCGCCTCGGAACTTCAGATAAACGGAAAACATGTGGCCGACCACTGCCAGGAGACCGGTAAGAGCAACGATCGATTCTTTATTTGTCGCATCAGGCAGAAAATATGCCGCCAGCGCCATAGGCAGCAATCCTTTCAGACAATCGCAGACCAGGGTGAGAATACCGAGTTTCTTGCCGAGAACCCTGTTGACGTTGGTGGCGCCGATATTACGGCTGCCTTCTGTCCGAATATCGATGCCGGCCATCCTGCCGATCACCAGACCGAAAGGGATCGAGCCGACCAGGTAGCCGATTACTGGAAAAAGCATGTACATGGGCTAATCTTCCTTGTGCCTGTGTTTATTGAATTTTCTTCGCAACTGGTCGGAAATTTCCCTGTCACGGTACGACACAATGGTTACAGGACACCTGCTGAACATGCGTTCTGCTACGGAACCGGTAAAAAGATAACTGAAATCACGGTTCCTCACTCCCATTACCACCATGTCTATACCCTTGTCGATAACCAGTTCTATTAATTCATTGGTTGGATCACCGATGCAGAAGAGATAGCTGACCCGGTCATCCGGCAGTGTCAACTGGTCCATGAGACGTTGCAGCTCTTCCCTCCGCTCGTTCTTGATGGTCTCGACATAGTGCTCGATATCCACTTTGTAGCCATGGGAGGTGATTTTATCGACAGCGGCAAGATCGCGTTCATTGATCACATTGGCGACAATCATTTCCGCCCCGGTGGCTGCGGCGATATCCGCCGCATATTTCAATATTCCCTGGGAATATTTTGAAAACGCGATCGGCACAAGTATTTTTTTTACCATCAACTTCCCTCCCCGGGCACCTAAGTCAGACGCCCGCCGGTAATAAGATTTTTGCGGCTCTCCGCCGCTGCAGAATCAAGACAAGCGCGAGCAGAAGCAGGGCCGGAATAAACATCCATTCCTTATTGGGCCGATCGGCAACCAGCTGGATGTTGACGATTTCCTGATCAAAATCGATTCTTGCCTTTTCGGCCGCGCTTGAAAAGCCTACCATATCGACAATCACTTTCCCATCTTCATCACGTGTGGTAATGCCAAGACCGCGTAATTTTTCAGCTCCGGTCGGCTCATTGCCCACCTTCAGCATAACCGTCTTGAAGTATTCGCTCCCATCATCCTTTTCTCCTTTCAGGGTGAGCCGCAATCGTTCACCGTCGGGGAAGGTATCGAGTACCTCAACCAATTTTATTGCCGGCATTTCGGTGAGCGGCGGATACAGTCTGTCCCAGAAGTATCCGGGACGGAAAAGAGTGAAGGCGATCAACAACAGGGCTATGGTCTCCCACCATCGGCTTTTGGTCATGAACCAGCCCTGGGTTGCAGCGGCAAATGCCAGCATCGCCACAACCGCACCAAAGACGACAATAGTCAGATGCAGCCAGCTGCCGATTCCGATCATCAATAATTCGTTATTAAAAATGAAGATAAAGGGCAGGATTGCCGTCCGGATGTCATAGGCAAAGCCCTGAATACCTGTTCGAATCGGATCTCCGCCCGAAATCCCTGCCGCCGCAAAGGCGGCCAGCCCGACCGGTGGCGTATCGTCCGCCAGGATGCCGAAATAAAATACAAAAAGGTGTACGGCGATAAGCGGGACGATCAGTCCGCTCTGCGCCCCAAGACTGACGATAACAGGAGCCATCAGGGTCGCAACGACAATGTAATTGGCCGTTGTCGGCAGTCCCATGCCAAGGAGAAGACTGATGACGGCAGTAAACAAGAGAATCAACACCAGATTGCCACCGGAAATAAACTCGACGAATTCGGTCATGACCAGACCAATTCCGGTGAGGGTGACGGTGCCGACCACAATCCCCGCGGCAGCCGTTGCCACGCCGATACCAATCATGTTTCTCCCGCCCGAGACCATGCCGGAGATCATCTCGGTCAAGCCACGCTTCACACTGTATTCAGGCCCTTCGGCGCCCCGGAAAAACCCTTTCAATGGATGCTGGGTGACCACGACGAACAGCAGCAGCATTGTTGCCCAAAAGGCCGACAGAGCAGGAGATAACCGCTCGACCGTGAGACACCACATGAGCACCACGACGGGTAAAAGAAAATAGTAGCCGGCCTGAGCGGTAGGACCAAGGGCGGGCAGGACAGTGATATCCGTACTCAATTCCAGTTCCGGCACCCGGCAGGCGAACCTGAGCAGAAAGAGATAGGCAACGAACAGAATCAGGCAGACGACCCAGATGGCATAATCTCCTGCAACCTTCTTGACCCAGCCGAGCCCATAATACGTGACCCCGCCGATGATGATCAGGCTCAGCACCACAATAACAAAGGTCATCAGGCTCCTGGTGAACGTCGTGGCCTTCAGCTTGGGCAAGCCCTTCAGACCCATTTTGCATGCTTCCAGATGAACAATGTACACAAGGGCGATATACGAAATGATGGCGGGTAAAAAGGCGTGCTTGATGACTTCGATATAGGAAATCCCGACGTATTCGACCATGAGAAAGGCCGCCGCCCCCATGACCGGCGGCGTCAGCTGGCCGTTGGTCGACGAGGCTACTTCCACAGCCCCCGCCTTCTCGGCGGAAAAACCGACTTTTTTCATGAGCGGGATAGTAAAGGTACCGGTGGTGACCACATTGGCGATAGACGAGCCGGAGACCAGACCGGTCATCGCCGAGGAAACAACTGCCGCCTTGGCCGGGCCGCCGCGCATATGGCCAAGACCAGCAAATGCCGTCCGAATGAAATAGTTGCCGGCACCGGCCGCCTCCAGCAGCGAACCAAAGAGGACAAACATGAACACCATTCCGGTCGAGACCCCGAGGGCCACGCCGTAGACTCCTTCGGTGGAAAGCCAGTAGTGGGACATGCCTTTCACCAGACTCGCCCCCTGATGGGCGATAACATCCGGCATTTGCGGACCGGCAAAGGTATACGTAATAAAAACCGCAGCCACCACCATCAGCGGCGGACCAAGCGCCCTGCGGGTAGCCTCCAGCAGAAAAATGAGACCGGCTATAGCAACAATCAGATCAAGGTTGGTCGGCTTCCCCGGGCGGTTTGCCAGTTCGCTGTAGAAGAGAAAAATGTATCCGGCACAAAAAGCGGCAATGAAAGCGACAATCCAGTCCTGGACCGGAATATATCTTTTGGGCGAGGACTTGAAGGTCGGGAAGGCGGTGTAGGCAAGAAAGACGGCGAATGCAAGGTGGATAGATCGTGCCTCGGTGTCGTTCAAAACAATGACATTGAAAATAAAAGGAAGGGGAGATGCATACCAGAGCTGAAAAAGAGTCCAGAACAGCGGCACGAAAAAAAGGACGGAACGGGAGATGGTTCCCTTGGGTTTTCGTCCCCCGGTTTCGACTAACGCAACCAGATCCTGCGCTTTTTCATGGCTTGACGGTTTCTCGGCTGGTTTGGTCATGTTAAAAGTTCCCCCCATTCAAGTTTGAAATTTAGTTGCCGCGCTCTTCCATGACAGTAACCGTTCACCGGGAATAGCAAAATGCTCGCATAACCCTAAACCTGTAAACGTTTAGCAGTGCTCCAGAGGTGCACAAGCAGGCGGACGGGCTATAGTTGGCCTATGCACGGCGGCCTGATCGTGCGCATATGGGGTGCTGATGAACGTTTACCCATGACACAATAAATAGATTGCTAAGTCAAGGCATTTTCCTCCTTTTTTATGGTAATTTCTCCGGAGTATCAAGCTGTTGCAGTCATTTTCCCGATCGATTTTCTTCAATTTTCAGCCCATCGACTCGCCTCCTCACCGGTTTGTCGCCGAAGATCGTTACCTTTCAGCAAAATTATGCTTACTTTTCTAACCATAGCCAAAAGACGGCCGCTATGGTACATTGCCCGGATGTTGAATGGGCGCTGTTGCGTCAGATCACCGTTATTTATGATAAAATTACAATGAGTATTCAGAAGATATACCAATACCCGGACCCGGTTTTACGAAAAGAGACAGAAAGAGTTGCCACCTTCGACGAGAGTCTTGCCAGGTTGGTTGAAGATATGGCGGAAACCATGTACGATGCCCCGGGTGTCGGCCTTGCCGCCCCGCAGATCGGTCAATCGATCAAGTTGATTGTTGTCGATACTCACGGGGACAGCGAGGGAGAACGGCGGTTTATGCCTCTGGTCAATCCGGAGATAGTCGCCCATGAGGGCACCCAGTTCGATGAGGAAGGGTGTCTCAGTGTTCCCGACCTCACCGCCAGTGTAAAACGCCATAAGAGAATTACCGTCGCTTTCCAGGACCTGCAGGGACAGACTCACGAGTTGTCGACCGAGGATCGTTTTGCCGTAGTGCTGCAGCATGAAATCGATCACCTGAACGGCATTCTCTTCATTGACCACCTCAGCCCCTTGAAGAGGAGCCTGTACAAGAAGAAAGTCAAAAAATGGATGGTCGAAACTTAGGAGCCTGATATGACGACCGGACCGCTTCGCATTATCTTCATGGGAACCCCCGATTTTGCCACGGCGATCCTGAGGTCGCTTATCGACGGCCCCGATAAAGTTGTCGCGGTTGTCACCCAGCCGGACAAGGCAAAAGGCCGGGGCAAGAAAGTGACTCCGCCGCCGGTCAAAGTGTTCGCCGAAACGCTTGACCTTCCGGTACTTCAACCGGTGAAGATCAAGACCGAGGAGTTTCGCAACGGCCTGCTCAGCTATCATCCGGATCTGATCGTCGTTGCCGCATATGGTCGGATTCTGCCGCAGTCGCTCCTTGACCTTGCCCCTTTCGGCTGCATTAATGTTCACGGTTCGCTGTTGCCGGGATACCGAGGGGCGGCGCCGATTCAATGGGCTTTAATCAAAGGTGAAAAGGAAGTGGGCGTTACCATTATTCAAATGGACGCGGGCATGGATACCGGAGATGTGCTGCTGAAAGCCAGGATTCAGGCAGCGCCGGACGAAACCGCCGGCAGTCTTTTTGAAAAACTGGCGGTACTTGGCGGCGAAACCCTCTTGAAGGCGATCAAGGGATTGAAAGAAGGGAGCATTATTCCCGTTCCCCAGGACCATTACCACGCAACCTTAGCCCCGATGCTGAAAAAAGACGATGGGCTTATTGACTGGAATAAAGATGCCGGGGAAATCGATTGCCTCATCCGGGGTTCTGACCCCTGGCCGTCCGCCTACTGTTTTCTCGATGGTACCCGCCTACGGCTTTTCCGTCCCGAAGTGGTGGGCCGGCCAAGCGACGCCCTGCCCGGCACGGTGCTCCGGGCCGACCGGCAGGGCATTCTCATTGCCTGTGGCAGAAATGCCCTGCTGATCCGGGAGATCCAGCCCGAAGGCAAAAAACGCATGCCGGTCGAGGCTTTCCTCTGCGGCTATCCACTGGCCGTCGGGACGACCTTCTGCCAATCCAGTAATTAACTCTTTCTCCCAAACCTCCGTGACAACACCTCCATTACCTCAACGTACAGCATACGCCGATTGCTTTTCCGGGGTCAGCGGCGACATGCTTCTCGGCGCCCTGCTCCATGCCGGCCTGGATCGGCAAGTCCTGACCGACGAACTTGCCAAGCTGCATCTGGAAGGCATGACTTTCGCGGTCGAGGAAAAAACAATCCATTCCATCGGCTGCATCAAGGTAGAAGTCAACAGCGACCGGCGCCAGGACCTCAGAACGCTTCCCGCTATCCTGCGGTTGCTTGAACACAGTTCCCTCGACCGGCCGGTTGTCGAGAGAGCGGCCGCCGTGTTCCGTGCTCTGGCCCTGGCGGAGGCGAAAATCCACGGTATTCCCGAGGATCGGGTACATTTCCACGAGGTGGGCGCTCTCGACACCATAGTCGACGTGGTCGGCACTGTCTTTGGCCTGCACCGGCTTGGCATCGGCCGGCTGATCTGCTCCCCGCTGCCCCTCGGCCATGGATTTGTAGAATGCGCCCATGGCCTGCTGCCCCTGCCGGCACCTGCCGTGTGCGAGCTGCTGAAGGGCGTGCCCACCTACGGCGTCGACCTGACACAGGAACTTGTAACACCTACCGGCGCTGCGCTTATCGCAACGCTTGCCGACCAATTTGGCACACTGCCGCCAATGACTATCCAGGCCACAGGCTATGGCGCGGGCAGCCGGATACTCAGCAATAATCAACCGAATCTCCTTCGACTCATTATCGGCGAAACCTGTGAAGTCGATGAAAGCCAGACGGTTGAAGTCATCGAGACCAACATCGACGACTGGAGCCCGGAATCCTTCCCCCATCTCTGCGACCTGCTTTTTGCCGGAGGAGCCCTCGATGTTACGCTTTCTTCAATCCTGATGAAAAAAGGCCGGCCCGGCTTCAGCCTGCAGGTAATCTGCACTCCGGCCTTTGCTCACTCCATGAAGGAAATCATCCTTTCCGAGACAACGGCCATCGGCCTGCGTTTCAGGAGGGAGAAACGACGAACCCTGCCGAGAGAAATCGTAACTGTCGCAACCAGATGGGGAGAAATCGCCGCTAAGAAGGTCCAAACCCCGGCCGGGGAAGTCATCTATCCTGAATATGAGGCCTGTCGGGAAATAGCGCTCCGCCATCGGGTGGCTCTGCCGGAAGTCTATAATGAAGTGCGGTGCCACGAAGTACGGTGCCGGAGGAGCAATTCGTGAACCAACTGATAATGGCTCTGGCCACCGGGTTCTATGTCGGCAAAATAGCCAAAGCGCCGGGGACATGGGGATCGCTTGCCGCATTTTTGCCGTGGTTTTTCATGAAGGATTTGCCGCTGCCGACGTATCTGCTCCTCCTCGGGGCACTGTTCATCCTCGGTTTTTTTATTTCCGGCTCGGCCGAGAAGATTCTCGACCGTCCGGACGCCGGCTGCATTGTCATCGATGAATTCCTGGGTATGTTCATTACCCTTACCGCCGCCCCGGATCATCCCCTGGCCTGGCTCCTCGGTTTTCTGCTTTTTCGCGTTTTCGATATCGCCAAACCATTTCCGGTGTCCTGGTTTGACCAGAGGATCCACGGCGGCATAGGTATCATGATGGACGATGTCATTGCCGGAATATATGCTTTTATTTCACTCCACCTCATGTGGTCCGTAATCGAGCGGTTTGTTACCTGATGGAGATCTTTGTGCCGTTGACAACCCGTCAAAAAGACTGATTATTTTTTCCCACCGCCGTTACCGCCACCGTTACCACCGCCACCGTTACCACCGCCACCGCTGTTACCGCCTCCACTGTTACCGCTGTTACCGCTGTTACCACCTTTGCCGCCGCTGCCACTGCCTCCGCTGCCGCTACCACTGCCTCCGCTGCCGCTACCACTGCTTGAGCTGCCGGAACCGCTTCCTTGTCCACTGCCGGAAGAAGAGGAATTTCCTTTGCCCCCACCGCTCAAACCGGTTGCACCGGCGACATTGCCGCTCGGGCCTTTTTCACCTCTGGTTTTTGACGAACTTGCCACAGCGGTCCCGTCAAGCCCAGTGCCCGGGGTGTGTGAACCGGATTGCAGTCCCGCTCCATGTCCCTTCGCATTGCCGGTTTTTGGATTGCGGGCGGTAGCTTCGGCCAGCTCTGTATCGGTGACCACCTGTGCAGTCATCTCGGTGCCCGGACGATTCCTGTCTTTTTTCGAGTGACCCAGACCGAGTGCGCCGGGGTGCACGCCAAGTTCGTGGGCTATCTCACCCCAGCCCATGCCACTGGCCCGCATATCGGCAATTTCTGCACTGACAACCCCGGTCTTTTCGGCGAGCTTCTCCTTGTATGCAGTTTCCGCGAGTTCGAGAGCTTCCTCCGCCGCCAGCTTCTCTTCATCTGTTGCATTCTCTAAAGCCTCCTGCGCCGCCTGGTAAGCGCTCAATGCCTCTTTGACCCCCTCATTGTCAAGAGTCGTCTTTTCGGCCAACTGCGCGGCATGAGCTGCCTGTGCAGGATTGTCATAATAGCTTTCTTCCGCTTCAACCTCGGCTGTTTCAACAGTGACCGATGTTTCAGTCGAGGTTTCGGTTTCCTGCTCGGGATCGTCCACAAGAGCAGCTATGCCTACCTCCGCCTGAATGGCAAAGAATACTGAAACTATGCCGGCAAAGATGAGCACTGACAGCGGTTGCCCGGTTTTTCCTCTCTGTTCTTTGATCATATTGATTTTCTCCTGTTGGATTTTTCATAAGACCTGGTGAAAATGAGCAGGCTCGTCGTCAATTGCCGTTCCTGGCCGTTGGCATCGGTAAACGACTCCGCCACATCAAACCAGCTGCCCCTGACGGGGACGGCATGCCCATTGCCAAGATACTGTGTCAGTTGCTTCTGCAGGGCAATCGCCGAGGCCTTTGCCGCATTCCGATCGCCTTGATTATAGACCACCAGATGCAGTTCAGTCCCCGGCGCCCGGGAAAGAGCCCCGGCAAGATGCATCAACTCCTGCCGGCGCGCCTTTACGTCCTGCGAAAGCAAGGCCGTCACATTCAAGACGACTCGACCGGGGCCGATGGGATAGCTGCGAAAAGTAAAATTCCCCAACTGGTGCAGATGGCGTGTGGCCCGAAGCACCCACTTCCCTGTCCGGTGATAATCGAGATACCTGAGAAATGCCTGTTCCGCCCGGACGGGTTCCTCCAGCATCCTGTAGGCAAGAGCCCGGTTGTATAATGCACTCGACTCGACGGGGTTGACCTGCAGGACCTTTTCGTACTGCACCAGGGCCTCCTGGTATTGCCCGCTTTCAAGGTAGTTGTGACCGAGATTGAGCAGTGCAGGCAGATAATCCGGCTGTTCCCGCATGGAAAAAAGGTAGCTTTGCCGCTCCTCTTCCGATTCCCCCAAGGCCTGGTAGGCGACCCCCTGCCAGAGAGCGAACTCAGCGGTCCCGGGATCCTGCTGCACCGCCTGCCGAAGGAAAGGCAGAGCCTGGTCTTCTCGGCCGGCAACCAGCAAGCCTCTGCCGATCAGATAGTTGGCCTCGGCAGTGCCGGCAAGGGCGGGCACTGCCCCGGCAATGATTTCGGCCTGTCGTTTCTGGCCGTTCATCATTCCCAGCCAGAAGGCACATACTGTGACAGTTACGGTCAAGGCCAGCCAGGCCGGAGAGAAGCTGACGGATTGCGGGCGCACCCACCAGTTCCGCATGCGCTCGTAGAGAGACGGCCGGCGATCGTCTATGTTCGCCATGATCCTGGTGAGAAGCCACGGCGGCACCTCCCGTTCCCAGGTGTCTGCCAGGAGCCTTTCAAGCTCGTTTCTGTCAAAGTCCTTGTGTTCCATCAAATCCTGCCTTCTGCAATTCCTGCTGCAGTTCATCGAGACCACGTTTGATCCGCATCTTCACCGCGCTTTCCGAGAGCTTGAAGACAGACGCTGCTTCCCGAATGGAACGATCATGCCGATAGCGGAAAATCAGCAGTTCCCTTGTCTTCACCGGCAACACGGCAAGAGCCCGGTCGACAACTGCCTCTGTTTCCTTTGCCTCCATCAAGGTCTGCTGGTCCGCCGGAGACTCAGACAGGGTACTCTCTTGACCATATCCATCCATCTTGACCTTGTGCCTCGACCTCTTGCGGCTCCAGTCGTTGGCTTGATTGATCGCAAGAGCATACAGCCAGGGGAAAAAGCTGCTGCCTGACCGGAACGATCTTAAGCGGTCAAAGGTCCGGAGGAACACTTCCTGAGTGAGATCCGCCGCTTCTTCCGCATGAAGAGAATACCTGTACATCAGGTTATACACAGGACGCTGGTAACGCTGCACCAGCACCGCATAGAGCTCTTTCTCCCCGGCCAGGACCCCATCGACAACATCTTCATCTGAAAGGCTCATGTGATCCGGGTTATTCCTTTATCTCAGTTCTGGACAGACACTCATTCACCAACAACAATCGTGGCTTTTAAAAAGATATACGCTCAGCAGGTTTAAAAAGTCACTTCCTGCCTGCTTTTTTTGGCGGCAGCTGCTTTTTTTTGCTCTTTTCCTTTGCCGGATCGGCAAGAAAAAATTGCACGGACTCTTGCAGAACCAGCTTTTTGTTCAGCACGGTGCGCTCTTCCGGGACCCCGAACCAGCTGATGCGTATGCGCTTATTTTCTTTCAATTGCGGGAACTTCCTCTCCAGATAGCCACGCAGGGCGACCGCCCGCTTTTTCGCCAGCCCCTGATTATTCTGCTGATAGACTATGATATTCAAGTCTCCCTTGCCCATATTCGATACCGCCGCCCCGATCAGATCGAGGGATGGCCGGGAGAGAGGAGAGATTTCTGCGGAGAGCGGCACAAAGGCGATTTCGGCAAGGGTCACGGTTCTGGCCCCCAGCCGGTAGTTGCGATAGGAATGATCACCCAGGCTGTTCAGCCGATCGGTGGCCATGCGGGCAAAGCTCCCGGCCGGATAAGAATCGAGATACAGCCGCCAGGCCATTTTTTCTTCCGGCTCCCTTTTCAGCTTTCTGAGAATCACCGCGCGGTTGTATAAGGCCTGGGGACTGTCCGGCCACATGTCCAGAGCCTGTTGGTAGGTGGTGAGACTTTTTTCAAGTTCACCTGCCTGCAAAAGATTGTTGCCGAGGTAGACCAGGGCTTGAACGTTCCGCGGATTGAGGCGCAGAGCCGCATTGTAGCTTGCCCGCTCTTTTGCGCGCATGCCGTTTTCCCCATAAGCCAGTCCCAGCCAGAAATGGTATTGGCTGTCGCCGGGATTATAGGCCGCAGCTTTTTCAAGGTAGGGCAGAGCCGACTTTGCCTCGTTTTCCGCAAGGAGGAACCGCCCGTAAAAAAAGAGGACCTGCGGATTGTCGGGATCTTTCTGCAGTGCCTCTGAAAATGTTTGCCGCCCGCCGGCGAAGTTCTTCTCCTGCAGATAATATTCGCCCTGGATATTGTATTTCAGGGCATTACCGAATTCTTTCACGGCACAGCCGGAAAAAAGCAGAACCATTACAACAAGTATTACTGCAGTTCGGAACATTGCAGTCTCCTTCTTAGTACAATCTTATTAATGATACCGTGTTACCGGCGACCGGTGCGGCAACACGACGTATGGCTTCCGTATTGTAAAGCCTTGAGAGAATATCAACAAGAATTGCTCACAGTATTATCAGAATACTGTGATGAGAAGGGGGTTGCATAATGTGAGGCGTGCTGCGAGAGCAGCTCTCGGGAAGGAGGAAAACTACAGCTCAGCCGGAAGTAATGCCCTCCCGGAACTGAGCTGTAGAGATAAATATTCGGATCTTACAGATTTTTGGTTTTAGCCAGCACTATAATTGCCGCCTTATACGACACTGCGACCAGGACGACCCAGCCGATAAGCAATACTGCGGTCATGATTTACTCCTCATTAATAATTTGTTCTGTTCTCAATACGCCTTCTTGTCAGCCACATCCCGGGCATCGATCTTCCTTGAGTCCATCTGCCGCCAGGCATAGGCAATGTACGCGAGAACGGCGGGAATGAACAGCGCCACATAAGTCATGGCAGTCAGGGTGTAATGGCTGGAAGAGGCGTTGTAAATGGTCAGACTCGATTGCAGATCGACCTTCGACGGGTAAAACGGCGTGTTGTTGAAGCCAGCGGTGAAAAAAACCGCCAACCCGACCAGAACGGTTCCGAGACCGCCAAACCAGATGCCGGTGGTGACGTTTGAGAGACCGGTACGGGTCACCCCGAGAAGAACGAGAAAAAGCCCTACCAGCAGCATCACGAGGACAATCGGCATTGCCAGGAGGTTGTCCAGATATTTATGAGCTACCATGCCCACTACACCGTTATGGTCTGTGCCGAAACCATCGATCAGCAACAGACTTACCACCACATACAGGAGAAAGGGCAAAGAGCAGAGAAAGCTGGTCAGGCAAGACTTCCTGACCCGGGCTTCAAACTCCGGAACTCCGCGCATATTAATATTGTTCACCAGATACATGGCGCCGAGCGTACGGGCATTGAAGACCAGAAACAGGCCCAGAGAAAGGTTGAACAGGGAAAAAGCCGCCTCCAGCCCCCTGAGCGGAGTGGTCCAGGTCACCTGATTGTAGTCATTCAAGATAAAATTCGAGCCGGTAAAGAAGGTGCCGACAGCTGCCCCGATCAGGAGAATACCCACCGATCCGTTGATAAAAAGGAAGACTTCATAGGTTTTTGCGCCGAGCAGGTTGTTCGGTTTTTTGCGAAACTCGTAGCTGACCGCCTGAACAATGAAAGTGAAAAGGATCAGCATCCACACCCAATACGCCCCGCCGAAGCTCGTCGCATAGAATTTCGGGAAGGCGGCAAAGAGCGCCCCGCCAAAGAGGACCAGCGTAGTGAATGTCAGTTCCCACTTGCGGCCGAGTGAATTAATAACAAGTGATTTCTCATTGTCATTTTTGGCGACCTGCCAGAGCAGCGTCTGACCGCCCTGGACAAAATTGAGAAAAAGAAAAAGGGCTCCAACCACAGAACAGATTATCCACCACACCTGCTGCAGAGTTACAATATCCAATTTGCCGATCATATCACGCTCCCTCCGGTCCTATCTTTATCTGCTTCAGCATAATCTTTATTTCCGCTATCAACAGGATGGCAAACAACACAAAGAACATGACGAAAGTAGTCTGCACATTTCCTGCGCCAATGTTGGTGCTGGCCATCTTTACCGGCAGCATATTCTGGATCGCCCAGGGCTGGCGGCCGACCTCGGCCACCACCCAGCCAAATTCCGAGGCAAGGTAGACCAGGAAAAAAGAGCCGACTCCCAACCGCAGCAACCAGCGGTTATCCGCCAGTCTGTCCTGCAATGCCGATCGCAGGAAAAGAGCCAGCAACAAAATGATGAATGTGCCCACATAGACCATATAATGAAACGAATAATAGGTGGTTGCAACCGGCGGGACTGCTTCTTCCGGCCGATCGAAGTAGCCGAACCCCAGGTAGTCCTGATTGATCTTGAACCGCTCGAGGGCTGCGGCCTTGCCCGGTGCGTCGCCGGCCTTGCCGGCTGCTTTATAGGCTGCCAGATCGGCGATGGCGGTTTTGCCTTTTTCCATCTTTTCAGCGACGGACATTATCCCTTCCGCCTGGTTGCCGTATACCAGATCCTTAATACCCGGAACAAAGCCGTCCGCTTCCCGCGTGGCGAGAAGGGACAAACCCTTGGGGATGGAGATCTCAAACGCAAAGGGGTCCCGCCCGTCATCAACTTTTTTGCCGCTGGTCAGGATTCCGAAGGCGACGATATCAGCGCCTCTCGAGCCTTCATAGAGGCCTTCGTAGGCAGCAAGCTTCATCGGCTGATGGGCGGCGTTGCCATACGCCGATTCATCGCCGGTAAAGGCTGTGAATATACTGGAGAAAAGGCCGAAAACAGTAGCCACGACAATGGACTTTTTGGCCATGTCGACGTGTTTTCCCCGCAACAGGTAATACGAGGAGATGGAAATCACAAAAACGGAGCCGACAATGAAACTGGAACTGGTCGTATGGGTAAATTTGGCCACTGCCACAGGCGACAATATCACTTCCCAGATATTCTGCATCTCGAACCTTGCCGTATCCGGGTTGAAGGCCATCCCGACCGGGTACTGCATCCAGCCGTTGGCGACAAGGATCCACAGCGCTGAGAGATTTGAACCGATCGCCACCATCCAGGTGGAAAAGAGGTGGAAGCGTTTGGTGGTTCGTTCCCAGCCAAAGAACATCACGGCAAAAAAAGTCGCTTCGAGGAAAAAGGCAAAAATTCCCTCAATCGCCAGTGGCGCCCCGAAGATATCCCCGACCATCCATGAATAGTTGGACCAGTTGGTGCCGAATTGAAACTCGAGAATGATACCGGTTGCAATACCAATGGCAAAGTTGATACCGAACAGCGTCATCCAGAACTTCGTCAGTCTCTTCCATTCTTCTTTTCCGGTGCGGACATAGATCGATTCAAAAAACGCGAGCAGAAAAGAGAGCCCCAGGGTAATCGGGACGAACAGCCAGTGATACATGGCGGTCAAAGTAAACTGTGCCCTCGCCCAATTTACCGTGCCAAGATCTATTTCACCCATTACATCATCCTCCGTACTTAATTATTTTCTACCGGCCCCGTCAATCGCTCCAGAACGTGGTCGGCCCTTTGCCCATCGGTTGAAAAATTGGTCTGCAGAAAGTTCGGGAAAAAAAACAGTTTCATAACCGCGAATAGTATAAACAGCTTAATCAGAATAATTTTCCACAGGGTCCTGCCCACAGTCATCCGGCGGAAACCATCCCGATACATTTGGTATGCCTTCACGGGCAAGGAGGTCACCATATCATGCTCTCTTTTGTTTCTCAATGTGTTTGAAATCGCAGATTTCACTACTCGTATCCCTGGCAACCACATTGCCAAAAACATCTTTTAGTGTCAAGAATAATTATCATTAGCATTCAAATTTTTCAGCAAAAAAAACCTTCTTGCTGGAGGAGTTCCGCAGCAAGAAGGTTTTTAATGAAATTAGACCGGAAAGATTTCAACTATATAGCATCTTTTCCTCTTTCTCCCGTCCTGACCCGCATAACATCTTCCACCGGCAGGACAAAGATTTTGCCATCGCCTATTTTCTGCGTGTTGGCGGCACTTCTGATGGCATCAACCACCTTATCCACCTGATCTGCCGCCAACACCAGCTCGATTTTTATCTTCGGGTTGAAATCCACATTGTACTCCGCCCCACGATACATCTCCTTGTGGCCTTTCTGTCGGCCGTATCCTTTAACTTCCGAGACAGTCATGCCGGTAATGCCAATGTCGGTCAATGCGGCTTTTACCGCATCGAGTTTAAAGGGTTTGATAATAGCTTCTATCTTTTTCACGAATATTCCCCCTTGTTATTCTTTGGTGAATTCAGGATATGCAGCAAGTCCGCATTCCGCAACATCGACACCTTCCATCTCTTCCTCTTCACTGACGCGAACTCCCATCACCGCCTTGATGATCATCCAGACGATAAAACTGGTGCCAAAACACCAGGCAAAGATTGTCCCTATCCCGGCTAGCTGAGCGATAAGAGAGCCCTTCGGATTGGTGAAAACTACCGCAAGCAAACCCCAGATTCCGCACACGCCGTGCACCGATATCGCACCGACCGGGTCATCGATTTTCGCTTTGTCGATAAAGATGATTGCCGCAACAACGAGCAGCCCGGCAATGGCGCCGATAAGCGTCGCAACCAGCGGGGAAGGCGTCAGGGGTTCGGCGGTAATAGCCACCAGACCGGCAAGAGCACCGTTCAGAGCCATGGTCAGATCAGCCTTGCCGAACCAGAACCTGGAGAGAATAAGGGCGGCGACGAGACCACCGGCGGCAGCAGTATTGGTATTGACGAAGACCATGGCAACCGCGTTGGCTTCCGTTATATTGCTTATTTTCAATTCGGAACCGCCGTTGAAGCCAAACCACCCCAACCAGAGGACAAGGGTGCCGAGTGCTGCAAGAGGCAGGTTGGCACCGGGAATGGCTTTGATTCTGCCCCCAGCATACTTCCCTTTCCGAGGCCCGAGAAGCAGGACACCGGCCAGGGCCGCAGAGGCGCCGCAAAGATGTACAACACCGGAACCGGCAAAGTCAAGAAAGCCAAGAGCATCGAGAAAACCTTTCCCCCATTTCCAGTAACCTTGGACCGGGTAGATAAAACCGGTCAGGACCACGGCGAAGGCCAGGAAGGACCACAGCTTCATCCGTTCGGCTACGGCACCGGAGACGATGGACATGGCCGTTGCCACAAAGACAACCTGAAAAAAGAAATCGGCCATGGCCGAGTAATACACTTTTCCGCCGCTCTGGAGCACCTCGGTAACGGTGTGATCGGCGCCAAGCAGAAAACCAAGTCCGGGGATGAGGCTGTTCGGCCCGCCGCCATACATGATATTGTATCCGACCAGCATGTACATGATACAGGCAATAGCGTAAAGGGCCACGTTCTTTGTGAGAATCTCAACAGTATTCTTACTCCTTACCAGCCCCGACTCGAGCATGGTGAAACCGGCGGCCATCCACATGACCAGTGCGCCGGTCATGAGGAAATAAAAGGTGTCGACGGCATACGCCAGTTGGACCACAGTTTCTCCGACACTTGCATCCTCGGCAAACGCCGGAACAGCAAAAGCTGTAACCGCCAGAAAAGCCGCGACCGCCCAACCTTTTGGTAATTTCATGTCTTTCACGATACTCCTCCTTAAATTATGAATTCTTCCTCGTTCAACACCGAATGGCTTGCTGTCAACATTGAGGTACCTGCCCCTCAATTAACAAATCCTGTGCCAAAGTCAGAAAAATATCATTTATCCTGTGATTAAAGAAACTTGATATCATCGCCCAGGTCGTCGTGGACCTTCTTTTTGTTTTATGCTTACATATTTGTGTAATTATTTATTTTAATATTACGTTATTGTCGTTTTTGTGGGATCTACTCACTGTACTGCAAAAAATACTAAACCCATAAAGGGGGATAAGTGCCCCTTCTCAAAACCGCATACGCGATATATCCTTTACATGGAGCATTCGTCATCACGCATGCACCCTGTTCGATCTGATTTGCCGGCTTCTCATATTAAAAAAATCCTGCGGATTAGCCATGTTTCGCCACAGAGGGTGAAACCATTTTCTCAATACAACAGCGGAGGATGTCGCAATGATTCGAAAAAACGGAATTCAAACGGTGTTGATCGCGCTGACTATCTCCTCTTTAGGCTTGCTTGGCGGCTGCGGTTCACCCGGTAAAGCCAAGACGGACGATAGTGCAATGCTTCGTCAGCAGACTGAAAATGCAGTTCAGAGGGCTGAGCTGGCTGCGGATAAGGCTGAAAAGGCCGCCGACAGGGCTGAGCTGGCTGCGGACAAAGCCGAGAAAATGGCCGAGAAAGCCGAGCAGATTTTCAACAAGAAAATGAAAAAGTAATTCACTCCGGCGACCCTGCCCCACCGCATGTGCCGCCTCGATTTGACTATGCGCCCCGGCCGGACGACAGGTAACCGCAGATTCTTTCTGCCGGCATGCCGGTCGGCTATGCTTGTCGTCATGGTTTACATCTGCAATATTTTCATTTTCACCACCAGATCTGAAGCCGGCGAGGTGCACCGGAGGACAGGCATCCTGGCGGTATGTTCGCGGTTTTCTCCGACGATCGCCGTGGATATTCGCGAGAGTGATCTCGGTGGGTTTGTAGTAGGGCGGATTGCTGCAGACAGCAGACTCCGGAAAGGTGAGCGGCCTGTTGGACTGCATGATTTCAATGCAGGGGAAACCGTGACGGTCACCTGGAGGAAGTCTCATGAAGGTACGTCAATACTCACTTTGCTGGCAAGGGAGAACACCGTCCCCGCCCCGGCTACCGAAAGGCCGGCCAAAGAGCAGCCCCTTATCCACGATAACCGGGACTTCGGCGCGCTTATAGGCAAGAAACGCCGCCATCTTGTCGTAAAAAAAGACACTCTCCTCGACATCGCCCGCCGCTACGACCTCGGCTTCAACGAGATAACGGCGCTCTATCCGCAGTACGATCCCTGGCTGCCGCCGGTCGGCACGGTGCTGGAAATTCCCAGCCAATGGCTTCTGCCCGATTCCAAATATGCAGGGTTCGTCGTCAACATCCCGGAAATGAGGCTATTCGTCTATTCAGGCGGTACCGGCAGACCGTCTGTCAGGACATTTCCCATCGGGATCGGCGATGTCGACTATCCCACGCCGACCGGATCCTATCGCATCGGCGTGAAACGCATTCATCCCACCTGGTTTATTCCGCCATCCCTGCGCGAGAAATATCAACGTGCCACCTTCCCTCCGGGACCGGACAACCCTCTGGGCGACTACTGGATGGGACTCGAGGGCACCTTATACGGCATCCATGGCACCGATATCGCCTGGTCGGTAGGCAGACTGGTCACTCGCGGCTGCATCAGGATGTATCCCGAAGACATTGTGCAACTTTTTCCCTCTGTTAAAAAGGGAACAAAAGTCCAACTGGTCTACCAACCGGTGAAGGTCGCTTTTATCTCCGGCAGGATCTATATCGAGGTCCACCGGGATGTCTATTCGCTCATCGACAACCTCGCCGCTCACGGGTATGACATCATCGTCCGCAGGGGATTCGCGCGTCTTGTCGACCTGGAGAAGCTGCTGGACACGATCGCCCTGGGAAATGGAATACCGACCGATATTACCTTGGAGCTGGATTGAGTGAACAAGAAGCTTGAAGAACGACATCATTCACCTCAATGCAAAGAAGTTTGTCATCTATTCTCCACATTTTTGTAAAGCATAATGACATTATTGTCTTTTCCCCCATTTACATCCCATCCCGGAGCAACATCTCTCCCCAGGCCAAGACATGGTTTTTCCACGCCTGGATGGATTTTCCAAGAGGCCTCGAAAATAAAGAATATTCTGGCATATGAGTTGCGTTATACCGATGACACGAGAGATGTCTTACGAATTGTATACGATCAAGAGAAAAACACCGACATGCATAAAATAGAGCTCCACACCACGGCGGAAGATCTGGCAGAATTTGCTTTTCTCCATGACATCGGCGCAGAGATCATTGGCGGCATCGCTATCGAACATTATAAAAACAGCGCCCCTGTCCCAGGATCCCGCGGAGGGACTCCTTCGCCTAAATCAATGAACCGGGCGAACATGAAGATCGAGATTTTTACCTCTTTTCTTGACGACAATCTGCTTCAGCGTCTGGCGACGACTGAATCGGTGCTGGATGTGCGGATTAATAGCTGTGCTCCCCTCAACCTCTCCGAGTCTCAAGCGGAACCGGAAAAAATTCACAGCGGAAACGATCAGCCGGCCGCGGTGCACAATTCGCTTGCGACCACATGTATGGTTGACTCCTTTACCCCTGGTTATCTCCGCCTGAGGGTGGAAACAGACAAAAGTCCATACTGTCTTCAGGTGATTTTCCATACCCTGCTGATCCACGGCATCGAGATTCAAAACGGCAGGAAGTTTTGCCAGGGAGATACCGATTTCATAACTCTGACCATCCCCCAGACCAACGAAAAGGTACTCCGGCTGCTCCAGTCGGAGATCACCGCCGGCCTGACACCGACAGGCCACGCGGCCAAAACTTTTACCTCGGGCCATGTTCCTGGAGTCATTGGGCTTTCACTTGCCCTTCGGGGCAGCAGTTCAATGCCGTCGATTACAATAACGGCACAAGGGCCGGCGGCAGCGATCAGAGCCGCCTTTCATGACACCCTCTACGCCTTTAACTGCGATATTTCCATCGGCCGGATAACAGGCAGCGCCAGGAAAATCGAAGACATCTATTACCTTAGGGGACTCGATCGCAATCCCATCACCCATAAACATCTGAACCTCCTCAAACAGAGGATTACCGGAGAAAGCAATGCAGAAAATTGAAGTATTCCTGCCGCCGACAACGAATATCGACAGCCTTGAAGAAATTCTATTTGCGACCGGTGTGGTCTCCCTCTCCATCGCCGAGATGCAGGTATTCGACGGAAAAGAGATGAAAACCGTAAAATATCGTGGTGTCGAACGTACTATCCGCCGCAACAGAAAGCTCAAGATGGAAATAATAACAACACGGGATACAGTAGATCTGGTGGCAGGGGCTTTACGAGCATATCGGAAAAGCGTCGGGACAGATAATTTTCCTGCCTTCGTCACCGATCTCTCCGATCTTCCGGAGTCATTGCCAAGATGATAATGCCCCAGGCAGATCAGGCAGAACTTCTTTTTTTCTGTTGTTGAAGTTGACGTCCGGCCTGTTCCTGAGCTATGCTGTCGCTTTTACGTTAACCCCCAAAGCGAACTCCCGTCCCATTCGACAAAAAGAAAAAGCAACCCTGACAGGAAAATATATGATACGCGATCTAGCCCTTGCCGCAAAGGCGTCTTGCAGTCTTGAAGACCAGACATCGCTGGTCCCGATTGTGCTGCAATTGAAAAAACTGTGCGAACTGGTTTCGAAACAGGGTGTACTTGCCCTGGAAAACGAACTCCCTCAGATCAAAGACACCTTTCTGAATCTGGGCATCCAATTGATTATCGACAAAGTGGAGTCGAGCAATATCGAGGATATCCTCGACTCCGACATCTATTACAACCACTCTAATGGCAGGGAATTATTGAAGAAAATCATCATACGGGAGGGCTTGTTGCGCATCCAGGCCGGCGACAGCCCAAGGAACGTTTTGATCTGCACCAAAGTGTTCCTGGGTCAGGTGAGCGATGCCGTTTTCCGCAACCCCTGAGAATGTCGTTGTCCGCCGCCCTCTGATCGCGTTCCCGCAAAAAGTACCTCTGCCGCCGGTATCAGGAGAGAAGGCGGCAGAGATATTTGGCCGCAGACGACGCGCCATCCGTCATGATACCGTAGGTGGGTGCCTTTTTACTGCCCAGGTTGTTCAACAGCAGCTCCTCCAGTTCTCCTGCACTCACCCTGGATTCGGAGATCATTGCCACCTGTTCGCCTGTGGCCCCGACAATTCTTTCCAGATGAATCCGCTGCTCTTCATCCGCCATTTCACGGTAGACGATCAGGGCGGGAATCCGGACATGGAGAATATCCATGATGCTGTTGTAGCCGCCATACACCACCGCGGTTTTCGAATGAAGCAGGGTCGGCACGTAATTGCCGCCCGGCGGTTCAATGCGACAGTTCTCCACTTCCCGGAAAAGCGCTCCGATCGCTCTTTGGGTTTCCGGCTCCGCTCCGGTATCGATGAAGAGATACCAGCAACCAAAAGATACCGGAATTTTTTGTAATGCTTCGGCCAGACAAGCGAGAAACCGGAGACTCTCCTCGCCGAGCCATGGAATGGCAATGGTCCCGGCCGGGCTTGTTGCCGGCACAGGCAGAGGGTTGTGCCAGAAGGCTAACTCGGCCAGTCGCAGCACATACCCGCACTCCACCGGATCGGTGGCAAATCTCTGCTGCAGAAGCCTGCGATGGGAGGGGCCGAGCACGGTACTGTCTCCGTACCAGAGCATGCTGTGATAATGTTGGGCGAAGAGGGTGGCGGCGAGTTCCGACCGGGTCTGGGGCACCTCCCCGACCACACCGCGAACCCCCAGAACCCAGATGGTATCCCGAGAATCGTTTGCCGACAATGCCGGAACCAACTCTTTGTGTTTACCCTGGGGCGTGTGGTCGACCAGTACCAGGCGGGGTCTGTACAGTTTTGTCAGATGGCGCAGTTCTTCCGCCCTGAGCCGGCCAAGTTGCGTATCCGTATAAAGCGACCGGCCGGCAATGCCGCGCGATTTTCCCATTTCGACCTTCGTTTCATACGAAGGAAGCTTCAGCCAGTCAAGCGGGGCAGATCCGATCAGCTCCTGGGAGAGACGACAGCCCGACACAAAAAGCACTTTCAGCTCCGGAAAAAGCCGACGCACGGCCATGCCCACGGCTATGCTGCGGCTGGCGTGCCCGAGCCCTCTGCCGTCATGGGCATATATCAGGATGTCTAAGCAGGGAATCTGATCCATATCGCGTCTTTTCTCCCGGAGTTAAAGCTGAGTTGAGCAGCTTGTCTGCTCGTACGAAACTTATACCCTTGTGGTGTAATAGCTTGATAAAAAGCATGCAGAAACTGAGAATATTTGGTTTCCTGTGCCGATGCAACCAGTTTCACCTGAGAAGATGCAACCACGCAAGAGAACTATGAAAATCGCCTACTATATGCCGTTCAAACCGATGGGTCATGTTCACCCGTCGGGGGATCTGGTCATCGGTACCGAGCTGTACGATTACTTACGAAACAGGCAGCATTCCATCGAGCTGATCAGTAAACTCCGCTGCCGGTGGATATATTACCGCCCCCTCCTCCTGCTGCGTCTGCCGGGCGAAAAAAGGCGAATACTCAGGCACTGCCGGACCATGCAGCCCAACCTCTGGCTCAGTTATCATTCCTATTATAAAGCTCCGGACCTTCTCGGCCCGTGGTGCAGCCGGGAACTCAACCTGCCCTATGTCATTTTCCAGGGGATCTATTCAACAAAACGGCGCAGGCAGCTGGAAACCCTGCCCGGCTTTCTGCTGAACAGAAAGGCCCTGCTTTCTGCCGACCATGTCTTCACCAACAAAAAGCGGGACCACACCAATCTCGAGCGATTGCTGCCGGAACATCGCCTGAGCTACATTGCCCCCGGGATTCATCCGGGATCGTTCGAATTCTCCGGAGAATGGCGGCAGGAACTGCAGCGTCACTGGCGCATCCAGGATGAAACGGTGGTCATGACCGCCGCCATGATGCGCCCGGGAGTAAAAACCGAAGGAATCGCCAGAGTGATGGAATCATGCGCCGAACTGATGCAGCGAGGCCTGCGCCTGCGCCTGATCATTGTCGGCGACGGTATCTGCCGGCCGCAACTTGAAAAAAAAGCCGGTGAACTGCGCATGTCGCCCGATAAAGTGCTTTTTGCCGGACAGATCCCAAGAGCAGAGATGCCCCGGTACTACAGTGCTGCGGATATCTTTGCCTTTCCCGGTTTTGAGGAATCACTTGGCATGGTCTACCTGGAGGCTCAGTCCTGCAATCTCCCGGTGGTCGCCTGTGGGGACTGGGGCGGCGGCGAGGCAGTTGTCGACGGCCGGACAGGCCTGCTCACACCCGCCGAATCCCCCGAGCGTTTCACCACGGCGATCGGTAGACTCATCGAGGACAGGAGCCTGCGCCTGATGCTTGCCGGCGCGGCGGGCGAACATATCAGGGCCGGGCATGACCTGCAACGCAACTATAGCCAACTGGAAGATAGCCTGGTTGAACTGGCCGCAAAATATGTGCGCCCCCTGTAGACATCATCGCCCGTCATTGACTACGATAACTTCCACCCGGCGGTTCTTTGCCCTGCCTTCTCTGGTAGCGTTGGAAGCGACGGGTTCCTGATTGCCAAGACCTCTTATTTCTATCCGTGCCGCCTCAACCCCGCTTTCAACGAGAAGTTTCTGCACGCCCATCGCCCGTTCTTCGGACAGTTTGACATTCTCGGGAGAATTGGTCTTAGCCGAGACAAAACCCTTAACCAGCACCTGCGCCTGTGGGTAGTCTTTCAGTTTTGCGACAAAATCCCGGTACCGAACGGCAGCCTCGCCGGTGAGCTCCAGCGAATTCGGGCGCAGGCCCAGGACAACCTTGTTCGGTTCCATGGGCGCAATACCGCCTGCCCCTTTATCCCCGGAAGCCTCCCGCTCAGAGGTCGCGGGCTTTGCATCGGCCTGGGATACCTTCGTCGCCGGTTCGGTGCCTGCCCCGCCTCCGGCAACGATCTTCTGCTTTAAAGCGGCAATTCTCCGGGCAGAGCCGGCTGCCGCCGAAGCTGCAGGAGACGGCTCGGCAGAAGCCTCGGCATCCCCATTTTCGACTGGAAAAATAATCTTTTCATCCGCCACAATCTTCGGAACCGGCCCTGTCTTTTCTTTTCCCGACTTCCGACCTGATCCAGTCCCTTCCGCCAGGCTGTCGGCAAGTATTGCGTCGAGATCGGTATCGGCCGGCTCAGCCGGAGCCTGACCGGCATCCTTCATCTGTACGGCCAATGTTCCTGTCTGCGCCACTGCCTCTTCCAGTGCTTTATCGTCGGCAGCATTATAGGCCTTCTCCAGAATGGCCCGTTTCATCACTGCCGTCTTTTTCTCGTTTATCACTTGCTCATTCTGTTCAAGCATGGCAACGGCAGGCGAAGACAGGGTTTGACCAATCTCCTTTTTCGCCGGTTGCTGCACATTCCGTCCGCCATCCCCCATTACCGTTTCCCGGATTTTTTCTGCCGGAGAATAAAAATAGACCCCCGTTACCACAACCAGGATGACTCCCAGGGCATACTTCAGCCACCCCCGGCGCCCGTCACCTTCCAGATTGAATCCTGAGACGGTGGTCTTCGAGTCTGAAGTACCTGCGGTAAAACGTCCGCGAAAATGCTGCAGATGGCTCTTCTCGTCGGCGAGCCCGTCGAAATCGTGCCAGCTGGGGTTGACCGGCAGGTTGAGCTTCTGCATGCATCCCTCGAGCACCCTGTGATCGAGAGTCCGCTTGCCCTGGACGGAGCCGGCCACCATTGCATGATCACAGATGATGTTGATCAGACGGGGAATTCCCTTTGAGGCGCGATGGATAATCTGAACCGCTTTGGCAGTGAACAGTTTCTCTTCCGTCCCGGCGATGTGGAGCCTGTAACGGATATAGTCTTCGGTCTCTTTGCCGGTGAGAGGTACAAGCTCGGACTTCAGCGTCAGACGTTGCCTGACCGCCCTGTTTTTCGGCTGAACCAGCATATCGTTGAACTCGCGCCGGCCAATGAAAAAGATATTGATGAGTTTTGTCTCCGCCTTTTCTATATTCGACAGTAACCGCAACTCTTCAAGCATGTCCTGACTCAGCCGGTGACAATCGTCTATCAGCAGCACTACCTTTTTATTTTCATCATGCGCCTTATGTAAAAAGTTACTGAATTGAAGGAGAAACTGGACTTTCGATGTAAATTCCCTGTCGATCCCGAATCCCTTGGCTATGGCGTTGTAGAAATCAAGTCTTTCAAGACTCGGATCGCCGATCACCGCCCACTCCACATCTTTATCGGAATTCTGTGTCAGGGCATTGATGAGGGTCGTCTTGCCGGTGCCGGCATCGCCCGTCAACAAGAGGAATCCTTTGTTTTCGAGAATACCGTAACGCAAGGCAGTCAGCGCTTCTTCATGTTTTGCACCGAGCCAGAGAAAAACCGGGTCGGGAAGAGTCTCAAAAGGCCTGCTGTCCAGATTGTAAAATGACGTATACATGAGGCACCCTAGCCGTGATGCACAAAATTTATTTTGGGCCGGTCGGCAAGTTGTTGAAAAACAGGGGTGATGGTGAATCGTTTGGAAAAAGCAACTCCTCCCAAATCCTTCCGACTAGGCGAAATTTCTCTTGATGAACAATTACCTGCGATAGCGTGACAAACGGGAAAACTACCTGCGGAGAAAGAAGTTGTCAATCCTTTATCCGTCCTGCGTTCTGCTGAAAATTACACAATAGAAAGGATTGCCGCACCCCCACCCTGTTTTCTCCCTTCTCTGCCTGGTCGAAGCGGGAATTATAACGCTTGAGTTTCAGGGTGATGTCTGTTAACGATATGCGGCTGGGAGCCGGTGCGTTTACACTCAAAAATCGGCAACACAATCATATTTTACAACCAGCCCAAGGCATGAAGGACGAACTGACAATCGTAGTTCCGGTATTCAACGAAGAAGAGAGCCTGCCTCATTTTTTTCTTGAACTGGATAGATTTTTCGAGAAATCGCCGCTTCCCGCCCAGGCGATCTTTATCGACGACGGCTCGACGGACAGGAGTCTTGGACTCCTCGCAGCAGAATGCAAAAGCCGGCCGGTCTGCAGCTACCTGTCTTTTAATAAAAATTATGGCCTCAGCACCGCAGTAAAAGCAGGAATCGATCACTGCCGCACCTCCCTGGTCGGTTATATCGATGCCGACCTGCAGACGCATCCGGAAGACTTTCTTGATTTCTTCATTTTTTTGCCGGAATTCGATATGGTAAACGGCATCAGACGGAAAAGAAAGGACACTCTCACAAAGAGGCTTTCCTCCAAGTTTGCCAATGCCTATAGAAGACTCTTGATCAATGATGCAATTGAAGACACATGCTGCCCTCTGAAAATTATTAAAACATCCTATGCCCGGCAAATGCCGTTCTTCACAGGCATGCATCGTTTTATTCCGGCCCTCGTGCAGCTGCAGGGCGGCAGGGTCAAACAGGTCCCGGTCTCCCATTATCCACGCTATGCCGGAACCAGCAAGTATCATCTCTTCAATCGACTTATCGGGCCGTTCTTTGACACCCTTGCTTTTCGCTGGATGCGCAGCCGATACATCCGCTATGAGGTAACAAACCGGAACACATGAGTCATTACCTCGTTTTCAGCATCGGTTTTCTCGCCCAGATTCTTTTTTCGGCAAGACTCCTTGTCCAGTGGATCTCCTCGGAAAAAGCGGGACGAGTCCTTTCCCCCCTGCTTTTCTGGCAATTCAGTATCATTGCCTCCATTCTTATGATAGTTTACGGGATCCTCCGCCACGACCTTGCCATCATTCTCGGTCAGGCAATTACTTACGGCGTGTACATCCGGAATCTTTGCCACCTGGGATTCTGGCGAAAAATTCCTCACGTCATCCGCAATATCGCCATCGCGTTTCCCATTCTGACCATCCTCTGGCTGCAGCTCGGGGATGTCTACAATTTCAGCAGCATCATCGTCAATAAAGACATCCCCTTCAGCCTCATGATCTGGGGGCTGACCGGACAGTTCGTCTTCACCTTCCGCTTCATCGTCCAGTGGTTCTCCACCGAGAAAGTCAAGGAATCGATCCTGCCGATCGGCTTCTGGCTTTTCAGCATCGTCGGTTCGGTCATGGTTCTCAGCTATGCCGTTATCCGCCAGGACCCCGTTCTTTTTGTGGGGCAGCTGTTTGGCTTTTTTGTATATTTCAGAAACACATTGCTGTGGATGCGTCAACGAAAGCCGTGCTGGAAACTATGACGGGATCGGCTCTCGAATCGTCGGAAAAACAGCTGACAATCCGGTTTTTTCTTGCTCTTGGCGGCTATTTTATCCTGCACATCCTGCTTCGGGTGATACTCTCCGATTCCCTCGATTACGACGAGGCCGAACAGGCCCTGCTCGGCCAATGGCTGCTGGCGGGTTATACCGAACAGCCTCCGCTCTACACCTGGCTCCAGCATTTTCTCTTTGTTCTTTTCGGCAAAAATGTCTTTGCCGTCAGCCTCCTGAAAAACGGGCTGCTCTTTTTGACCTACAGCTGTGTTTATTTTGCGGCCTGCGAAATCCTGAAAGACCGCCGATCGGCTATCCTTGCCACCTTCTCCATCCTGCTTATCCCGCAGATCGGCTGGGAATCGCAAAGGGATATGACCCATACCACCCTGGTGGTGTTTGCGGCCTCGGCCACACTCTGGCAGACCATGCGGCTGGTACAAAACCGGAGTATCGCCAATTACTGCATCCTCGGCCTCTTCCTCGGTATTGGCATCATGGCAAAAGCCAATTTTGCCCTGTTCGCAACCGTGCTCTTCCTTACCCTGTGCTCCTTTGTCGAAGGCAGAAAGATCCTTTTCACCAGGAAACTTATCGTAAGTCTTGCGGTCATAGCCGTCTTCACCGGAACCTATTTTGTCTGGATGGCGGGAAACCAGGACATTGTATTTTCCGCCACCCATAAGTTCAAACGCGGCATTGAGCACTCCTGGCTGCTCGGCACAATCAGCCTGATCACCAAGAGCTTCCTTTTCCTGACCCCTTTATGGCTCATCTGCTGTATTGTTTTTCCCTCGGGCTTTGGGCGAAACGACAATCCCGACCCAGGTTTTCATCGCCGGTTCATCGGCAGGTACATGCTGTTTCTTTTCCTTGCCCTGTTAGTGGTCGTCCTCCTTTTCAAAGTGACTTATGTGAAGGACAGATGGCTTCAGCCCCTGTTGTTTGCCGCGCCCATCTATTTTTTTTCCAGACTTTCTCCGACCGGGATCTCCTCGCAAAAATTCAAGACCTATCTCGGCATAGTGCTGGTGGCGGCCCTGGCCGTCTATTGTGCATTTACCATCAGGGTTGTCGGTGCATCCGCCATCAAGAACTTCTGCCGCCTGAATTATCCCTTTAACGCCATGGCGGCAGATCTTCGTAAATCTGGATTTACCGAGGGTCTGATTATCAGCGACAACCGTTTCCTGGCTGGAAATTTCCACTTTCGTTTTCCGTCCGGCATGGCGATCGTCCCCGATTACCGCTTTGAAACACTGGTCGAGCCCGGCAGATATTCGTCCGTCGCCGTTCTCTGGAAAGCCGACGAATCCTTAACAATCCCAGCCGATCTCGATTCCTTCTTACGGGAAACATACGCCATTTCCGCCGCCGATTATCCGGTCGATTATTTCGAGCATCCCTACCTGTTCGCCCATAGCGAAACCGTCACCCTTGCGGCAATGTTTATTCCTCTCCCACCCGTCCTCGCAAACCGCTCTTCGGCACAATAGGCCCCGGCATTCCCAATGGGTGTGACCCATTGGGAATACTTGACAAATCGAAGTTTTTTTCTTAAATACTGAGGGTTCGAACATTTTGTTCCTGCCTTTGCAGGAAAACTTTTGTCCGTTTTACCACCGAGGGGGTATTGTGAAAAATTATCTTGTCAAAGACCTTATGGTCCCCATATCCGAATATGCCGCTGTCACTGTTGGAACATCGTTGATAGACGCTGTGCGGGTCCTTGAGCGAGCTCAGGATGCATATACGGTCAGCAAATATCAACACAGGGCTATCCTCGTTCTCAGCCCGGAAGGCCAGGTTGTCGGGAAAATCAGCCAGCTCAGGGCGCTCAAAGCAATTGAAAGCGATCACGAGTTCGGCGATGAAATCGATGAAATGCGAAAGTTTAATTTCAGCGAGGACTACATCGCGCAACTCCGCGACAAATACAGATCACGAAAAAAGATCATCCGGGAAGATACATTACGGGAAGCAGCGGCAAAAAAAGTTGAGGAATTCATGCAGGCTCCCACTCCGGGAGAATACGTCTCCGAGGACTGCCGTCTTGACACCGCTATCCACAAACTGGTTGCCGGGACACATCTGTCGCTCCTGGTCACCCGCGACAAGGAAATTGTCGGCATCCTCAGGATATCGGATGTCTTTGCTGCGGTTTTCCATGAAATGGCATCTCTCGAATATTAATTACTTTTAGGCGATCATATGAAAGAACTGGAAAAACTCTTTAACAGAATTGTGCAGAGGGTGAATATCAACCTCCGCGAACTGGATTTCGATGTGAGTCCGTTTGCCGTAGAGCTCATCCCCCCCGATCAAATGAGCAAGTTTTACGCCTTCTACGGAATCACTCCCGATCATCCCCTCGATCTCCACTTCGAGCATTCCGCTCTGGCCGGCAGCTATTTCCTCGGCAAATGCCGCGTAAGAAATTCCCTCCTCTATAAAAGCGATATCCGGGGTGACGAGCTCAAGCGCAAAGATCGTCAAATCAGTTTCAACAACTTCACCTTGACCCTGACAAAAGACGAAATCATCGACATCGAGGACAGTGCCCTGGTGAAAACGCTGGTGCACAATTATTCTCATGACCCTGAAACACCCGAGAAGTTTTTTATCAAGGACACGCTTGCCATGGATTACGCCAACATCCACGGCTCCCCCTCCGACGGCTGCTTTCTCGGTCCCTACGCCACCGTCGACCTGACGACCATGCGCGACAGCGTCATCGGCGCATATTCTTACATCCAGGCCGGGGAGATCAGCCACCTCAAGGTCAATCCTGGGACTATCTGGGTCAACAGCCCCGGCAACTTCAATTTCCTCTACAAATATCCGGCAGAGTTGCTCGAGCAGTATGTTTCTTTATCTCCGGACAAGGTACCTTGGGGCATCCTTATCGATTTTATCGAGGAACGAAAAGTAGAGTTTCAGAGGGTTTTCGATTTCGTCAATCTCCAGGAAATTGAATCGATTCCCAAAACAGCATCGCTTGACCGCTATGCGGTTGTGTTGCCGAATATCAAGATCGCCGACAACGTGCTCGTTTCCCAGCGGGCCTATATTGAAAATTCGAGCCTCGGCAAAGGGGCCAACGCCCAGGAAAACTGTTTTATCATCAATTCATCCCTTGAAGGCTACAACGTTACCGCCCATGGCGCAAAAATCATTGAAGCGGATCTGAAACTTGGCGTTTTTGTCGGCTTCAACAGCTTCCTGTTCGGTAAAAAAGAAAGCAGGCTGACAATCAACGAAGGTTGTGTGGTTATGCCCCATACCATTATCGACATTCAGGAGCCGCTGGAAATCCCAGCCGACCATCTGGTCTGGGGGCTCATTAGAAACAGTGAAGAACTCGCAACGAACAGCATCTCCCTGGAAAAGCTGAACACTGTCGAAACCTCGCTCTCGCAGGGAAGAATGCATTTTGAAGGCAAAGGGGCCATGTTTGTCAAGGCGTTCAAGGATCGCATCCATCACATTCTCGATGTAAACGGGGCCTTTTTTGAAAACGGCGAAAATGCCGGACATGCGCAAAAAAATCAAAGGTTGTCCTTGAACACCATCCAACCTTTCCAGTTCGGCGCCAATGAAGGCATGTATCCCAGCATCAGGATTCTGCCGTAAAGCTTTTGTCGTCCCTGAGAGATAATCGAAATCATCCCGTACAGAGCCGCCCGATGATTTCGATTATCCGCGCCTTAAGGAAAATCTCCTCTACCGTCCCTTCAAATGATGATATATCTTATAAGCAGTGTGACATTTTCATAAGAACCCAGCTCTTTTCTTTATCGGGGACAAGGACACATGAAACTCGATCTTGAACAACTGATCAGAGCCCTTTCCAATACGGTGGATCTCGTCGGTGTAGATGAAATCCAACATGGCAAGAGAGTCGCCTTTATGACTCTTACCTGTGCCGAAAAAGCAGGATACAGCCGTAGTGAAGCAACAATGCTCTTTCGCATGGCACTGCTCCATGACTGCGGCGTTTCGTCCACCAAGGTCCATAGGCAGATCATCGATAAACTCGACTGGGTTGGCACCGATCTGCATTGCCTGATCGGCGAGCGGAGATTGCGTCAGTTTGCCCCGCTTGCACCGCTGGCCGATGCAGTACGTTACCATCACACCAGATGGCAGGTCCTGAAAGAGCTGCCGCTGCCGGAAGAAACCAAACGTCATGCCAACCTCATCTACCTGCTGGACAGGGTGGATGCCCTCGCGACTTTACAGCCGGACGTGAGTAGATTAACCGGGAAAGATAGAATCTGTAAAAAAGTCCTCAGCCTTCGCCACACCTACTTCCATCCGGAAATCGTCGAAATCTTTCTGGCCGCATCGGACAACGAAGCCTTCTGGATCACCATGGAACCGACTCATCTCGAAGATTTTTTGCAATCGCACCGCAGCGGCATGGACGAAATCGTGGTCGATGTCGATGGGCTGTACACGATTGCCACCATCTTCGCCGAGATTGTCGACGCCAAGAGTCCATTTACCGCCGAACATTCGCGTGGCGTCGCCAGTCTGGCCAGATTCATCGCGGAAAAATGCCGGTTAACCCCTTCGGTGTGCCGGCAGATCGAGGTAGCCGGGCTCCTCCACGATCTGGGAAAACTGCAGGTGCCGGATATGATCCTTGAGTTCGAAGGTTCTCTCAGCCGTGAGGAACGTGCCACCATGCACCATCACAGCTTTGTAACTCATCAGATCCTCAACAAGATCAGAGGCCTGGAAGATATTGCCCTGTGGGCGAGCAATCATCATGAAAAACTCAATGGAAGCGGTTATCCGTTTCGCAGGACAGCCGAGACCCTGACCATTGAGTCGCGAATCATTATGATCGCCGACATCTTTCAGGCCCTCGCTCAGAATCGCCCTTACCGTGATTCACAATCTCCTGAAATCATTATCGATATTCTAAAACAAGGTGTTGTCCGCAAAGAACTCGATGCCGAGCTGGTGCAGCTTGTCGAATCGGAAATTGAAACCTGCTATGCCATCGCTACCGCGCCTTCGGTCAAGATGAACTGAACGGTGCGAGAGGATACATAAGAAAATCGATTACAATTCTACGGTGTGGATTCCCCTGTGCTGAAGATCAAGCAGGATCTTTTTAATCTGCTGCTTGCTACAGTCGTTTATGGCATACACATTCCGCGTGCCGTCGAGGAACTGGAGAACGAAATTGCCCTTTGCGTCAATGTAGGCGTTGCGGATATATTCCCGGTCCAGCCATGGCTTCATTTCCGCCATGAAATCGAATAAGGTGCATGTTTTCATCATCTCCCTCCGTGCTGATATTTCCATGAATTATCACATCTCCTACTGTAAGGCCGGTTGTGATTTCTTCAACCGTCATGGCAGCAAGGGGGTATGATCTTTCCTGGAAGATTCCCCCGGCGGTCGGCAAAAGGCGGGCTCCGTACCGAAAGGTATAAGAAGAAAAAGAACAGAACATCTTATTTTTCCCTGCTTTTGCGGACGGTCATTTCACAACGGCTGCAGTCGAATTCCAGATCGTACTCTCCGGTATTGTCGGAGAGTATGAACGGCAGGACAGGATCCTCGCCAGCCTGCCTGCCGGCCTTCGGGCAGATCCCCAGCTGGGCTTTGATGCAATACTTGGTAATCATCAGGACACACCCCTCGACCTTTCCGGCTTGCAACACCGAACTGTCGATTTCACGCACCCCGTGCCGCAGATAAAACTCCTCGGCTTTCCGGTTGGCGATATTGTCAAGATAACTCACCTCTCCCGCCGACCAGGGGAATGCATTGACCTTACGGTCGACTCGCTGCCGGGGACAAGTTGCTTGTCTGACTTCTTGATGGCGCGTCAGCGCCCGCCGCCGCAGGTCGTTATAGACTGCGGCGGGGAAAAAAACTTCGGGATTGAGGTCAACCTTGATTTCTTCCACGGAAAATACGGTGCCGCCGGTTTTTTTCAGCTGCTTCACGGCCAGGGCCGAGGCCGAACCTGTCTGCCTGGCTGCTTCCTTATCAACTTTAAGATGGGTTTCAGAGGTGACGCCATCCTCATCGACGACCTTCATCCGCAGTCCGTCGACCGCTTCCTGAAGCTCGACCTGGATGGCCAAAGTGCGGCATTGTTCACTACGGGAGAGCTCTTCTGCAAATGCGGTGTCGGCGTTTCGATAGATTCTCGTTCCCAAGGGCAGCGAGACGGGATCCCTTGGGTAAATTTTTCCATCTGCAACCCTATTCACCTTCATGCCGACCAGGTCACCTGTGGAATCGAAGTAACAGAGACCATCGCCATTGTGAATCACTTCGCCGGTCTCCAGCGTGAAAAAAAGTTTTTCGGCAAAATTAACCCTGCCCAGTTCCTTGCCGATCGATTTGGGGCTGGCGATTGCGCCGGGCGTGTTCCTTTTCTTGATCAGAAAATATTCGGTTTTTCCCCGATTAAACGATCTGGCGGGATCGGGAACAAAAGAAAAACTGCAGCGCCCTGAAGACGCAGGGGCCAATCCGTCATCCGCATCGATAATCCTGTCGAGAGCCTGACGGTAGAAGGCGGTGACGTTTTTCACGTAGTTTTCGTCTTTCAGTCGTCCCTCGATTTTGAAAGAATCGATTCCGGCAGCGATAAGCTCGACAAGGCGGGATGAGAGATCCAGATCCTTCAGACTGAGCAGGTAGCGATCCTTGGCCAGAGTTTTTCCCCGGCCGTCGCGGAGGGTGTAGCGGTGGCGGCAGAACTGGGCACACTCGCCCCGGTTGGCGCTCCGGCCGGCCATTACTTCGCTTATATAACACTGACCGCTATAGGAAACGCAGAGCGCGCCATGGACAAAGAATTCGAGCGCTACCGTAGTGGCATCCCTGATTTCCCTGATCTCCGCCAGGCTCAATTCCCTGGCAAGGACTACCTGCTGGAATCCGACTTTTTCAAGAAACGCCACCTTCCGTGACGTGCGGTTATTCACCTGGGTGGAAGCATGGAGGGGAATGGGTGGCAGCTCGCATTCAAGCAACCCCATATCCTGGATGATCAGGGCATCGACGCCTATTTCATACAGCTGTCCGGCAAGGTGTACGGCGCGGGACAGTTCATGGTCATCGAAGATGGTATTGAGTGCCACATATACTTTCGCCCGGAACAGATGGGCAGTCCTCACCAGTTGTTCTATATCCTGCAGACTGTTGGCGGCTGCGGCACGGGCGCTGAACTGCGGGCCGCCGATATAGACAGCGTCGGCGCCGTGATGTATCGCGGCGAGGCCGCAGGCGAGATCTCTGGCAGGTGCCAGCAGTTCGATTTTGCGATTACACATAATTCATTTGGGTTCATGCTTGTTTCAGGAGGGACAAATCTCACCGAGTTTTAGCCCGGGATACTTCAAGCGATTGCCGGCAGTTTCAGGAGAAAACTCCGACGATCGTGGAAATCCGGTTTGGACCCGCAATGATCTACCGCCCAGTAGCTGACTGCCCCGTGGAAATCCTCGATCACGCAGGCGATACCGGCCTCGAGAGGAATACAGTCTTTACAGATGTCACGGATGTCAATGGTGCAGGAAAAAAGAAGTCGGCCACGTTCTGCTTCCATCCGGCAGACAGGCCCGCCCACGGCGTTTTCCTCCCGCATCTCTTGCCGATGATCGGAGAAACGGTAGACATTCCAGGCGCCGCATGGGCTGAGGTTGCCTTCCCAGTAGGCGGATTCGCCCTGGATGCCGAGAAAAAATTCAAAACAGGTCTGCCGCCACAGTTCATGGCGACGCGTGGGACCGGGGACGGGCATCGGCCGGATGATCCGGTGCAGATCGCCTTCCACCCGATATTCGATATGGAGTGAACCGGGTCGTCTGCCCACCGAGCCTGAAATTTTCAGACCCTTTGGTGCCGACCCGGGTGTAAATGAGCGAAGTTGAAAACAGCATGCAGAGCTCTTTTCAATCTCCATCGGGATCGACCTCTCTCCTTATTCTTCCTCTACGTCGATGCAGTCGACCGGACAAGCAGCTGCCGCATCTTCAATACACTCTTCATCTACCGAATATTGTTCGTATACAAAGGCCTTTTCCGTCTCATCGTCAAAACCGAAAACGTCGGGACAGAGCTCAATGCAGCTTTGACAACCGATACATTCGTCTTGATCCAATGTAACCTTTTGCGCCATCTGCAACCTCCTTATTCAAATCATTAATATTTAAAGCGCAGTCCAAGAAAATCCTGGAACATTCGAAAGGATCTCCCGCCGGAACCTCGTTCCCGTCCCCCTGGTGAAGATTCACCTGAGGTTCCACCATGGTTTTCCCTCCTGTACCGCGCATTTGGCTTTTGGCATCGATTTGACTGGCTTCCCGCTCCTTGTTGCAACGGAGGAAGAATCGGACACTCCTCCGAAAACTCCGGGATTCAACTCCCGGCAGGGGGCAGACCGCGCCATACCTTATCCACTTTTTTGTTTATATCCGTATTTTCTCGATAATCAATAGAAAAAGCTCTTTTGCCGGATGAGAATATCCCGCTTCCCGGAAATTAACCAAAGCGATGAGGCAACAAAACCAGTGAATCTCTGCATTTCAGCCGTACCTGCCTCCTCCCCGGCTTCCGGCGGCGGCACTAGACGGAAACACTTTGCCCGTGAAACGGGACGACCACATTGTATCCATTACTCCGCAGGTAATCGGCAAAAGCAAGTGTCTGTTCCTCTTCACCATGAACAAGGGCAATCTTTTTAATTGAGAGATTCGATTCCTGCAACACCCGCATGAGCTCATTACGATCTCCATGGGCACTGAACCCGCCAAGGGTCTCCACTCTGGCCCTCAGCGGATAGTCCTTGTTGTAAAATCGGACTAAAGGGGCCGGTCCCCTTCGGCCTTCGGCACTGTATTTCTCACCGACTTCCTGAAGATGCCGGCCAAAGGTGTTTTGTCCCATATAGCCGACGATCAGTACCGTGTTCCGCTCGTCATGGATCTTGTGACGGAGGTGGTGCAGGACCCTGCCCCCCTCGCACATGCCCGATCCGGCGAGGACAATATGCGATCTGGTATCACGGTTCAGGGCCATCGACTCCTCAACGCTTTGGACAAATTTCAGCTGAGCAAAGTCAAAGGGGTTGATACCTTTCTGCAAAAAGGCTTCATGGGCTTCCGTATCGTAGGTTTCCGGATGTTCGCCAAAGACATGAGTAATCATTGTCGCCAACGGACTGTCGACCCAGATCGGCATCGGCGGGATCTCTTTTGCAATGTACATTTCATGGAGGAAATAAATGAGTTCCTGGGTACGGCCGTAGGCGAAGGCCGGGATAATAACCGAACCACCGCGGTTGAATGTTTCCAGCAACACCTTCTTCAATAACGGTTTCATGTCCTCGATCGGTTCATGCAGCCTGTTGCCGTAGGTGCTCTCCATTATCATCAGGTCGATATCCCTGTGCTCCGGTGCAAAATCGAGATTGGGGTCCTTGATGATCGGCTTGTCGAAACGCCCCAGGTCTCCGGAATAGAGAACTGTCCTTGTCCGGCCACCGGTCTTCACCTGAATGACCGACATGGCCGAGCCAAGAATATGCCCGGCTTCATACAAGGTACAGGTCAAATCCTTGCCGATGGTCACAGTTTCGCGATATGGAATGCCTTGGAAACTGGCCAGCGCCTGTTCCACATCGGCCATGGAATACAGCGGCCGTATCACTTCGAGGTGATGTTCGACCAACAGTTTTTCAATAACCTCATCTTTCAGATCGTGATCCCCGGACTTCAACAGGTTCTTGATGGTCTGCATATCTCCATTGGAAATCGTGGTTTTTCCATTGCCCGCCTTGACCTCTGCAAGAAATGCCCTCGCTGTCTTATAGTTGAGGTACGAGGCGTCTCCCGCCTGTATTTTAGCGGAATCGCGGAGAAGACACTCACAGGCGGCGGCTGTTGCCCGCGAACAGAAAATCTGCCCGCCGAAAGCGCTTCTGGTAACCATCGGCACACGCCCCGAATGATCAATGTGAGCATGAGAGAGTACCATATTTGTCAATATTTTGGGATCAACGGGCAAAACCCGGTTCTTTTCTTCAGCCTCCTTCCGTTTCCCCTGAAAGAGACCGCAGTCCAGCAAAATATTGTCATGGTCCGTCGTCAGAGTGTGAAACGAACCGGTTACCTCACGTGTTGCTCCGTAAAATGTGACGTGCATACCTGCTCCTCATGTTTTTTCTTTGCTTTTACCAGTTATCAGCGCTCTCAGCTAACCCTGGCATCAATGCATATCCGGAATATCCGGGGGGCGCAATGGCCGCATCGAGTGATTACGGCAGAATCGACAACCCGCATTTGATCCCGGCAGGCGTCCAAAATTTTTCCTATCGAGAGTTCGAAGGATTCCTTCGGCTGCAGATCATAAAAATGCAGCCAGCCCTGCGGTTTGAGCACCTTGACAGCCCACGGCAAAAAAGCCGCTGCCATCCTCGGCAGCGGCATGATCACCCGATCGAAACAACGGCCGGCCTGAGCAGCCAGCACATCGCCCGCATCGCCACGATACAGCTCGATATTGTCGAGCTGTTTGTTTTTTCGGAGATTTTCCAGGGCATACCGGTGGGCTTCCGGATTCTTCTCTATTCCGGCTATGGTCAGAGCCCGGCTGAAGCGGGAGATAACAAGGGGATATGGAGCCACCCCGGAAAAAAGCACCAGCACTTCCTCGCCCTCCTGGACAAGAGAAGCAATGCGGCGCCGTTCATGCCCGCTTCGCACAGAATAATAAACTGTCTCCGGATTGAGGCGCAGCCGTATCCCGAACTCCTTGACTTCCGTCTCTTTTCTCTTTTCGCCGGCAAGAATTGTCAAAGGGATGGTCCTGAACTCACCACCGTAATTCCCGGCTCTTTTGGCCACCACCTTGATGTTTTTGTTGGCTGCCAGCAAGACCTCGGCAATTATCCGCTCTTTTGCCCGAAGGCTCTCCGGAACAATGATAATGGCAATATCTCCAACCACATCATAACTTCCGACAAATGATTGTACTTCCTTTTCAGTCAATACCCCCTGAAGGGCCTGCTTCAACCTCATCACCACAACTCCCGCATCCTTTTAATCGGGGCCCTGCCAAAAAAACAGCGTCAGGGAAAGTATTCTTTCCCTGACGCTGCACGAGGCGAAACTCAATCAGAAAATTGTATAAAGAGTAAGATGATCAGTGCCTTACAGATTATTTGCCGTTCACAGGAAACAAGAAAACAATCTGTTGAAAGGCACTTATCCCCCACAAGGGGGGACTGAAAAGAGTACCCCCTTGTGGGGTGTTAGAGTTTCACAACATTTTCCGCTGCCGGACCTTTTTCCCCCTGAACGATATCGAACTTCACTCTCTGGCCCTCCTCAAGGGATTTGAAACCCTCCCCTTTGATCGCCGAATGATGCACGAAGACATCCTTGCCGCCATCCTGCTCAATAAAACCAAACCCCTTAGAATTATTAAACCACTTGACTTTCCCTTCTGCCATGGCACGACTCCTTTGGCACATTATGCAATTTTGACTTTCCCGCGGTCTGCGAAAAAGTCACCCGAATACTCCTATATACTCGTATCCAGAGAAAATATTCAAATAAAAAGTGCAAGCCGATGCATTTGCCCGATGAATCTGGGGATCTTGAAGAAATCATTCATCCGGCTGCCGGGCTTTTGCATGAATCCGACAATAGAGGTTGATTTAGTTACGAGTTTATGCTTACTTAATGAGGCAAAAATCTCGCAACAATAAAATATTTTTACCTGTGAAATTGAATGGTTTTTTTTATTACCTGGAGGGAAAAATGTTCAAGATCGTAAGACGCGAAGAAATGTCCCAAGGCACCGTGATCCTCAATGAAATTGAGGCTCCGTTGATTGCCCGAAAAGCCAAACCCGGCCAATTCGTCATTCTCAAAGCCAACGAGGATGGTGAACGAATTCCCCTGACTATGGCAGAAACCGATGCCGCCAAAGGTACCATTACCATCATCTACATGGTTGTCGGAAAATCGACGGCTCTCTTTAAAGACCTCCAGGTCGGTGACGGCTATCAGGACGTCATCGGTCCTCTGGGCAAGGCCACCCACCTCGAGAAAGTCGGCAAAGTGGTCTGTGTCGGCGGTGGAACGGGGGTTGCGGTACTCCATCCGATCACCCGCGGACTGAAGGAAATAGGCAACGAAGTAGTATGTATCATCGGTTCCCGCAATAAAGGTCTGCTGATAATGGAAGAGCATATGAAAGCCGCCTCGCATGATCTGCGCATATGTACCGACGACGGCTCCTACGGCCACCACGGTTTTGTCACCGATGTCCTGAAGGACGTGCTCAAGGAAGGCGATATCAAGCTGGTTGTGGCAATCGGTCCCGTTCCCATGATGAAAGCGGTCAGTAACATCACCCGGGAATATAACGTTGAAACGATGGTGAGTCTCAACCCGATCATGGTCGACGGCACCGGAATGTGCGGCGGCTGCCGGGTCACAGTCGGCGGAGAGACAAAATTCGCCTGTGTCGATGGACCTGAATTCGACGGCCATAAAGTCGATTATGACGAACTGATGCTGAGACTTCGGGCATATCAGGAAGACGAACGCAAATCCCATCAACACTACTGCACTATCCGCGATGCTCGATAACGCCCGGAGAACCTGGACCTAGAGCATTGTTGACAATTTGTTGATTCATTATATCGCTCAGTCGATTTTCTACGGAGGACATTATGTCGGAAACAGCAACTAAAAAAACGCAGATATCCAGGGTCGCCATGCCCGAGCAGGAGCCAAAGGTCAGGGCTCGCAACTTCCTCGAGGTCCCGACCGGCTATACGGTCAAAATGGCCCAGGAGGAGGCGAGCAGGTGTCTGCAATGCAAGAAGCCCGGTTGTGTTGCGGGCTGCCCCGTCGGGGTAGACATTCCCGGCTTTATCGACCTTATCGCCCAGGGTGACATGACCGGAGCAATTCGCAATCTGTGGAGCAAAAATGCCCTGCCTGCGGTCTGTGGCCGGGTTTGCCCGCAGGAGAGCCAATGTGAAGGAAAATGTATCGTCGGCAAAAAAGGAGAGCCGGTCGCCATCGGCAACCTCGAGCGGTTCTGCGCCGATTACGAAAGAGAAAACGGCACCGGCGAATTGCCGCCAAAAGCTCCCCCTACCGGCAAAAAGATAGCGGTTGTAGGTTCCGGACCATCAGGACTTACCGTTGCCGGCGATCTCATCGTCAAGGGCCACGAGGTGACGATATTCGAGGCCTTCCACAAGGCAGGCGGTGTTCTGGTCTACGGCATTCCCGAGTTTCGTCTGCCGAAAGCAATTGTCGCCCAGGAAGTCAATTTTCTCGAACGGCTCGGGGTGAAGATCCAGGTCAATGCGGTGGTCGGCAGGACGGTTTCCCTCGATGAACTCTCTGCAGAGGGTTTTGACGCCATCTATGTCGGGGTTGGCGCAGGTCTGCCAAAATTCATGAATATTCCCGGCGAAAACTATGTCGGCATCCTCTCCGCCAACGAATATCTTACCCGGGCCAATCTTATGAAGGCCTACAAATATCCGGAGGTCGATACCCCCATTCCTCTTGGCAAGAACGTGGTCGTTCTCGGGGCCGGTAACGTGGCCATGGATTCCGCCCGTACGGCGATGCGTCTCGGCGCGGAAAGCGTGAAAATCGTCTATCGAAGATCCCGTGACGAAATGCCCGCCCGTCAGGCGGAAATTCACCACGCCGAAGAAGAAGGGATCGAGCTGTTCCTGCTCACCAATCCTACCCGTTACATCGGCAATGAAAACGGCCGACTGACCGGCATGGAATGCCTGCGTATGGAACTTGGCGAACCCGATGCATCCGGCAGACGACGTCCTGTTCCGGTAAAAGGGTCCGAGTTCGAGATAGCCTGCGATCTCTGTATCGTTGCCGTAGGCTCCGGCGCCAATCCTCTGCTTACCAGCGAAACCCCGGATATGAAGCTGAACAGATGGGGAAATGTCGTGGCCGACGAGAAGACCGGCAAAACAACCAAGAAAGCAGTCTGGGCCGGCGGCGACATCGTCACGGGAGCGGCTACCGTTATCCTGGCCATGGGAGCCGGCCGACAGGCCGCAGATTCAATCCATGAGTATCTGACCCTCGGCTGGTAAAAAAGTCGCAACCGCAAACCCTTTCTACAACATCAAAGACCCCGTCGGCCATGAGCCGGCGGGGTTTTTTCTTACATGGCCTCCTGTTCGTCGTTCAGTCTGCATAACTCCCCCCTATTCATAAAGGTCCCTGATCATCAACTTCAGTCAAATGAATAGTTGCCAGCATCCTGATATCTCACCGATGTTTCGATATTATCAGGAATCGCTGCCGTCGACGCAGAGAGACATTTCTTTTCTAAATTGCAAAAGGTTACCCCTTCCGCAGGCGGTTACGCTGTGCGTACTAGGCGTGTTGGATGGGGAAATTTGCAACAATTCGGAAGGAATGAAGAGAATCGACTAGGAATTCTTGACATCTTCCTGTATTTGCGGCTTAATCAATAGGTGGCCCGATTGACTGCAAACTGTGCTAAAACCGTTGCACAGGACTTATCGGGCACACATTGCGCCCGTCAAAGCACAACGTGCACATCAGGTTCATAATTTTTCGCACAATTTCCTCGCAGAAATTCGCTTAAGTAACCGTTTGATAAGGAAAATATTTTCTTGACATAGATTGGAGACGCCTGTTAATGAATGGGTGTTCATAATTGCATTGCAAATGAGGTGTGTGCCGTTTACCGGTCCACATGGTATGGAAAAAAGCAGCGAAAGGGGAAATGATGTCTACAGAACTGGTTCTCTCGGCGGCGGCTTTAATCGGTATCGCCGCTCTTGTTCCCTGCCTGATGATTCTGACCGCGGTTTTCGGTCCCCGGTCTAAGGGGGATATCAAAAACACGGCCTACGAAAGTGGCATAGGTCCTATTATCGGAGGAGTTGACCAGAAGTTCAGTGTCAAATTTTATCTCCTCGCAATACTCTTTTTGATCTTCGACATTGAGGCTGTATTCATGTACCCATGGGCCGTCGCTGTCCGTGAACTCGGCTGGTTCGGCTTTACCGAAATGGTGGTTTTCATGCTGCTGCTTCTCACTGGACTCATATATATTCTCAAGAAAGAGGTGCTCAATTGGCGTTAGGATTAGAAGCAAGCCTCGGCAACACTGTCATTACCACCAAGCTTGATGAAGTCATCAACTGGGGTCGGCAATATTCATTGTGGCCATTCGTCTTTGGAACCGCCTGCTGCGCTATCGAATTCATGAGTGCGGCGGCAAGCCAGCACGACATCTCCCGATTCGGCGCGGAAGTAGTCAGATTTTCTCCCCGCCAGGCCGATCTTCTGCTGGTCTGCGGCACCGTCACCTATAAACAGGCGCCTATCCTGAAACGTATCTATGAGCAGATGCCCGACCCTAAATGGGTGGTTGCCATGGGTGCCTGTGCAAGCTCCGGCGGAATATACGACAACTACTGTACCGTTCAGGGTATCGATGAGATCATTCCCGTGGACGTGTATATCTCAGGCTGTCCGCCACGACCGGAAGCTGTTCTGGATGCGCTGATAAGAATCCAGAACCAGATAAAAAGCGAGAGCGTACTGAAAGACCGCCATAAAGACTTTAAAGGGATTCTCGACTGATATGAATGCGACGGCTCTAGAAAAAATCCAAGCCGCTTTTCCAGACGCGACCTGCAAAGCTGTTCTGGATACGGTGGTTATCGATGTTCAGCCCGAAAATCTGGAGAAAACTCTATCCCGGCTGAAAAATGATGCTGCATTCAACTGCGGTCTCATGGTTGATGTCACCGCGATCGATTATCTCGACTACCCGCACAAGCAGGCAGCCAGATTCTTCGTGGTCTACACTCTCCGCAACTGGCAGGATAATCTCCTGGTGCAGGTACGTACCCCGGTCGTCGATCCCGACGAGGGCATTCACACTGCGACACACCTGTGGGACTCGGCGAAGTGGGGCGAAAGGGAGGTCTATGACCAGTATGGCATCAAGTTTCAGGGCCATCCCGATTTGAGGAGAATACTCAATCACTGGCAGTTTGAAGGACATCCGCTGCGCAAGGATTATCCAATTGAAAAAAGGCAGATCTGTTATCAGACCGACAGCCTTGAAAAAGAGATCCGAACGAGGTTGCTGGAAAAGGGTGTGAATGAATCCACCATGCAGGACATCAACACCGAGATCATGTTTCTCAACCTCGGGCCCTCCCATCCCGCCACCCACGGCGCTATCCGCATTCTCGCCGCGCTTGACGGCGAAACTATCCTGGCCAACGTCAATGAGATTGGATATCTGCATCGGGGCTTTGAGAAAACATCGGAAAATAGGACTTACAATCAGATAGTTCCTTTGACCGACCGGTTGAATTACTGCTCGTCGATGATCAATAATATCGCCTATGCCAAGGCAGTCGAATCGTGGCTCGGCGTTGAAATCACCGAACGTGCCAGGTTCATGCGGGTGGTCCTCACCGAGTTCTACCGGGTCCTTGACCATCTGGTCTGTCTTGCCGCTGCTTTGGTTGATATGGGTGGTCTCACCAATTACTGGTACCTCTACAACGAGAAAGAGGCCGCCTACGATCTGATCAGCCGTCTCACCGGAGCACGACTGACCAGCACCTTCACGCGGATCGGCGGGATGTATCGCGATTTCTATGAAGGCTGGGAAGAGGATCTGGAAATCCAGCTTCGTGGTATTGAAAAGGGTATTGGCGATGCGCTGAAACTGGTCGAGACCAATCGCATTGTCCACGATAGAACACAGGGTGTCTGTGTAGTCTCGGCTGAAACCGCTCTCAGCTATGGTTTTACCGGCCCCGTTCTCCGAGCCAGCGGTGTTCCTTTTGACCTGCGAAAAGATGCCCCCTACTACAACTATGAATCCTTTGACTTCGAGGTACCTGTTGGCACAAATGGTGATGTCTACGACCGTTTTATGATTCGTTTTCACGAGATGGCTCAATCCATCCGCATCATTCGACAGGCTATGAAACATATCCCTGCGGGATCGGTCAATGTTAAGGATTCCCAGATATGTCTCCCGCCCAAACAGCAGGTCTATAACAATATTGAAGGGTTAGCCAACCACTTTAAACTTGTTTTTGAGGGAGTGAAGACCCCTCCGGGTGAATGGTATGACTCCTATGAGGCAGCTAACGGTGAGCTGGGATTCCATTTTGTCTCTGACGGGTCGGGCAGACCTTACAAACTGAAGGTTAGACCACCGTGTTTCTATACCATGGGAGGTTTTCATAAAATGGTTGAAGGTAACATGATTGCGGATGCCGTCATCAACCTGAGCTGTATCAATATAATTGGCGGGGAGTTGGACAGATGAGCGATCGTTCACAACTGATTTCTGCTGGTAAACCATTCCAGTATGACAAAAAAAGGGATGCTGAATTCGAGAGGCTTGTCAAACGATATCCCAGCCGGGAATCGATGATCCTTCCAGCCCTCTGGCTGATCCAGGAACAGGAAGGCTGGATAAGCCAGGAAGCTATTGCTTATGTCGCCGATCGAATCGGTACTTTCGCCAGCAAGGTCTATGAAGCAGTTACGTTCTACACCATGTACCAGCTTCACCCGATGGGCAGAAATCATATCTGTGTCTGCCGCACCCTTTCCTGCTGGCTGCGTGGAAAACAGGAAATTGTCGATTACCTGAAAACCGAGGTCGGCATCATTCCCGGCCAGATCAGCGAAGACGGCAAGTTCAGTCTGGAAGAGGTTGAGTGCTTGGGTCACTGCGGTACCGCCCCGGTAGTCCAGGTCAACGGCGAATTCTACGAGAACATGGACGTAGACAAGCTGAAATCGCTGCTGGCCACATTGAAATAAGGAGGCGTGCGGATATGGAAGTGAAGATTCTCAGTGCCAAGTTCGATATTAAAAACGCCCATAAAATAAAAGTTGCGCAAAAACACGGTGCCTATGCCACTCTCGACAAGCTTTTCTCCATGAAGCCCGAGGATGTCATCGAAGAAGTCAAGAACAGCGGGCTCAGGGGAAGAGGCGGGGCCGGCTTTCCGGCCGGAGTGAAATGGAGTTTTCTGCCAAAAAATACCGGCAAACCGGTATATCTGGCGGTCAACTCCGACGAATCCGAACCGGCAACCTTTAAGGATCGGTATATTCTCGTCAAGGATCCGCATATGCTGATCGAAGGCATCATTATCTGCAGTTATGCGATCGGCTCCCATGACACCTATATTTACATCCGTGGCGAATATACTACCCAGGTTAAAGCCCTCCAGGCAGCCATCGACGAGGCCTACGCCGCGGGATTTCTCGGCGATAAGGTAGCCGGACGCGATTTTCAATTAAACGTCACGGTCCACCGCGGGGCAGGCGCCTATGTCTGCGGCGAAGAGACAGCGCTGCTTGAATCGATCGAAGGCAGGAAAGGCCAGCCGCGCAGCAAGCCGCCCTTCCCTGCAGTGGCCGGTCTCTATGGCTGTCCGACGATTATCAACAACGTTCAGAGTATCGCATCCCTGCCCTTCATCATTGAAAAAGGCGCAGACGCCTACAAGGCCTACGGTACTGAAAAAAGCACGGGAACCCACCTGTTCGGCATTTCCGGCCACGTCGAGAGACCCGGCATGTACGAATTGCCCCTTGGCTTGCCGCTCCTCGAGGTTATCGATAAAGTCGCCGGCGGAGTCTGGAAGGGCAGGAAGCTGAAAGGCGTTATTCCGGGCGGAAGTTCTACGCCGGTGCTGCTCCCCGAGGAGGCGAAGACGGTAACCCTCGATTACGAGTCGATGGCCGCCCATAAGACCATGTTCGGTTCGGGCGGCATCGTGGTGCTGGATGAGACGGTCGATATCGTTCATCTCGTCAAGAATCTCATCGATTTCTATCACCATGAGTCATGTGGCCAGTGCACTCCCTGCCGGGAGGGTCTTGGCTGGATGTTGAAGATCATCAAAAAAATAGTGCGCGGCGAAGGCAGCATCGACGAGCTCAACCTGCTGCGAGAGCTCTGCGACAATATCGAGATGAAAACAGTCTGCGTCTTGTCGGCAGCCTGCACCATGCCGGTGCGCAGCTATCTGGATAAGTTCAGGCACGAGTTTGAGGCGTATGTCACAAAAGATGCCTCTTTAGCAGTACAAGCGAAACAGGAATAGGGCAACCCATGGCTGATAAGGTTAAACTTTTCGTAAACGGTATCGAGGTCGAAGTCGAAGCAGGGAAAAACCTGATCGACGCCATCGGTGCCGTCGGCATCGAGATTCCTCACCTCTGCTATCATCCGGCACTCGGAGCGGACGGCAACTGCCGGATGTGTCTGGTCGGCATAGAAGACGGCAGGCCGCCGTTGGTCCCGGCATGCAAAACCCCCGCCCAGGCCGGCATGAAGGTATTGCTGAACGCCGAGCATATCAAAAAAATTCAGCATGATGTGATGGAATTCGAGCTGATCAATCATCCTATCGACTGCCCTATTTGCGATCAGGCCGGCGAATGTAAGCTCCAGGACTACTACATGAGCTACGATCAGCGGGAAAGCAGGATGACCGTTCCGCAGGTGGTGAAAAACAAGAAGATGGATTACGGCTGCGGAGTGGTCCACGACCAGGAACGCTGCGTGGTCTGCGGACGTTGCGTGCGCTTCTGCCGCCAAATCACCAAGACCGGCGAACTCGGCATAATCAACCGAACCGACGATGCGAGGGTGGCCATCTTCCCGGGCCGCCCCCTGAACAACCGCTATGCTCTCAATGTAGTCGATATTTGCCCGGTCGGGGCGATGACCAGCAGGGATTTCAGGTTCAAGCAGCGGGTCTGGTTTCTCGAGAAGGATCCAGGCATCTGCCACGGCTGCGCCAAAGGCTGTAATATTTACATTGATCATAACCGGCCGAAATACCAGGACGATATCATCTACCGCTTCCGCCCCCGCCTGAACAATCAGGTGAACGGCTACTTTATATGCGATGAAGGGCGGCTCAGTTACAAAAAGGAGAACGACGGTCGACTGTTCGATGGCCGAATCGGCGATCAGGTGCGATCCCTGCAGGATGTCCTTGCTGCCTGCGTCAAAGAGATTCAACGTGCGGCAAAAACCCTCATCCTTCTTTCTCCCGACTGCTCGCTTGAACAGATGGTTGGCGTGAAGGCTCTTGCCGAAAAAATCGGGGCAACTCTCTCAGGGTACAGCGACGGATATATTAAAGAAGGTGATGGCGACGGCTACCTGATCCAGGATGATAAATCGGCAAACCGGGCCGGCCTTGCCCTGCTCGGAATCGACTGCGCCAAAGAAGCGTTTGAGAAGGCGGTTCAGGATGCCCAGCTGCTTCTCAATTTCAACAACAATCTCGGCCTTTCCTACAACGACAGTGAGCTCGGCAAGTTGCTGAAAGATACCAGAACGATTGCTATAACCACTCACGACGACAAGGTGACGGCACTGGCCGACTGGGCAGTGCCGGTTGCCTCTTTCTCGGAATACGGCGGGAGCATCGTCAACTGTGACAATATCCTGCAGACGTTTCGCAAGGCAGTAACCAAAAACAATGACCTTGCCGATATCGGGACAATCGCTGCCATGCTCGGCAGCCCTCTCCAGAGTAACGGGGAAAGATATGCCGAGCTGCGTAAATTCATCAGTGCACTGAAGGGCATTGAACCTGAAAATATCCCGGCCGAGGGATTGAAATTAAACGAGAGCGAGGCTGCCAATGTCACTGCTTGATACTGTAATGATTATCGTTCGAGTCGCCTTCAGCGCTTTCGTTCCGCTCTGCTTCATTGCGGTCTGCGTCTGGATGGAAAGGAGAGGAGCCGGTTACTTCCAGGACCGTTCCGGCCCGAACCGTGCCAACATCTTCGGTTTCAGAGCAGCCGGGTTGGTCCAGAACCTTGCCGACGCAGTGAAACTCATTTTCAAGGAAGATATTATCTCCGGCCATATCAAACACAAGTTCTATTTTGTCCTGGCTCCGGTGATCGTATTCTTTACGGCGCTCGTTTCCTTTGCAGTTGTTCCCTTTGCCGACACCCTTGTTCTCGGCGGCAAGAGCTATATCATGCAGGGCATACCATTTGATCTCGGTATCCTCTGGTTCCTCGCCCTCGCCGGGTTCGGCGTCTACGGCATCATCCTTGCCGGCTGGTCGTCGACCAATAAATACGGGGTGCTGGGAGGTCTGCGCTCCGCCGCCCAGGTGATCAGCTACGAGATCCCCATGGGCCTGGCTATCGTCAGCATTCTTGTTGTCTACGGCACGGTGAACCTGAACGAAATGGCCCAATTTCAAGGCCAGCTGCTGTTCGGCTTCATTCCCATGTGGGGGGCGATTTTACAGCCGCTCGGCATGGTCATCTTCATTATCGCCGCATTTGCCGAAACCAACCGTACCCCGTTTGATCTTGCCGAAGGCGAGAGTGAACTGGTTGCCGGCTTCCATGTCGAATACAGTGCCATGAAGTTTGCAGTGTTCTTCATGGGGGAATATGTCGCCATGTTCGTCTCGAGTGCAATAATTGTCACCCTGTTCTTCGGTGGCTATCAGGTTCCGTTTCTGTCCACTGCCACCCTGATTAATGGTGCCAAACCGGTGGCTTTCCTGCTCATGGTTATCCTGCCGGTCGCCATGTACTATTTTGCCGGATGGATCAGGAGAAGCAATGTCAGCCATTATCCCCGGGAAAACGATCCCCGGGTGTTCGAAGCCAACATCTATATCAAATGCTTCTGGGCCCTGGTGATATTCATCGAACTGGTGCTGCTCGCCATTCTCGTCAGCGAGTCGGGCGGCGCGACAGCTCATATTTTTGTGGCCTTGCTCCAGGTATGCACTTTCCTGCTGAAAGTAACCATGATGATCTTTGTCTATATCTGGGTACGCTGGACCTTGCCCCGTTTTCGCTATGACCAGCTACAGAAATTGGGATGGCAGATGCTCCTACCTTTGGCACTTCTGAACATCTTCATTACAAGCGCAGTTGTCGTGGCGTTGAGCTAACACCCCACAAGAGGGTACTATTTCCAGTCCCCCCTTGAGGGGGATAAGTACCTTCACGAAATTCATTCTAAAACAAGAAATGAATTTCTAAGGTACTCAAGGAGGATGCTATGGGTGCAAAAGTAAAAAACATCGATCGGAAAGGATCGAGTCTGGAAGAACGGATCTACCTGATTGAAATATTCAAAGGAATGGCCACTACTTTTGGCCATTTTTTCAGAAATCTTCTCGATAATAGAAGACTGTATGTTCGCCACTATCCTGAAGTGCAGCCGGAGATACCGGTGCGCTGGCGCGGACGCCATCGTTTGACCAGCCATGCCGATGGCACGGTGAAATGTGTGGCCTGTTTCATGTGCCAGACCAATTGCCCGGCCAACTGCATCATGATCGAGGCCGGCGAACGCTATGACGGCAAGACGGAAAAAATGCCGGTGAAATTCAATATCGATCTGCTTGAGTGCATTTACTGCGGCTATTGCGTTGAAGCATGTCCCGTCGATGCAATTCGCATGGATACAGGGATCTTCTCAGTTATTGACAACAACAGGGAATCCTTCGTTGTGGGGCTTGAAGAGTTGCTAAAAACTCCGGGAGCCTTTTCCGAAGAAGAATATAAAAAAGGGGGCGCTTGATATCATGTTTGCCGAGGGTTTATTTATCGGGTTTTCAGTGCTGTCGGTTCTTGGCGCCTTGGGGCTGGTTCTCTTTCGCCACCCGATGAACGGAGCGATGAGTCTTATCGTGACCATGATTTCATTGGCAGGGCTGTATGCTCTGCTCTCAGCCAAGCTGATTTTTGCACTGCAGCTCATCGTGTATGCCGGGGCGATCATGTCCCTCATCATCTTTATCATCATGTTCCTTAATATTCAGGAAAGTGACCTGCCTGAGGAGAAGGGCAGATTGACCTACCTCATCGGCGGTTCGGTCGTCATCATCCCCATTACACTTTTCCTGATAAAAGTAGTGAAGAGCATCCCCAACGCGGAAGCGACAATTGTCGGCAACGGCTTTGGCGGTGTGAAAGAAGTGGGACTGGTGCTCTACCAGGACTGGCTTCTTCCTTTCGAAATTGTTTCGATTCTCCTGCTTGTGGCGCTCATCGGAGCAGTCGTTCTGGCAGGTAAGAGGAGGGTGATCAAGTGATCCAGAATTATCTTATTCTCAGTGTCATTCTCTTTTCTCTTGGAATCCTTGGGGTTATTTCCAGGCGGAATGTGTTTACGGTCTTTATGTCGATCGAACTGATGCTCAATGCGGCAAATCTCGCTTTTCTCGCCTTTTCCCGGCTGCACGAAAGCATGGACGGTCATGTCCTGGTCATGATGGTAATGGCTGTCGCCGCAGCGGAAGCCGCATTGGCTCTTGCGGTGGTAATTCTGCTTCACAAGCATAAAGGCAAATTGGATACCAACGTATTCAGCCTGTTAAAAGGGTGATCTCATGGAACATACAGCAACATATCTCGGCTTGATACCCCTGTTTCCGCTCATAGGTGCAGTAGTTATCGGGCTTCTACACATGTTCACCTGCAAAAAAGAACCGCTGCCCGAGAAGTTCTACGGCGCCCTGGCCTGCATCGGCCCTCTTCTCTCATTCTTTCTTGCAGTCGTCGTTTTCGTTCAGTTGAAAGGGATGGAGCCGGAAGACCGATTTCTCGTCCATAACGTTTTCACCTGGTTTGCCGTCGGCGACCTGCATATCGATATGGGCTTTCTCGCCGATCCACTCAGTTCCCTGATGCTGCTGTTTGTCACCTTCATCGGCTCATTGATTCATATCTATTCAATCGGCTATATGTCTGCCGACAAGAATTTCGGTAAATTCTTCTCCTACATGAATCTCTTTCTCGGCTCGATGCTGATTCTCGTGCTCGGCAGCGGGCCGGTCGTCATGTTTGTCGGCTGGGAAGGTGTCGGCCTCTGTTCCTATCTGCTGATCAGTTACTACAGCGAAGATACCGATAACGTGCTGGCCGGCAACAAGGCTTTCATCGTCAACCGGATCGGTGACCTTGGCTTTGTCCTTGGCATCTCGTTTTTATTCTGGGCCATCGGTGCCGGCGGCTTTGATTATCTGTCTCTAAGAGCCAACGCTCCCGCCCTGACCCCTGCCATCGGGATTGCCGTCTGTCTGCTGCTCTTTATCGGCGCCTGCGGTAAATCAGCCCAGATTCCTCTCTATGTCTGGCTGCCGGATGCCATGGCAGGCCCTACTCCGGTATCCGCCCTGATCCATGCCGCCACCATGGTTACTGCCGGTGTCTATATGGTTGCCCGGTTTAGTTTTCTGTATGCCGATTACCCGATAGCCGGTTCAGTCGTTGCCTGGGTTGGTATCCTGACTGCGCTTCTCGCCGCCATTTTCGGCATGTTTCAAAAGGACATCAAAAAGATTCTTGCCTACTCGACGGTAAGCCAGCTCGGTTACATGTTTGCAGGTGTAGGCGTCGCCGCCTATTCCGCCGGGATCTTCCATGTTTTCACCCACGCTTTCTTCAAGGCTCTGCTCTTCCTCGGAGCCGGTTCGGTTATCTACGCTCTGCACCACGAGCAGAATATCTGGAAGATGGGAGGACTGAAAGATAAGCTGCCGACAACATATAAGACTATGCTCATCGGTGCCTTGGCACTTGCCGGCTTTCCACTCTTTTCGGGTTTTTTCAGCAAGGATGAAATACTCTTCTCCGCACTCGCCACCGGCCATATCGGAATCTGGATGATCGGGGTCTTTGTTGCAGCAATGACTGCATATTATACATTCCGCATGATATTTCTGGTATTCCATGGAAAACCACGCGACCAAAAGTCCTACGACCATGCCCACGAACCACCTCCAGTGATGACTGTTCCACTCATAATTCTGGCAGTTGGGGCAGCTTTTGCCGGCGTGCTGAATCTCCCTGGGATCTTTGGCGGCAACCTCAAGGTTTCTCAATGGCTCGCGCCAAGTCTGATCGAGCATCATCCGCATATGAGCCTTGGCTATGAGTTCCTAGCTATGGCTGCCAGCGTGGTGGCGGTCGTAATAGGTATCTATATTGCGTTTAAAAAATTCGGCCAGGGTGCGGAAGAACCGGAATTCACAGGTTTTGCCAAGTTCGGTTACTACAAGTTTTATGTCGACGAAATCTACAATGCGGTTTTTGTGCAGCCCTACAAAGGTTTCGGTTCGGTTATCTCGAGATTTCTCGAGCCCAATGTCACCGATAGCCATGTCAAATTCTCGGCGTGGCTCTATCGGAAAGCGGGAAATGCTTTCAAGGTATTTCAGGTCGGCTATGTTCGGGTCTATGCAATCTACATGGTTATAGGGCTGAGTGTTATGAGCCTGTTCTTATCTCAATCGATCAATTAGGTAAGGTGGAAGAATGTTCGAATATGCCCTTTCAGTCATGATCTTTCTGCCAATCCTCGCCGGGCTGGCCTTGCTTCTGATGCCCTTCAGCAAAGGAGGGGCTCGGGTTGCAGGCTTTATCGTCTCGGTGGTGGTTCTCTTTCTCGGAATAGAATTGTTTATCGGTTTTTCCGGGGCAGGACCAATGGAATATGTTGAAAGCAGGCCCTGGATCGAGTCTCTGGGGATTAGCTACAGCCTTGGCGTAGATGGGATCAGTCTCCTCGTCCTCATGGCCGGGTCGATTCTGTTTCCCATGGTTTTCTCCCTTTTTGCCCCTCGCTCGAAAGGCTATTACGGCAACCTGCTTATAGCTCAGGGTGCCATGGTTGGGGCCATTTGTGCTACCGACCTGGTGCTTTTTTACATCTTCTGGGAAATCATGCTGCTGCCGATCTTCTTCATGATAGGTCTCTACGGCGGGCCGAACCGTTTGCCGGCAACCCTGAAGATCACTCTTTATACCATCGCCGGCTCTCTGCTGATGCTGGCAGGGATAGTATACGTCGGCGTGAGCTACCACAGTCAATTCGGCGAGTGGACCTTCGATATTGTCCAGTTAAGCCGTCTCAACCTTGGCGGTGGTTTTGCTATCCTCGCATTTCTGATGTTTATGATAGCTTTCGCCATCAAGATTCCCCTCTTCCCTTTTCATACCTGGTTGCCGGACGCCTATACCGAGGCACCCAGCTCAACCACCTTCGTGCTCTCGGCGATTATGGCGAAGATCGGGGTGTACGGGGTTATCCGTTTCGTCGTTCCGGTTTTTGAAGTGGAATTCGCCAGATTCGCGATTCTCTTTTCGCTGGCCGGTGTCACCGGCATGATGTACTGCGGGCTGGCAGCCATCGCCCAGAAGGACATGAAGAGGTTGCTGGCTTTTTCATCCGCATCTCATATGGGCATCATCGCGCTTGGAGTTTTCTGCATGAACGTACAGGCCCTGACCGGTTCGCTCTTTCAGATTGCCGCCCATGCTACCAGCACCGGGGTCCTGTTCCTCTTTATCGGCTTGATGGAGGAACGGATGCAGACCAGAAACATCGCCGATCTCGGGGGCATTGCCTATCGCGCCCCGATTTTCGCGACATTTTTTGCCATTGCCATGCTTGCATCCGTCGGCTTGCCGGGCACCAGTGGTTTTATCGGCGAGTTCCTCATCATTCTCGGTGCCATTAAATTCAACGCTTTTATAGGTTTTCTTGCCGGCACATCGCTGATCATCGGTGTCTGTTACATGCTCTGGATGTTCCAGCGGGTTTTCTTTGAAAAATCGAATGATCGGACCGAAGATTTCAAAGACCTGAACGTCACAGAGGCACTGACTTTCCTGCCGGTAATTTTGCTTATTCTGGCTATGGGAATCTTCCCCCAGCCATTTATCAAGAAGATTGAGCCAACCGCTCAGCTGCAGATTGCTCAGGTCACCGCCTCGACCCAAAGTCAGCTTGCCGATAAAACAGTGCTCAGTTCAGACCATAATACTCAAAAGAATTAGGCAGGGTAACCATTATGAATGATTTTTTGTCATTGCTCCCACTTATCATCATCGGTTCAGGTGCCATCCTGCTGATGCTTGTCTCTGCTTTTGAAAAATGGCGAATGGAGACTGCCTCGTACATCGGCATGGGCTTCATTGCCGCGGCATTCTTTATGCAGCTTTTCGTCACCAACATCGGAGAGACTGTTCTTTTTAAGACAATTTTCAACGGAATGCTGGTCTCGAGCAGCTTCACCACCACGGCTGGGCTGATTATCCTCGCCTGTGGTTTTTTTACCGTCATGAACACCAACACCTACTTCAGGGTCAACATTTTCAGCACCCTGGAATTTTATCCTATCTTGATGTTTGCTCTCTGCGGGATGCTGCTTCTCACCATGTCTCAGGAATTGATTACGGCTTTCATTGCCATCGAAATCATGTCCCTGGCCATCTATATTCTCGTCGGATATGATCGCTCGAGTATCACCGGCACCGAGGCAATTTTAAAGTATCTGATGCTCGGTGCTTTTGCCGGAGCATTTTTCGCAATGGGCACAGCCCTTATCTACGGCGGCGTCGGCAGCACGAAATTTGCAGCAATCGGGGCCTATTACGCGACTCATCCCGCCAATACGCCACTACTCATCGGTGGGGCCTTTTTCATTCTCGTCGCTTTCTTCTTTAAAATTGCCGCCTTCCCCTTCCATGCATGGGTAATCGACGTCTATGACGGCGCAACGACACCTGTCACCGGGCTTATGGCAACGGCACTGAAGGCTGCCGTTTTCACCGTCTTTGCCAACTTTCTCGCTATCAATAGCGGCATGCACGGCAGTTGGATGACTTTCCTCTTTTATGTCGCAGTCTTCACCATGTTCGGCGGCAACCTGATCGCAATAGGTCAGAACAACCTGAAAAGGATGCTGGCAGCGTCCGGTATAGTTCATTCCGGCTATCTGCTCATTGCCTTGGTGGCAATCAGTTCGGACAATTTTACCGGCAGCGTCATCGGCTACTATCTGGCAGCCTATGCCGCGGGTACCCTTGGCATGTTTGCCGCGCTTTCATATCTTGGCGGTGAAGGTGAAAAAAGAAAGACTTTCGAAGACTTCAAAGGGCTGGCCAAGGTCAGGCCATATTCTGCCGCGGCAATTACCGTCTTTCTGCTCTCCATGGCAGGAATCCCGCCGACTGCCGGTTTCATGGGAAAATTCTATATTATCACCAGCGCAATTACCGCAGGGCAGACGGTTCTTGCCGTCCTCGGCATCGTCAGCAGTATTCTTTCGATGTGGTACTACCTGCGGCTCATTATCGCCATGTATTTTCATGACGCTGCAGAGAGCTTTGAAACGAAAGGATCATTCTTTGCGACCGCCAGCACCTTTATCCTGGTGTTTTGCGTGTTCGCCATTGGTATTTATCCGATAGTCATTTAATAGAGCCAACCTTCAACACCACAAAAACTCATCTGAACAGATCGATTGCCGTCGCACTGTCAGATACTCAAAATCGGGGAGCCTATACTATGAAAGTAAAAGACATTCTGGCGGTAAAAGGCAGCAGGGTTGTCACTGTTGAAAGGAGCACACCGGTTCTTGACGCCATGGCTGTTTTTTCAGCCAATCGGGTCGGCTCCCTGCTCGTGGTTGATAAGGATGAAAAAATCCTCGGCATTATTGCCGCCCGGGACGTTCTCATGGCTGTCATCAAACATCTTGAGCAAATCAAGACTTTGCCCGTCGACCAGATAATGACCACCAATATTATCGTCGGCACCGAGGACGACAGTATCGATTATCTTCAGGCGATCATGACGGAAAATAGAATACGCCACGTTCCGATTATCGAGGGCGGGAAATTGAAAGGACTGGTCTCCATCGGCGACGTGGTCAAGGCTCTCATGAAGGAAAAAGATGTCGAGAACAAGTATCTCAAAGATTATATCGCCGATAAATATCCAGGGTGATCGATTACTGCTTGGGAACCGGTAATTTGCCGTTTCTTCCACAAATTATCGATGCTTGCCACAGCGACCTTAAAACGAAGCTATCACCGGCACCAGTGCCGGTAATAGCTTTCTCCCCAACAGATTGATCCTCATCGTCCAATTCTCTTTCATCATCCGTGCTGACGGAAAGTTTTCGCTTTATTCCACTGACTTGATTTACTTCGACAATCTAACTGATATTTCTCGATTTTTTTCAATAATGCGGTATGAGAAAGGCGGAGCTTTCTTGCTGCCTCCCTGATGCTCGACGTCGAATTCAGGGTCAAGAGCAGGATTTCCATCTCGTAACTGCCCATAAGCTCTTTCAGTGCGATCGTGCCGACCTTGGCTATCTCCGGGTGGTTGTGTCCTGCGGTTTCATGGCTGAGCAGAATGGATTCCACTCCAATGTCCTCGGAATCACTCAAGACCGCGGCCCGTTCAATAACATTTTTCAACTCCCTGACGTTTCCCGGCCATGAATGATCGTATAATTTTTTCATTGCACCGCCACTGATCGTCTGTTCGGCCTTGCCGAGTTTGAGATTGAACTGCCGTAAAAAACTCTGGGCCATAAGCGGTATATCCATCAGGCGTTCTTTCAAGGGCGGTATCTGGATGGTCAGGACATTGATGCGATAGAAAAGATCTTCCCGAAATCGATTATCCTTGACCATCTCCTTGAGATTTTTGTTTGTTGCGGTAATCACCCTGGCCTTTACCGGAACCTCTTCAAACCCGCCGATCCGCCGCACATGGTTATCCTGCAATACCCGAAGAATTTTGGCCTGAGTACCCGGCGGCATGTCGCCGATTTCATCCAGGAAGATCGTGCCGTCACCGGCTGCTTCGAAGAGTCCGGCCTTCCCCTTCTTCCTGGCGTCGGTAAAGGCCCCATCGACATAGCCGAAAAGCTCGCTTTCAATGAGTTGCTCCGGCAATGCCGCACAGTTGATAGGAATGAAAGGTCCCGTTCGCCCACTTTCAAAATGAATAGCCCTGGCGAACAGCTCCTTGCCGGTCCCGCTCTCGCCGGTGATCGAGACGATAGTCCCGGTCTCGGCGATTTTCCTGGCGAAGGTGATGAGATTGATGATCGCCGGATTCTTTCCGATGAAATCGTCAAAGGTTACCGCGAGAGGTGTTGAAACCGCATCGACCATTTCTTTCACTTCCCGCAGATTTTTCATGAGAAGCACGGCACCGACAAAGTTACCCTGCGAATCATGGATCGGTTTGGCTGAGCCGTAGAACTCCACCCTGCCCGTCCCGGTCACGACCAGTTTTCGTCTGCTGACCGGTATCCGCTTTTCGACGCACTCCAGCAGTATTGAGTCCATGGGACTGATTTCACCGAGATGCCGGCCTATGATGTTTTCATAAACCTGGTCGAGAATTCGGCAGGCTACGCAATTTATCGTATTGACTATCCCGGCCGAATCGACCGAGATAATCCCTTCGCTCATCCCGTCAAACAGGGTACGGAACCATTTCTGCCGCTTTTCCTGCGGCAGCCTTTGCAGCTCGTCCTGGCTCACAAGTCCAGGCAGAGTTGAAAAAAGCGAAAACAGCGACTGTTTATCAAAACTATGTTCCGTTTTCTCGATCTCAATCGAGATAGTCGCCAACCCGTCTTTCGGTTCTACCTCCATGGTGACGATATTGAGGCCTTGGTTGGTCATCAATCTGGTAATATCGAAAACAATCCCGATGCGGTCTTTAAAAAGCAGCTGAAGTTTCAGATTTTCTGCCACGTGATTCACCTGATGAGTAAGTTACCTGACTGACATCGCATTAAGGGATCGATCTTCCTGCGAGATTGCTCAAACGCAACAGCAAATTTACTCCTGTCGGTCGGAAAACACGAGGCTAATCTCGACTCTCAGAAAATACTGCAATTGAGAACACAAGGCACCTCACTTCCGATTGTTTTCACCTGCCGCTTTTATTTGACATAGGCAGAGAGGCTGGCAAACACCTCATGTCCCGCATCGTGTCTGACAACACTCTGTACATCCGGAAGCTTCTGCACCTGTTTAATTACTTGCTCCAGCTTCTGTCCCTCATTCACCTGCAGCCACATCCGGCTGCTCTCGCCGGAGGCGATGGGTACACAGACGATCCCCTCCAGATTGTAGGCCCGGCGGGAAAACAACCCGCAGATATGCGACATCACCCCGGGATGGTTGTTGACTGTCAGCTCGAGAACCATTGTTGCGGGACCGGCGCCGATCGCCTTTTTCTCAACATTTACATTTTTCTGCATTGTTGCCTCCCAGCATAATACTGTTTGAAGCCCCCGGCGGAACCATTGGATACACCTCTTCCTCTTTAGCAATGGGGATATTAACAAGACAAGGTCCATTGACGGCAAAGACCTGTTCGAGCAGTTCAGCAAGATTGCAGCCGGGCACGGCATTGAATGCCGTCATGCCAAAGCCCCTGGCAATAGCTGCAAAATCAATATCGATCCGAAAATCGGAGGCAAAATACTGCTTCCCGTAGAACAGGTTCTGCTGCTGCCGGACCAAGCCCAGGGAATTATTGTTCATAACAATAATCTTGACGTTTGCCTGCTGCTCGACCGCCGTTGCGAGTTCCTGGATATTCATCTGCAGGCTGCCGTCGCCGGAAAACAAAACAACCTGCCGCTCCGGAAAAGCAAGAGCCGCACCGATTGCCGCCGGCAAGCCAAATCCCATGGTTCCCAATCCTCCGGAAGTAAGCAGCTGACGCGGCCGGTTGAAAGGGTACACCTGGGCCGTCCACATCTGGTGCTTGCCGACATCGGTTGCGACAAAACAATCCTCCCCCAGAAGCTCCGCGGTCTTAAGGATCAAACCGTAAGGTTTGTCGGGAATGGTAGCCTCGGGTGAAGTCATTGGATACATTTCCTGCAATACTTCTATCCGGGCACGCCAGATCTTTCGTGCATTCGACTGGATATGGGGCAACAGCGACCGAAGGGATTCCTTGACATCGCCGACCAATCCGATATGGGCGGTCTTGAGCTTCGATACCTCGCTCGGGTCGATATCCATGTGAATAATATTTGCCGAGGGACAGAATTCTACGATTTTTCCGGTCGCCCGATCATCAAATCTGGCCCCGGCGGCAATAAACAGGTCACAATCCTGCAAGGCCATATTGGTCGACCGCGCTGCGTGCATGCCAAGCATGCCAAGAGACAAAGAATGATCTGCCGGCAAACTCCCCAAACCCATGAGAGTCATGGTGGTCGGCAGGGCGGCCTTTTCGATAATCGCCCTGGCCTCCAAGGCCGCCCCGGCATGGATAATTCCTCCGCCGAGACAAAGGATCGGCCGTTTCGCCCGGTTAATCAATACTGCCGCCTCCTGCAACATCGTCTGGCTCGCTACCTGGGGTTCCCGGCGTCGTCCCGGCTCCGGCCATTCGGTGAACGAGATCGTCGCCGTCTGGATATCCTTCGGCACATCGATCAACACCGGCCCGGGTCTGCCGGAGAGAGCCAGTTCAAAGGCAGTGGGAACGATCTTCAGCAGTTCGCCTACCGACCGAACAAGATAGTTATGTTTGGTTATCGGAATCGACATACCATAGGTATCGACCTCCTGAAAGGCATCGGTGCCGATCAGCGAGGAAGGCACCTGACCGGTTATGCAGATAACCGGGATGGAATCGAGAAAAGCATCGGCAATGGCAGTGAGGACATTGGTTGCCCCCGGGCCGGAAGTAGCAAAACAGACGCCGGCTTCGCCGGTCGCTCGGGCAATCCCCTGGGCTAAAAATCCTGCGCCCTGCTCGTGTCGGCAAAGAACATGGTTGATTGATGCAGAGCCGGACAACGCGTCGTACAAAGGCAGATTTGCTCCGCCCGGTATCCCGGCAATCATCGTAATGCCCTGGCGTTCGAGCAGCTTGATGATGAGTTGCGCCCCATTCATGGTGTACATAGGTTCCTCCTGTCGATAGTGGTGGTTAAATTGTCGGCGACAGGAGCGGGGGCATAAAAAAACCCCCGCCGGCGAAGCGCCGACAGGGGTTAATATTTATTATTTTATATTCTTTATCCCCTCATGGCACTCCGCCTTCGACCTTTCGGACCACGACCACCACACTCAATACGAGTGCCACGCTTAGAATAAGGCTGCCGATGATCGCTGAAAGTGAATGCATTGTTGCTATGAACAGGTTGAATTTTTATGAGCTATTTTCTCATGGTTAGCAAAATCATCTGGTTGTGTCAAGAAGAACAATCCACAGCTGTCTTTTGGGCTACCCCCAACAGTAAATAAAAATAAACCAGGCGATGCACCCCATAGCCCTGCTGCTCAGTCAAGTCTTTCGTTAATGATTTAATTCCAATGCCGATCTTCAAACGGGAAGAAGGGGCAAGTAGGAATACCACTGTACACTTGGCGCGGTCGCCCGATTCTGCTAACCTCGTCCAGATTCATCTCCTGCCAATGGGATGCCAGCCTGGCAGTCTACCGAGCGCAAACAAGACCGCCGACCCGCTCTTCCAGTTCGAGGGCAATGTCCAGCAGCGGGTCTGATATCTTCAGGGTGAGGAGTACTTCGTGACAGGTTTTCTTGATGATCGTCCGGGCCCAAACAGTACACGGCATCAAATTGAAGCGCTATTTTGCTTCCAGTTGCACGGGGGGTACCCCTATTTGAACAATAGGACGGAAATTGGTGTTACCCAGTTGAAGTAGTATGCCTTTATTTTCAACAAGATCGAGCTTTTCGGTGTCGTAGACCAGCTGCAGAAATTCCGGCAATTGCGGCATGATGGGAGCAGAACGCTTGGCGGGGTGCAGGCTGTTGTCCCGATATATAAACAGCAGAACAAGCACGGCGACGACCAAGCCGCCATGGTAGAATCCCTTCCGGATCGACAACAATCTGTCAGCGGTAAAAAGCAGAAAAATAAGCCAGAAAAACTGGGCAATGACCAGGTAACAAGGAAGAATGCGCAGGGAGATCATATATTTTTTGCTTAAAAAAAGTGCGGCAAGACTGCTGTTTATGAGAACCAAGAGGATGCATGCGATTTTCAGGTAGAAGGGATCTCGCCGAAAGATCACAACAATACCGACCAGAAACAGGATGGAAAGGATGAGCTTCCTGGGGCCGAAAGGGCCTCTCATTTCCATGAAAAAGACCTTGGCCACCAGCGTTTCAATCCATACTTGATGTATCTCCGGTTTCCACAGGTTGCGCAGCAGAATCATATTTTCGGAGACCGAAAGCGTATAGAGGATAACGATGATCGTGAGGGCAGCCAGGAGTCTGGTCTTGCCCTTGAAGAAAAGAATGAAGCAGAGGGAAAAAGGGACAATCAACACTGAATATGGTCCCGACCAGATCAGCAGCGACAACATTGCAAAGAGCATAATATTTGCTCGTCTGGTTTTGAGCGGCTCCCAGAAAAGCAAACAGATCAGGAGGATAACAAGCACGTAGATCTGGTAGGTCAATGTTATGTAATAAAAAAGGTGATTCAGGCCGGAAAGGCCAAGGAGAAAAGGAGCGATGAAAAGAAGATAGCGGTTTTTCAGAAGTCCCGTGCAGGGTACAACCATGACGGTTATGACAGCAAAAACCGTTGCCAGAGCGAGATACATGGTCGGTTGCAGTCTGACATCTATTTTCGCAATAAAAAAAGCAAGAAGATTATTGAGAATATTATGATATCCGTTGGGTGCATGGAGGATTGCTGAGAATTCCCTGGTATTCCCGTAAAAATAGTTGAAATAGTGGCTGTTGTCCTCGACGTACAGACCTGGAAGAGCATAATTTGGCCAAGAGCGCCACACTATGACTCCTAAACAACAGACAAAACTGGCAAAAATGAGCCATCGGTTTTCTCGCCATAAACTCTGTCTGTGAAGCGTATACACCTCGCGTCCTTGAAAAAAATCTCCCCACCGGGGTAAAGAACTTTTCATGATGGCATTCGGCTTTTAGAACCTTAGAAATTCTTTCTTGTTTTTTGAAAAGAATTTGGTGCCCCCTTGAGGGGCTTAGAATTTCAAAATTGTAAAGGTGTGTCTTTCTGTTAGAAAAATCTCTTTCTAACAGTTTCTCTGCAGTCATACAATATTTTTTAATTTCAGACAGCTGTCATTGAACCTCAATCCCCAGCACTACGGTACCGGGCGTAAATAATTCACTTGAGACAACAGGGAAAAAAGGCTAAGTTATCGCTCGTATTGAAAATACACATGGAATATCCAATCTTTTCAAGATTATTTTTCCATCAACATTTCATAATCACCGATGCCGTCACATCAATTAAAAGATAGAATTGATATTATCGTCCCCGTTTTTAACGAAGAAGAAATACTGCCCGAATTTCATCGACGACTCTGCGCTCTCGGGCTTCCCCTCAATATTGTCTACATAGATAACTGCTCCAGTGACAACTCGGTTGCCATAATTTCTTCCTTTACCGACGTGACATTAATTCGTCATGATCGCAATGAAGGATATGGAGCTTCCTTGCTGGATGGCATCGCCGGATCGAGCAATGACAAGATCATCATTATCGACGCCGATTGCGAATACCCGCCGGAAGCGATACCGGAATTGGTTGAACGTCTCGACTCGGCAGACGTCGTGTACACCAGTCGATTTGTTGACGGTAAAAACACTTTCATGCCCTACACCAAACGACTCGGCAATCAAATAATTTCTCGTCTTTTCAATATCCTCTACCACCAGCAGGTTACTGATCTCTATACAGGCTGCAAAGGCCTGCGGAGAAATGTGATCAAAGGTGTAGATCTCAAATGTAAAGGATTTGAACATGTCCTGGAACTTGGGGTTAAGCTCGCGGTAAAGAATATTCAGATAGAGGAAATCGGAGTGGACTTCACCCCCCGCCATACAGGGGTTGCGAAAATGCAGCACCTGACGGAAACAGCAAAGTATTTCTATCTTATCTTTTTTTATTACTTCACGTTAAAATCACATGCCTAAGTATATCGGAATCATTCCAGCAGCAGGAAAAGGGATGAGGGCACGGCCATACACCGAAGAAGTGCCGAAAGGTATGCTGCATATCAATGGCCGGCCGAACCTCGAGCGCATTGTCTGCCAGATGCGTGATGAGCTTGATATAACTGAAATAAAAATTGTTGTCGGCTATCTCTCTTCGGTAATTAAGAATTACTTCAAAGACGGCTCCCGTTTTGGCGTCCGGATAACCTATATTGAAAACAATGAGCTGGATAAGGGACTGGCATGGTCGATTCTTCTAGCCGGCAGAGACGTTCAGACTCCCTGCTGCGTCATGCTCAGCGACGAGTGCTATATCGGTTCCAATCATAGGGATTTGCTGAGTTTCCCCAATGAAGAAGGCATTGCCGCCTGTACCATTATGAAAGCTGAGGATAGTCGGTTGATTAAACGCAACTATTCGGTACGAAGAAACGGCAATCGTGCAATACGACTTTTAGAGAAACCAAAGGTTCTGGAAAACAACCTGCTCGGCCTGGGAACCTTTATCCTGAATCCCGCCTTTTTCTCCGAACTCTCGAAAGCCTTTGCACTTTCACCCTCTTACGTTGAATTCGTCACATTTATAGATAAACTTTGTGATGAAAAGCCCGGGGTGCTGTGTTTTGAAATGCAGGGTACCTATGTCAATATCAATGACCGGGACAGTCTCAACCTCGCCCGTTATTACGAAAGAAGCACGAGCTTTAATGAGACGAGTATCGGTTTACTGTTGTATTCTGAAGGGGTTGAAGAGAACATCGCTTTTACCATCCAGCGCTACCGGAGGAATACGGCTGTGTCATCAATCAGCGTTGTTCTTCCCCATGACAATGTGATTGAAGAGAAAATACGGTCCTGCGGAGTAAATGCCATTGTCTGTTCAAAAAATGTCACTCTCTACGGGGAAAAACTAAAATATGCCCTCGACCGTCTTGAAGAGGATATAATCATCCTGGCCGAAGCCGAATATGCCTACCCGGAGCACGACATCAATAAGCTTCTGGAATATATAAAAGAAGCCGACATGGTGACCGGCACCAGAACCACCCGGCAACTGATAGAGCAGGGTTCGACCATGCGCGGTCTGGTGCGGCTGGCCAATATCGCCTTAGCCAAGCTCATCGAGTTGCTCTGGTGGCGCAGAGAGGTACGAGTCTCCGATGTCGGCTGTACCTTCCGGGCGATGTGGCGCAGTTGCTATATGGACATTCGGCACCGGCTGGTCGCACGCGGACCTGAACTTCTCGCCGAGATGGTTGTGGAAATTATGCGTGATCGCAAAAGACTGATTGAGATTCCGGTAAATTACTATAATTGCAGTGAAGCAATGAACAGGAAATACCGGAATCGCAAAACGTTTTTTAGAATTCTGACAATGCTCGCAAAGAAACGCTGGTCCGATAAGTACAATTAAACTACTTGATGATGACCGAGTTCTTGTTTGAGACCTGCCCTCCTGTCGCGATGTTGATATTTTGACCAAAGCTGAGAGGGGATTTAACATCATTTACTACAATCCCCGAACCTGAATATACGGAGGCATTGCCGATACTCCCGCTGTTTACTGCGACGGTGCCGGAGTTGGCCTGTGCGCCGCTTCCTAAAGCTAGATTGAGTGCCCCGCCCCGCACGTTGGTGGTTACACTTCCGACGCTGGCATTTCGAACCACCGTTGCCCCCATATTGGCTTCGGTATTGCTCCCTGCAGCCAGATTGACAGCCCCGGCTCCGACCGAATTCGAAACACTGCCCCGAACTTCCGCATTTTTCAGTTCAGTGGCGCCCTGGTTGGCATGAGCTCCCCCGCCGAGTGCGAGGTTGACACCGGCGCCACTTACCTTATTCGTAATACTTCCAGCGACTTTGCTGTTTTCCGCCTTCACCGCCGCCTGATTGGCGACCGCACCGCTTCCTAAAGCAAGATTCACACCAACCCCTGTCACCGTATTGGTGATGTTGCCACCCACCTTGGTATTCTTCAGGGAGGCCGCCGCCTGATTTGCTTCGGCTCCGCTGCCCAGGGCAAGGTTGACCGCCGCACCGGCCACTGTATTCTTAACGTTGCCGCCGACGGTGCTCGACTCCATTTTCACCGCACCCTGATTGGCCTTGGCATTATTGCCAAGCGCCAGGTTGACTGCGCCGCCCGCAACCGTATTCACCGCTCCGCCCTTCAAGGTAGAGTTCTTCAAGCTTGCGGCACCCTGATTGGCCTCGACATTATTGCCGAGCGCCAGATTGACTGCACCGCCGGCTACAGTGTTGACAGTCGTGCCACCGAGTGTAGAATTCTCCATACTCACCGCTGCCTGATTGGCCTTGGCCTTATTGCCCAAAGCCAGGTTGACGGCTGCACCGGCTGCCGTGTTGACAACCGTACCCTTCACCGTCGAATTCTTCATGTTGATCGCCGCCTGATTGGCTTCCACCTGATTGCCGAGAGCAAGGTTGACTCCGGCTCCGGCTACGGTGTTGATCGCGGTACCTTCCAGCGTCGAATTCTTCATGCTCACTGCCGCCTGATTGGCCTCCACCTTGTTGCCAAGGGCAAGGTTGACTCCGGCACCGGCCACGGTGTTGACCACTGTACCTTTCAAGGTCGAATCCTTCATGCTTACCGCCGCCTGGTTGGCATCTATCTGGTTGCCAAGCGCCAGGTTTACTCCGGCTCCGGCCACCGTATTGACCACTGTACCTTCCACCGTCGAATTTTTCATGCTCACCGCCGCCTGGTTGGCATCTATCTGGTTGCCAAGCGCCAGGTTTACTCCGGCTCCGGCCACCGTATTGACCACTGTACCTTTAATATTGGATTGTTCTGCAACTAAAGCCGCCTGGTTGGCTTCGATCTGATTGCCAAGCGCGAGGTTCACCGCTCCACCGATCGCGCTGTTGACAACGGTGCCGTCTACATTCGTGCCCTGAGCACTGACCGCGGCCTGATTTGCCTTAATCTGATTACCCAAAGCCAGGTTCACCGAACCACCGCCGACGGTGTTGATTACGGCACCTTTGATCCCGGTATTTTTTGCCTTGACTGCAGCTTGATTCGCTTCAATCTGATTACCGATACCGACATTGACTGCGCCCAGTCCTATTCCGGTATTGACTACGGCACCTTCAACTTTGCTCTTGTCGAGTATTGAACTCGCCTGATTGACATTGACGTTGTTGCCGATACCCGCATTGACCAGGCTATGACCTCCGGCGGTATTGACCACAGCGCCGCTGACCGTTGTCTCCGACAGCTTGGTGCTCGCCTGATTGGCCTCCACTCGATTCCCAATCGCCGCATTTACCACATTCAACCCGACAGCGGTATTGACAACGGCGCCTGTTACCTCGGAGTCCTTCATGATGGTCGAGGTCTGGCTGGCCGAGGTCTCGTTGCCGATCGCCGCATTTACAGCGTTTTGCGCTATCGAAGTATTGACAACGGCACCTTCAATTTTGCTGTCTTTGGTTTTAACAGCCACCTGATTGGCCTCGCTCCGGTTGCCGATCGCCGCGTTTACCACATTTTGTCCGGCCATGGTATTGACGACAGCGCCTTTCACCTCGGTGCCTTTGAGGATCGTTGCCCCTTGAGTCGCGGAAGTTTCATTGCCGATGGCCGCATTCACTGCGTTCTGGGAAATGGCTGTATTCACAACAGCACCGGTAACCTTGGATCTGTCGAGGACGATTGACGACTGGGTCGCATCGGTTTTGTTGCCGATCGCGACATTCACCATATTCTGACCGGCGGCGGTATTGATAGTGGCTCCCTTCAGCTCGGAGTCCTTCATAATGGTCGATGACTGGGTGGCCGTGCTCTGATTGCCGATGGCAGCGTTTATCGCATTCTGGGTTACCGAAGTATTAATAACCGCTCCCGTCACCTTGGAGCGCTCCAGATCGATTGAGGACTGGGTGGCGTGGGTCTTATTGCCGATAGCCACATTCACCGCATTCTGGCCGGCGGCAGTATTGACCGTCACGCCTTTTACCTCAGAATTCTTGATGACGGTGGAAGCCTGGGTGGCCGAACTCTCGTTGCCGATCGCAGCGTTCACCGAATTCTGGACCGCCGAAGTGTTGATCACCGCCCCCTTGACCTTGCTGTCTTCGATCCGGATAACACCCTGATCGGCTGTAGTCTTGTTGCCGATGGCCACATTCACTGCATTCTGCCCGGTCATGGTATTGATTGTCGCCCCGTCGACCTCCGACCTCTTGATGATGGTCGAAGCCTGTGCTGCCTCGACTTCATTGCCGATCGCCGCATTTACCGCGGTCTGTACGGTAGAAGTATTGATAACGGCACCGCGAACCTGACTGTCCTCTATCCTCACCACATCCTGATCGGCCACAGCCTGGCTGCCGATTGCTACATTCACCCTGGTCTGTCCGGCCGAAGTGTTGATAACGGCGCCACTGACTTCAGATCCTTTTATTATGGTGGATGCCTGGGTGGCGGCATTCTCGTTGCCGATTGCAGCATTGACCAGGTTTTTGGAAGCGGAGGTGTTGATTACCGCCCCATTGATCGTGCTCCCCTCCGCCCTGATAACCGACTGCTCGGCGGTGTTCTTGTTGCCGATTGCCACATTGACGGCATTGTCGTTCAAGGTCGTATTGACGGTCACACCGTTAACGGTTGAGTCTTTCAGGAGAGTGGAGGCCTGATTGGCGGTATTGTCTTTGCCGATTGCGGCATTGACAAGATTTTTTGCCTTGACCGCATTAATGACAGCACCATTGATAGTGCTGTCGGAGGATTGAATCGAAGCCTGGTTGGCGGTGTTCTTATCGCCTATTGCCACATTGACCAGGTTATCCGCCTTGACGGCATTGATGAGAGCGCCATTGACCTTGCTGCCCTGCAAGGTTACCGACGACTGGTTGGCCACATTTTCATTGCCGATTGCTGCATTGACGCTGGTCTTGGTATCGGCGGTGTTGACCACTACCCCGTTAATCTTCGAGTCTTCGGCTGTGATGGAGTTTTGACTGGCGATATTTTTGTTGCCGATCGCCGCATTGACTAAAGTGTCGCCTTTGGAATTGTTGACCACAACTCCGTTGACATCTGTTTTCTCAAGGGATATCGAAGACTGGTTGGCAATGTTCTCTTTGCCGATCGCAACATTTACCTCGGTCTTGGTGTTTGCCTTATTGGTGACTACACCGTTTATAGTGCCTCCACTTGCGATTATGGAATCCTGGTTTGCCTGATTGCGATCGCCGATCGCCACGTTGACACTCGGATCGTTTCGCACGTCGTTGACAACCGCGCCTTTGACATTGACATTTTTGAGATCTATTGAGGATTGACGTGCCTTATTGTCCTGTCCTATGGCAACGTTTACGTCCCTTTCGATCTTGGTCGGAATGTTGAGAACAGCTCCTTTGATGTTCGATTCGGCAAATGCATGGGAGGACGTCACCAACAACGAAGTTAAACCTATTGCAGCCCCTAAAATCTTGCCCTTGAATTCACTCGAGAAGGATATCGGCAACATAATATCACCCACTTTTTGTCAGATTTTCGCGCGCTTGGAAGGAAGTACAATTCGCTCCTGAACTTATACATTAAACCACATTAATTATAGATCATCCCCCCCCTCAAAGCAAGCCGCGACGGACAAAATCGGAGCGTGCGGTATAATTTTTTAAACCGGCCAGCCATTCCATCCTTTTTCAAACCATCCAAATTCACATATTATTATTGACATATTCTGTGGATAAGCGCTATTTTGCCGGTGGCAGACCTGAAAGTGCCGACCAGGAACTATTGTGGCTGACCGCACAGGGTGAAAAAGCTCTTATCTTGATGCATTTCTTAACACTATCGACCCGTGTAATTTGATAAGGGCTCTTTCCGTTGAGCACTCTCCGGGATCGGTCAAAATTCAACTGAATGTCTTAGCACACTCTCATTTTTTTCTATGGTATTCAGTTCATTGTTCTTTCTGTTTTGCTTTCTTCCCATCGTTCTCGTCTCGTACTTTGTAATTCCCGAAAAACTGCGCAATTTGTATCTGCTGCTGGCAAGCCTTTTTTTTTACGCCTGGGGTGAAGGCCTGTATGTTCTGCTGATGCTGTTTGTTATCATCCTGAACTACGTCATCGGTATCTCTTTCGACAAAAGAACCGCAAACACCCGCAGACGGCTGTTGCTGATTGGCATCGGGATCAACCTCATTCCTTTGCTGTTCTATAAATATTCCGCTTTTTTTCTCGAGAACATCGGCAAAATTTTCGAGGGGGCAACGGACCTTGCCCTTTCACCGAATGCGATCCACCTGCCCCTGGGCATCTCCTTTTTTACCTTTCAAGCCATGTCTTACCTGATCGACACCTACAGGGGATCGACATGTTCGCAAAAAAATCCTATAAATTTAGGTCTTTATATCGCCGTATTTCCGCAACTCATCGCCGGTCCGATCGTCAGGTATCATGATATATCCAGACAGATCAATGAGCGGAGGATCTCCCTCGACGATTTCTCCCTCGGCGTTGAGCGCTTTATTATCGGTCTTGCCAAAAAAGTCCTTCTGGCAAACCCTCTTGGCCAGATGGCGGATACAGTCTTCAGCATGCCGACGTCTGAACTCAGCACTCTCGCCGTCTGGATAGGTGCCGTCAGCTATACACTCCAGATCTACTATGATTTCTCCGGGTACTCCGACATGGCCATCGGCCTTGGGCGAATGTTCGGCTTTACCTTCCTCGAAAATTTCAACTTCCCCTATGTGTCCAGATCGATCCAGGAGTTCTGGCGAAGGTGGCATATATCTCTCTCGAACTGGTTCAGGGATTATCTCTACATCCCACTGGGAGGCAACAGAAAAGGGCCGCGCAGGACCATCATCAACCTTTTCATTGTTTTTTTCCTCTGTGGACTCTGGCATGGGGCGAGCTGGAATTTTATCTTCTGGGGGCTCTTCCACGGCTTTTTCCTGTCCATCGAACGGGGCCGATGGGGAAGCATGCTGCAACGGGCTCCGAGATTTTTCCGCCATGGCTATGTTCTTCTGGTGGTCCTTGTCGGCTGGATTTTTTTCAGGGCGGAAACCTTTACCCAGGGTGTGAATTTAGTAGGCATACTCTTCGGCGACCAGACAACAACCCTTCTGCCCTATGCGGTGATGATGCGCCTGAACGTACTGTTCTATATAACCTTGGGAAGTGCCATTTTCTTTATGGCTCCTACCATGCCGTGTCTCTATGAAAAAGCCGGACAAACAGCGTTTGGCGTTCTTTTAAGGAAATTTCGAGTGCAATATCTCGTTCGCCTGTTGTGCCTCTGCTCGGTTTTCATGCTGGCCCTGGCATCTCTTGCAAGCGGTGTATACAACCCGTTTATCTATTTCCGGTTTTAATTGGTTCAAGCAATGAGAACGATTTCTTCATATCTTCTTTCTCTCCTCTTTCTGGTTGCGATTGGCACACCGCTGGCTGTAATGCAATTTTCCGATGAGGAAACAGTCTCCTTGACCGAAAAAAGGAAATTGGCCGAAAAACCGTCACTCCATCTTTCCCTCCAGTCGTTGGGGTCGTTTCCGCAGGAGTATGAAAACTACTTTAACGATCACTTTGGTCTGCGCAGCAAGCTCGTCTACGTGTACAATGCCCTTTTTGTCACCTTCTTCCAGACTTCACCTAAATCACACACGGTTATCGGCAAGGACAAATGGCTTTTTCTGGCGGCGGAGCATGTGATAACCGATTTCATGGGGATGTATCCCTTCGATGACAATAAACTCCATCACTGGAAACAGGTTTTGCACGACAGGGAAGAATGGCTTGCCGACCAGGGCATTCAATACCTTTTCATTCCAGCTCCTAATAAAGTGATGATCTACCCGGAATATCTCCCGAACCGGATTTTTAAAAAACGGGGGACAACCAATCTGGAACAGTTTCTTGACCATCTCGCAAAGCCCCCATCCTTTACCAACGTTCTTGACCTGCGTCAGCCACTCCTGGACGCAAAAAAAGAAAATCAGCTGTACCACAAGGGGGACACCCACTGGAATTTTGACGGGGCCTATGTTGGCTATGTCTCAATAATTGAGGCCATTCGCCAGTGGTTTCCGGAGTTCACTCCGATCCCGAAAGAACACCTCGTCAGGACGTTTGAAAAAATGAGCGGCGACCTGACCTACACCTTGAATCTTGCGGAGATGTATGCCGAAGACATTTCGATACTCACACTTCCCGAAGCGGAAAAGCTTATCCAGTATCAAAATTTTGCTGGTCACCCTCAGCCCGACACTCCATTTCAGAAATTTCGCCGTGGAGTCCTTTTCACCAATGAGAATCCTTCCAGGCAGCGCACCGCGGTATTTATATCGGATTCCTTCGGGAGTGCCCTGAGAAATTTCCTGGCTCCCCATTTCAAGAGGATTATCTTCGTGAAGGATGCTCGTTTTGAAGACATGAAGAGGCTTATAGAAATTGAAAAACCGGATATTGTCCTCGATTTGAACGTGGCTCGGGGCCTCTATGTGGCTTTAGGGGAAAACATTGAAATTCGCGATTACGTTCTACACAAGCATCACGCCGAACGCCGGATCGTTCTTGACATCAACCAGGAGAACCTAAAGAAAAGGCTTAGTCATTCAAGCCAGGTCGATCTCGACAGCGAAAAAATACTTCGGGCCAGTGGCGGCGATCCGCAGCTCTATTTCGATCTGCCCAGCCAAGCATCAAGCGGAATACTCAATATTTACTGCCAGATATCCAGTCCGATGGACACACTGTTCAAGCTCTATTATCAGACAGCCGATCACAAGTTCTATTCTGAGGCAAAAAAAGTGTTCCACAACCTCAGGAAAGGAACAAACTCCTTTTACCTTCGAATCTATGAACCGATACTTTTAGACAAACTTCGTCTTGATCCCGGAGAACACCCAGGTGAATACAGTCTTGAGCGGTTCACAATTTCTTCAGAATAAAAAATTCTCAGATCCCTGCCATTTGGATGGCCGTTCACTTTTTCAGGAACGGTTTTTCAATGTATGTATAGGTAAGGGTACTCAACAAAAAAGTGAGGAGAAGGGTGAAAAGGAAATTATTGGTTCGACTCAGCGGATGCCCCAGATAATCGACGGCAATCACTTTGACCACTTTGAGGCATATCGGGTGCAGAAGATAGAAGCTGTAGCTCACCGTACCGAAGAGGCGTAAGGGCAGGGCGCTCATAAGTTTCCCGAACATGTGCATTCAGAGCATTCGGTTTACTTTTTTTTCTTCCTGGAACGATGTATTCCGTAAGCTGCTGGAATAATACATCAGGGCGACAGAGTCATTGTCACTCTCCATATCTACCAGGACTTTGGCGATCGAAGAGAGGGCAAAGATGTCTATCAACTTGTAAACTATGATAAAAATGACGAAGGCAAGGCCGAACCGGACTATTACCCGCTCGACGTGGGTCGACCGGCAGAGACGATTCAACCTCCGGGAAGTTGCGCACTCCGTGGGTTTCTGTAGAATTCTCATTGGGCAAATTCATCTTAGAAATATAACCAAAAAAGAGTGTACTATGACATGCTCGCACCTTGCCGTCCGGCACTCAAAACGTACTGCATCCCCCGACCGGCATAGAGAACACTATTTAACAGTATTTTTCAATCGATCTCCTCGACACCGGTAGATTGCCTATGAGCCGGGATGAATGAGGCGTTGGAGTTCCAGAGATGTCCAAATCTAACAACTACCTAAATAAAAGGCTTACGGTATGAAACAGATTACGCCGCATTTCACCAGATACCTGCAGAACAGGAGCAGCTATTTTTTACAGGCGGGGGAAGCGGTAAATCCCGAAAGAAATGCTCTTTCTCTCGGCCTCATATTTTTTACGGCAATCCTGGTGCTGCGCTCCTGGGAAAATTTTTCACAGCCTGGTCTCTACGCCGAGGATTCTATTCACTACTTCAATTTCTATTATGGCAATATTCGAACGCTGGGCGATATCTTTCAGCATCCTAACGGATATTATAACTTGTTCAACAATCTGGCTGCCTATCTTACGGCAAAGGCGGATGTCGGACTGCATCCTTTGATCTACCAGTCGGTCTGCATATGTTTCTGCATTCTCACCGTTACGGCATTTTCTCTATCCGGCCTGATCACCAACAGATATCTTTTATTTATCAGCCCATTGCTGCTCGGCCTTTCCGGTCTCAACCATCTCTACTACTACATCTCCCTGACCTTTCAGATGTACGTCGTGGTCCTGATGCTCCTCGTTATCATGCTCTGGAGGAGAAGAGCCCCCGCCGCTGTTCAACTGCTGCTCTTTGTATTTATGGGTTTTCTCATCTGGTCGGGCCCCTACTCGGTACTGGTTGTGCCTGTAGCTCTTGCCTTTATCTTTTTCTTCCATGACAAGACACTACAGACTGTCGGCCTGCTGCTGATTGCCATTGCGTATACTCTCTCGGTTACCAAGAGCACTATCATGCTGGAAAATATCCTCAATCCCGATATCCTGCTGCTGTGGGGTTCCACTCTGGTGACTGAGGTCTTTTTCATGGGATTCAAGGATTCGATCAACGCCGAAAAACTGATTCTTGTTGCCGTGACCTTTCTTACTGTATTTTTTGCCTTGCGAGGGGACAGGTTTTACCTGAAAACGGCGATACTCTTCCTGATTATTATAATCGCCTCCTTTGCTCCTTTATTACTGAGCAAAAAATATCTTCTTTACCAGACTATCTATCCCTGTCATCTGGTTATTGCGCAATTTTTCTGGCTGGTTTTTGTCCTTGTTACCGCCGACAGGCTTCTGGCTCGATGGCCGGCCCTGCAACATCCTGGCGGTGGTGCGCTTATTGTCGTATTTGCAATATTTATTCTTGCCGACAACATCGAACACCAGGACAAGCGGAAGGTACCTGTTCTTGCTGCCATGCCGCGATTTCTGGAGAAAGTAAAAGAAGCGGAAAATATGGGCCTAGCCGAAGAAGGCAGAAAGATGATCATTTCCACCAACGGCACAAGCATATTCAAAGCTGCCGCCATTGTCGGGGACCGATCAAAAAATGCCACGCTCGTTGACCGGATTCATGTGCAGTAGAGACCTCTCCTCTGCCGCAATGGAAAGATATGTGACGGCGCAGCGTCAGCTCTGGAGATTACACTCGTCCGTGATAATTTCCGATTTCCTGCTGGAAGATTCGACAGCCGAAGCCAGCAGATAATCGAGAGAAGTCGGCGGAGAGACGAAGAGGACGAACTGAAAGCTAAACAGAGACTTTCGCATACGGATCAAACCGCGATGCAGACCGGTAAGAGCGCTGATCAGGCCGCCCGAAGAAAAAATTGCCGAATAGGGAATGGGGAGTCCAACTACTTTTTTTACGGTAAAACCATTCTGGGTTAGCATCTTCTTCACAGAACGGAGAGTGAAAAAGTGAAGAGCGTTCAGATTGACGATTCCTCTCCGGGTATAGCTGAAACGGCCAAAGAACAGCAGCAGCCTGTTCACCAGAAAGCCTACATTGGCAACAGTGACACAAATTTTTAAATCCGGAGAAAACCGGCTTATTTCTGCAAGTTTTGCAATTACTTCCTCCGGATTCTGAGAGATCCCCGAATCATCGAGCAAAAAGATATAATCGTAGGGGTGTGCTTCTCCAAGTTCTTCCTTGAAGATGTTTGTGTTTATCGTGTTGATGGTGTAGCCGGCGTCCTGCAGGCGCTCCCTCAAACGCTCCACCCCTCTGCCGACGAAAAGGATGCGGGAACCGGGAGCTATCTTCTCGGAAAGTAGAGCGTCATAGTACAAACTCTCCGAAAGACTTTCTTCGCTCTGCTCCTCAAGTGGTTTGCAGTCGAATTTGGGATCATAAAAAATGTGAAAGGGTTGTACCTTGGCTAAAAGAGTTGCCTTGAAAACATCCCAGGCGTATTTCATGCCGTTGACGTGGCATATCTCGTCGCCGTAAAAAGTTGGGATGTGCAGCTCCTTGATACGCAGTTTGGCAAAGATCAACTGGATGATTATCTCGGTGTCGAAGTGGAAGTCGTTGCTGTTTTTTTGAAAGGGGATCTTTCGCAGAGCGTCTATGGCATATAGCCGGTAGCCGCTATGAAATTCGCTCAGCTTCGAGCCGAGCATCCAGTTCTGGAAGGTGGTGAGTGTCTTGTTACCGGCGTATTTATAAAGCGGCATGCCTCCTTTGAGGGCTGACCGTTTTTCTATCATTCTTGAACCGAAAACCACATCCGCCTGGCCCGTGGCAAGAACATCGACCAGTTCAGGCAGACATTCCGGGGCGTATTGACCGTCACCATGTACCAGTGCCACCCAGTCGAAGTTCTGCTCCAAAGCGAAGTGAAAGCCAATTTTCTGGTTGCCGCCGTACCCCTGGTTCACCGGATTGTAGAGCACAGTAAGTTTAAAAGAGATTTTTTTCGCTCTCCCGACCAGCTCGCTTCTTCGGAAGGTGTCATCCTGGGAGGAATCATCGATGATCAGCACTTCTACTTCATAAAGAGTATGAAGTTGTTCCGGAATGCGCTGGAGGACCGATTCGATTGTCTTTTCCGCATTATAGGCCACGATGAAAATGAGCAGTCGGCCACGCTTGCCGGATGCGGCAGTTTGGTCACGGTTGCGGACGGAGTGTTGTTCCTGCATAACGGTATATAGATGTATTCTGTATATGGAGCCCAAACCCGCCTTATCGGCAAGATCCGGTGAGAAGTCTAGAACAGCCAGAGAGCGGTAATATACCAATCATTGAAATGTAATGCACATACAAATAAAGGTAAAAACATCACTCCAATTCATCTGGAGACAATTAAAAATCAACTATGATTTCATGCAAATATAGGAGTTTTTGAGTCACTGTGTTCCCGACGCTCGGCAAACCGGTGGAAGTGCTCGCGGGCCTCTGCCGAGCCGATAATCGCCACCAGGTCATTCAGTTGAAAGCGGAAGCCTACTTCCGGATTCGGCACCAGCTGCCCGTCGCGGATTATGCCTACGACCGACGCACCGGTCGCCTTGCGTATCTCCGCTTCACCGATACTTCGGCCAAGCAGCTTGTTTTTTACCTCCAGCCGTACCCACTGCAGATCGAAACACTGTTCCGCTGCGCGCATCTGGCCAAGAGTCCTGTATTCTTCACTTTCCGCCAAACCTGGCGCCAGAAGGTGCTGGCGCATGGCTTCCGTTTGCCGTTGAATTTCAGGAGCAGGGATGCGGAGATGGAGCAGGGCCTGCCTGGTAATCTCGAGACTCGCCTCAAACTCCGGATAGACCAGATCGGTGACGCCGAGTTCCTTGAAAATCACAAAAAAGGCTGGGTCGGCAATCCGTGAAACAACCCTGATCCCCTTATTCACCTTGCAGGCATGTTCAATGATCGCCCGAGCTACAACGATGCCGGGCGTTGTAACTATCAGCAGTGAAGCGTCGCCCATCGACAGGGCCTCCTGCACTACCTCATGGCTGCCGTCGCCATACACCACAGGATAGCCGGCCGCTCTCGCCTGATCGACGCGGTGCTGATCAAGCTCCACCAGGACAAATGAGGTGGAAAGTCTTGCAAGAACCGAGGCGACCTGCATTCCGACCCGACCTCCACCGACAATCACCACATGGTCCCGCAGCCCCTCGTCGGGGAAATTGATAAGCTCCAGGGTTTCCCCGCGAAACCACTTCTTTTTCCACGCATAGACACGGGCGGTCTGGCCCGATAACAACGGAGTCATGACCATTGTCACCACAGCTACCGTTAAAAGGAGGCTGAACAGTTCATGGTCGATGGAGCCGGTGCTTACCCCTACTCTTGCGAGCACAAAAGAAAATTCGCCAATCTGAAATAATCCGAGCGCCACCGCCAGGGGAATGACATTCCGGTAGCGGAAAACCCAGGCAAGCACGCCGAAAATGAGTCCTTTCCCGAGGCATACCAGCACCACCAGGGCCAGTACCTGTCCCAGATGGTCGAGCAGAAACATGGGGTCGAGCAGCATGCCGACCGAGGCAAAGAACAGCAGGCCGAAAAGGTCGCGCAGGGGGATGATGTCGCTAAGAGCCTGGTGACCGTAATCGGACTCACTGAGAACCATGCCGGCGACAAAGGCCCCTAAAGCAAAACTGAGCCCTACCAGATATGTAGCATAGCCTACTCCGAGACCGATCGCGGTAATGGCAAGCAGAAACAGTTCCCGGGAACCCAGCTTGGCAATATGCCGCAACAGGATCGGCAGCAGTTTGGTGCCCAGCAAGAGCATGGTCGCCAGAAACAGTACCGCCTTGATGCCGGCAATTCCCAGAGTGCCAAGACCTGCCGCCGGATCGTTCATTTGCGGCAGAATAATCATCAGGGGCACAACTGCCAGATCCTGGACAATGAGCATGCCGATCATCACCTTGCTCGACAAGGTGCCGAGCCAGCCCTGGTTCATCAGGGTTTTAAGGATCACCATGGTCGAAGAAAGACTGATCAAACCACCGAACCACAGGGAGGGCAACCAGCTCCACCCCATAAGCCGGCCTATGCCGAATCCCAGGGCGATGGTGAGAATGATCTGGATCGGTGTGCCGATCAGGGCGATATATCTGACTGGCTTCAGATCCTTGAGGGAAAATTCCAGGCCGAGGGCAAAGAGGAGAAGCGCCACCCCGATTTCGGCCAGCAGTTCGATATCATGGCTTTCCACTATGGTCAAGCCACCGGTGTACGGCCCCAGAATGACGCCGGCCAGCAGATAACCCAGGATAAGGGGTTGGCGCAAACGCTGCATCAACAGACCACAGAAGAAGGCGGTAACTATGAGAACAATAATGTCGGCGGCGATTCCCATTTTTTCTTATCTTGAAATGAAGAGTATTAACGTTTTGTTTGCAGAACAATCTGACCAGCTGCTTACAGAGTTCAAAGAACGGGATTTTACCATACTCTGGATGCTTTGCTTAACAACAAAAACCGTTCCGGAGGTCAATTTTTTAAAGAGAGGGCCTGGCGTTCTTTTCTCATTTTTTCAGATTATCTTTTCCGGCTGCCATGCCCAGCCCCTTGTCAAAGAGACACATGTGAGTTAGGTTTTTTCTTGCTTTCCGCATCTTGAAACGAGGTTTCTGCTCAGGGACAAAGGAGGTACCTGACCATGATGGAAATGCCCAAAGTAACTGCTTGCGAAGTTTCACAATGCGCATACAACGCTAACAAGGCCTGTCACGCAATGGCAATCACAATAGGAGATATCTCCAACCGGCCGAAATGCGATACGTTTTTTCAAACCTCCATCCACGGCGGTGTCAAGGAAACCACCGCCGGTGTCGGCGCCTGTAAGATTTCGGAATGCAACTACAATGAAGAATTAGAGTGCTCCGCAGCAAATATCAAAGTCGGCATGAAGAGCGGAACTGCTGAGTGCCTGACGTTTACTAAGCGTTAACCAAATTCTCATCCCAAGGAGCAGAAACCTCTCAAGTTGCCAGAAGTTCAAGATAGAGGGTGATTGTATCCGTAGACACAGTATGTTCACATCCCAATAACAGGAGTTTTTCAATGGCAGATCAAAAAGCCGGAACCGCAGCCACCATTGCCATCATCGCCGCAATAGGCAGTGTTATTCTCACCTTAACCGGCAGCCCGGTATGGGGTCTTATCATAGCCGTACTGGCCATCGTCTCAGGCATCTTCGGAGTGCTGATGTCCGCTTCACCCAAGATTGGCGGTGGTCTGATCAGTACCCTGGCCATCATTTTTGGTGTATTGGATGTCGGTCTCGCGGTCCTGGGGTTAATCGGAATTCTGATTTTTTGATTCCGATACCTGCGTAAATTCAATAAAGACCGTGTTGCTGGAGAAATCCGGTATATCCCGACGGGATTTTTACCCGGAAAGGGGTGACAAAGAAAGTGATAACGCCGCCACTTTGCAGAATGACACGCACAGGCCGCAACCGCTGCAGCGTGTGCTGATAAACAATAATTTTTTTTCGGCACCGGAACCGTGAATCCGGAGTGCCCCCGTCGGACAGATTCCGGTACAGAGGGGACAACCGGTGCAGGATGGGCTTGTGGAGAGTTGATGGGTGCAGAGGGTCAGGAGGTGCGCCTGGCTCTCGACATCGGCAGATGCAATGGCTTTTTCGATGATTTTAACTTTGACCGGAATCCTCCGGCCGGATGTTTTCGGCTGAGGTGTGGCGCGGAACTCCAGGCGGTCACGGGCAAAGGTCGCCAGGCTGGAACGCAATCCAGCCAGAAAAGATCTTCTGTCGGCCGTATCTTCCCCTCTTTCCAACTCCATGTCTTCGGAGACCGAAAATCCGGCAGTTAAAAATTCCGCAGCGACGCCCTGCACCCGTCTCAAGGTTTGCAAAAACCGGGCGGCTGCCTCCTTGTTTTCACACTCTGAGCAACCGTAAAGATTGAAAGCTATCGACGAACATTTGCTCATGCCAAGCGCTAAAAGGGATTCCTCGGCAAAAATAGCCAGGCATGGGACGGCAATTTCTTCAACCGACAGCTGTTTTTTCCTTATACAGGAGATCACCAGCCTTTTGCCGGCGGATTCCTGGGATGTCCGCAGGACCTCCTCCAGATCACATTGCGTAACCAGGGCCTCGCTCGGACAAACCGCCCCGCAGGCCATGCAACCGGTACATTTCTTCAGGTCCAGTTGAAGCTGCCGATCTACAAAAGAAAGCGCGCCGGATGCGCAGACATCCAGGCACAACTGACAGTTACAGGTATTCAGGCGACGGCGCAAACATCTTTCCTGCATCAATTCAACCGCCGGCGGCGATTCTATTCGGAGGGGATTCAGGAAAGACAGCATCTACGTGGTGATTTCGGCCAGAGGGATTTCGGCACCGGCTGAAAACAGCTGGTCGCAGCCGACCATGAATTCGCCGAGACAGTCGGACAGAGACCGGTAGAAAGAATTTGCAGTGCCGGAACGAATCGAGCGACAGAATTCAAAAATCCATGGCTTCAGATACGTGGAAAAAAACCGGATCTGCCTTTGTCGATATTCTGCCGCCTCATCCGCCTGTCCATCTTCCATGGCCGATGCTTCCCGGCTGGCCAGATAATACATGAACTCAAGCTCTATCAAGACATGATCGGCGGGCTCCCCGACATCAACCGCCAATCCGGCATCCTGATAGAAGCGCAGGACGCCCAAGGTTGAATCACCCATGACACGGCGACCTTTGTCCATATAAACGGAGCCATAAGGAGCGGCGAGCAATTCGAACGGCCCGATAAAAAGGGCGGCATAATCGACAGTCAGCCGATCCTGCTCGATATCCTGCAGGGCAAGCTGCATGTTGGACGCTGCCTTGGCTGATTCCGGGGCAAGCTCACGCAACACTGTCTCGAGGTTTTCGCAGACCCTTTCCTCGATCAGGAGATTTTTATCGGGTTCATACAAACAGGCTGCCAACAATTTAAAACAGTCACTGCGAAGATTCGGCTCGATACGGCTGTTCATTCTTATCCCACCTTCTGGTGTTATGGAGCGCGCCATGCCGGCTATCGGCATGGCGCGCTCCCGGTTTCGACAAAGTCCCTATCTCGAGGCGTATTCGCGGATGTAGTACACGTTCGGCTTGGTCCCTGCCTCAGGCTGCAGGACAAAATGCTTATGCATCTTCAACAGCTTCGCCACTTCGCTGCCGGGATCGTTGATGTCACCGACAATTCTCGCGCCGGAAGGGCAGGAGATCACGCAGTAGGGTAGCTCGCCGTTCTTCATACGATGATCGCAGAAGATACATTTTTCCACAATATTATCCCGCCGCACCGCCTCATAGTCGGGATGGAGGTATGCTGTTTTATGGGGAGTGACAGCGCCGGTTTTCGCCGCCATTTCCGATCCTGAAGAGGTCATTCCTTTTATCAGTTCGGTCTTGTCGGTATAGAACGGCTGCGTAGGAGCCCCCTCCTCGTTATAGCTGATAACGCTGTATTCGCCCGATGCACCGTCCCGGCTTACCTCACTCATACTGTATGGGCAGGCATCCTGGCAGGCGCGGCAGCCGATGCACCGCTCGTCATTGTGCATGGTGATGCCGTCCGGCGTCTTGTACATTGCCTTAGGCTCGACCGGACAGGCCTCGACACAGGGCGCATCGCTGCAGTGGTTGCAAAGCACCGGCAGGGTACGGTATGTGGTATTCGGAAATTTTCCTTTGGTTTCGTGAATATAATCCGCCCAGTTATGGGTCTGGCCGCTCTGCCTCAGGGCAGTGTTGTTTTCGGTCTTGCAGGCCAGGGCGCAACTGCCGCACCCCACACATTTCCGCAGATCTATCACCATCGCGTATTGCGTCATGATTCAGTTCTCCTCTCGCCTTAAATTCTTTCTATTTTTACGCCGGTGAAACCGCCGTTGCGTACATTGCCGCCACTCAGCCGTTCGGTATCAAAAGGCATAAGGGTATTGTTGTTGCCGCCACGCGGCGTGCCCTTGGCGAAGTCCTCGCAGGCTACCTTGCCATAGGCCCAGTGTCCCTGGCCGAATGCTTTCGCCACCGTGCCCGGCCGTATTCCTTCCCAGAGACGGGCGGTGCACTCGATAGTGCCGGCAACCGAGGTCACTCTAATGGCGTCGCCGTCTTTCAGGCCAAGCTTACCGGCGTCTGCTGGGTTGATCTGGAGCACGTCCTGATGGCCGACATCACCCGGATCGACATGCTTGAATTCGTAATACCAGGGCGCATTCTGGCTGCGGCCCTCGCGGTTTAGCCGCGATTTATAATCGATAAAGGTGAACGGGTACTCCTTCTCGCTGCCGTAGCGGAAGGGCGGCTCGTAATGGGGGACGAAGGCCAGTTCGCCCTGCGCCGTATAATTACAGGTGGTGAGGATGTCATCAACTGTGGTTTTGTGTTTTTCAGCGTGCTGGGTCAACGCCTTTTTCAGTGTCTCACTGTAGAATTCGAACTTATGGGAGACAGTGCCCTTGGTGGATTTCTTGCCGTCTTTTTCTTCATCCTTGCCAAACTTGCCGCCCCAGCGGGATTTGTAAGGCTGCGGGTCGGAGTTCCACATGCCTCGCTCCTTGAATTCCGCCCAGCCGCCGATCTTGTCGCCGCCGACATCCTTGCCGTTCCACATATCCTGGGTGTAGTACTTCACCGCATATTCGGTGAACTCTTTGGAATTGGTTGCCATCTTGCCCGTTTCCGGATCCTTGAATTCATTTTTCAAGAAATCGATCAGGTTCGGAAAGCCCCGTTCGGCGAATTTCTCACCGAGCATCCAGGGGAACTCGGTTTCGTCGTTGATTACCTGCCAGAGCGGCTCGACCACCGGCTGCAACAGGGTACACTGGGCGTACCGGTTCTGTTTCTGTTTCACCCAGCACAGTTTTTCGAACTTGGCCTGGGCACCGGGCAGGACGATGTCCGCATACTGGGTCATCTCCGCTGCGTTGGTGGTGATGTGGACGAAAAAGGGGATTTTTTCCATTGCCTTCTCCCAGCGCTCAGCGCCTGTACAGGAAAAGACGAAGTTGTTCATATATCCAACTGCAACCTTAATCTCGTAAGGATCGGCATCGAGGATACCTGTCGCTACATTGTTGGTGATTACGCCGCCCCCCGACTTGCCGGTATTGAGGGCCGGATAGCCTTTGGTGCCGCGCTGGTCGATCTTCTTCATTTTGCCCTGCTTCTTGGCCATCTCATCCAGGTAGGCATCGAGCTTCGGCATAGACTTAGTCGGGACCTTGTTTGACTGCAGAGTGCCGCCGACATTATCGACACTGCCAACCAGGCCGTTCAAGGCATTGACCGCCATGGCGCTATAGCTGCCTCGCACCTGCATAGCGGCACCAGGACCCATCCAGACGGCGACATGCGGCGCTGCCGCTCCCATGCCCCGCGCCACCCGGATGATCTGTTCGGCCGGAACCTTGGTGATCTCGGCCGCCTTGGCCGGGGTCATATCCTTTACCGCAAGGTTCCACCATTGAACGACACCATGCGATTCTTTCTCGGCAAAAGCCGCCTCGTCTACCGTAGCACCGGCAATAAAGAGGTTTTTGCCGTCTTTGAAGTCACCGACGAACTCCTTGAACCACAGCCCTTCGGCGAGAATCACGTGGGCAATGGCCAAGGCAAGAGCGCCGTCTGTACCGGGCAACAAAGGCAGCCATTCCTGGGCTTTTGCCCCGGTATTGTTCAGTTTCGGATCGACCACCGCGACGGTGGCCCTATCAATGACATCGCCCAGCCGCTTGATCATGGCCGGCACCATCCGGTTGGAACTGACCGGATCGCAGCCCCAGACCAGGAGGTATTTGGCATTGTCGATGTCGTAGTCGCGGTAGCCCCAGGTGCCTTCAGTGTAGTACGCCCCAAAGTTTTCTCCTTCGGCGCAGATGGAACTATGCGAGATGTTGTTGGGTGAACCGAAGATTTTGGTCACGCCGTCATAAATGAGATCACGCATGTAGGTGTAACGGCCGCGCATCAGCATGTATTTTTCCGGCTCACCCGCCTTTCTCAACTCCATCATCTTGTCGGCGATGGTATCGAAGGCCTCGTCCCAGCTGATAGGCACGAATCCGGGATCGACACCACGGCCCTTTTGCGGATTGGTGCGCTTCATCGGCACCTTCACTCGATCAGGGTCGTAAACCTGTTGCAGGGAGAGATGTCCTCTTGGACAAACCTTGCCGTCATTTTGTTTGGAATATCTGTTGCCTCGAACTTTGACCGCTCTGCCATCCTGAACGAAAATCTCGACCGGACACCAGGTAGTACATCCCTGACAGGTGCTGGGCTTCCATTCTCCTGGAAGCTCGCCGATCTTACCCCCGTCACCCTTGCCGGCGGCCAATGCGTTCATCTCCGGCGTTTTTGCACCACCGCAGCTGCCTAAAATCGCAGTTGTTCCCGCAACCATTGATAATTTCAGAAAATCTCTCCGTTTGATCCGCATGGACACCTCCTCATTTTTTTTTCTTGAATCGATTACTCGCCGGTCACTTCTGATATGACAAAAAGCATATTCCGTGCCATGCCTAAATATCGTCCGATTGTTTCAGAATCGTAACAATTCCTGCAATTATTCCTGCACAACACGTTCGAGATCAATGAGTTGTCACACCCTCTGGAATGACAGGGTGACGAAAATGCAGGCGATTCTTTAAAAAAAGAAATAGATCATGGCAATCAGTAGGTTAAGGCGTTATCGATCAGGACCGGTGTTACCACTATGTAACACTCGAAGTTCTACTACTTTTGAAGCATACGCTGTATGCAGCTTAAAGGTCAAGGTGATGGGCGTTAATTTTTTCCCACAATGTCTTTCTGCTGATCCCAAGGATTTCCGCTGCTTTTGAGCGGTTTCCCTTGGTGAGTTGCACAATGCTGACGATATGATTCCTTTCCGCTTCAGCGGTTATTTCCTGAAGCGACGCCAAAGAAGTCTTTACCGGACGGGTCTTGGCGATATGCGAAGGCAGTTCGGACAGCCGGATGCTTTTATCGTTGGCCAGGGCGATGCAGCGCTCCACCACATTGAGCAATTCCCGGACGTTCCCCGGAAAATGATAGTTCATCAGGGCCTGGATGGCTTCTGCGGAAAATTTCACATTGGTTCCCATCCGATCCCCCAGTCGTCTGGTAAAAGCATCGACCAACAGCGGGATATCCTCCTTTCTCTTGCGCAACGGCGGCAGAACCACCGGAATAACATTGAGACGGTAATATAAGTCCTCGCGAAACCTGCCTTTTTTAACCTCCTCCACCAGGTCCTTATTGGTGGCGGCGATAATCCGGACGTCCACCTTTACCGAGCCGGTGGAACCGAGCCGTTCAAAGGTCCTCTCTTCAAGAACACGCAGAATTTTGGTCTGGGTAAGGAGCGGCAGATCGCCGATTTCGTCGAGGAAGATGGTACCGCCATCGGCGAGGTCGAAGCGGCCGGGTTTTCTCGCTCCGGCTCCGGTAAACGCACCTTTTTCATAGCCGAACAGCTCGCTCTCGATCAATTCGGCGGGGAGCGCCGCGCAGTTGACGCGGATGATCGCTTTGTCTTTTCTGGCACTGTTATAATGGACGGTTGAGGCAATGAGTTCCTTACCGGTTCCCGATTCGCCGAGAACCAGGACCGTCGACTCGGTCCTGCTCACCTTGCCGAGGAGGGCAAAGACCGCCTGCATCGCCTTGCTCTCGCCGATGATATTCGGGGCGCCGTAATAGCTGCTGAGTTCTTTTTTCAGCCGGATGTTTTCCTCGGTGATCGACTGAACCTCCAAGGCCTTGGCAACGGTTACCAGCAGCTCGTCAAGGTCGAACGGTTTGGTTATATAATCGAAGGCGCCGGACCGGATGGCCGAAACTGCGTCTTTGATACTGCCGTAGGCGGTCATCATGATCACCGGAGTGAGCGGCGAATCGGCCAGGCTCCTGCGCAGGATATCCACCCCGCTTGCCCCGGGCAGGCGAATATCGGTTATCACCAGCGAAAAATCCCCCTCGCCCAGGGCAGCAAGGGCCTCGTTGCCGTCAGCTACGGCAAATACGATATATCCTTCAGCCTTCAGAGCGTCGGTCAGGGAAATACGCAGGATTTTTTCATCCTCGACAATCAGAATACTTCTACTCATGCTTCCTCCGGCAAATGGATCGACACCTTCGTGCCGATATTTTCGAGACTTTCCAGATTGATATGGCCGCGGTATTTCTTTACCAGTTCATAGGTCATCCACATTCCGAGGCCGGTGCCCTCACCGGCCTTTTTGGTGGAGTAAAAAAGGTCGAAGACCTGGTCAAGCCGGTCCTGGGGGATACCCGTTCCGGTATCCTTTATGTCGATTTCAACCTGGGCCTCGTTGCGTGCGGCGGTTACCTCCAGGGTTCCTCCCATCTCCATCGCCTGAATGGAATTCAGCATGGTGTTCAGAAACATCTCCTCGAGATCGTGGGGGGCGACCGGAATAACAAGATCGTCGGCAACCTCCTGAACATAGGAAATGGACTGTTTTTTCATACGGTAATCGAGGAATTTCAGGACCCGGGAGAGCACCGCGGCCACTTCGGACCGTTTCTCCTCGCCATCACGCCGGCCGGCCGTCCATAACAGCTGGCCGACGGTCTTTTCGATGCTTTCCAGCCCCTCCATGATCAATTCGAGATAATTGTGGCGAAAGACAGGATCTTCACCCTGCTTCTGCAGAAGCCGGACACAGTTGAACAACCCGCCCAGCGGGTTGTTGATTCGATGGGCGACGCTTGAGGAAAGCACACCGAGGGTGGCGAGTTTTTCCGACTGCAGGAGCTTTTCGTGGGCAAGTTTCATCTCCTCGTTGGCCTGGCGTATCCTCCGGACCATATCGTTATAGCTTTCCGCCAGACGGGACAGTTCGTCGCTGCCGGCAACAGGGATGGTCTTTTCCACCATCTCCACCTCCACCTCGCCCATGGCCTGGGCCAGATCGATCACCGGTTTGATAAATCTCCGGCTGAGAAAATAGATGAGTATGAACAGGAAACAGAGAGCCAGGAGGGAAAGTGACACGATCTGGACAATCATCGCCCTGATGTCCCTTTCGACACCTTCAAGAGAAAGGGAAAATTGCAGGACTCCCCAGTGCTTGCCTTCGATAGAAAGCGGTGCAGTAAACTCCAGGGCATCGCTGCCTGCAGCATCCGTGATTTTTTGCGTCATAATCTTATCGGAGCGCTGGGCCTCCTCGATCAGGGGTCCGCTGTAGCGCTTGCCGAATTCGCCGAAATCGCTGTGCGAAATGACGCGCAGCGAAGTATCGAGCACTGCCACATACCTGAGGTCGAGTTCGCGGTGCTGGTACAATTCCCGCACGTAATTATCGATCAGCCCGCCTTCCTCGATCAGACCGAGCTTTTCGTAAATAAGTTCGTTAATAATCAGCGCACTCACCGTCCGGGCCAGCATGAGCCCTTGTTTTTCGCTGGCCTGCAGGAGCGCCGACCGGGTCTTGGCCGCAGCCAGAAAACTGATCACGGCAGTGAGCAGCAAGACGGCGAGAAAAGCCACGATAATGAATTTTTTCTGCAGCGACAATTTCATACTATCCCCTTGGTCAAAAAGAAACCTTGGGATGACAGGCCTTCCCGCAGGTCAACGGAACATCGTTTATCATCCTCCGGATACCTGCATAATCGGCATCGGAGGCGGCGACGAAACCACCCTGCAGATCGGGATCGAGTTTCTCAAGCACCTTCCTGCCTTCTTCATTCTCCGAGAGTGCAAGCAAGGCCTGTTGTACTTTTCGCGCCAGCAGATACGGCGCCTTCGGGGAAACGACCACGGGTCCCGTCGGAATCGGGTCGGAAGTGGCGATGATCCTCAGGCCGTGCGGCTGGTAGCGCAGGGCGGTGGATAAACTGATTGCGCCCGCATCGAATTCGCCGCTGATAATCTTCTTGGCTACCGTATCGTTATAGCCGTAATTGCGGTATTCATCGAGATTCTCAAGATGAATGCCGGCCCAGGCCAACATATAGCGTGGAATCAGATTGCCCGAGGTCGACCAGAGCGCGCCGAAGGCAAATTTTTTATCGACCAGCTGAGAGAGTTCGGTGATTCCGCCATCGATATCGGAAACGATGACGGTGCGAAAAAAGGTCTCCCCCCTGGCGGTTTTCGATCTGGCCAGGGGCGGGGCATCAAATTTTTTATAGGCATCGAGATAGGTAAGCGGACCAAGGAGGGCAAAGAGGATCTTGCCCTTGCCGAGGCTGTCGACAACATCCTGATACGTCTTCTCCAGATGCAACTCGATTTTTTGACCCGTGCTTCTACTCAGATAATCGACCAGGGGCTGGTACTGCCCGTAGGCAGTCACTGGGTTATCCTTGGGAAGAACCCCGAAATAGACGACTCCGTCATCCCGGCCGGGAGAATCGGCTGGTTGTCCCGGTTGAGTCTCCACGGCAATCAGGCTATTGTCGATGAAGGTGCTCATAGCCCTGATCGGATCGTAATTGCTGTCCGGCACCTCGACGAAACGTTCGATCCGCATCGCATCGAGGATCTGCTTTCCTGTCGGGTCGTCATGCATTTTCAGGAATATATCGCGCATGGCCTGTTTCAGCCGGGGATCGATCCCCGGCGGCACGACAACGGGCGGGATGCCGAACTGCGGTGAACGTTTGATGATACGGGTCTGGGCCGCATACGGTGAATCGGTTGCCGCCATATAATCATAGACGATTGAATCGACCGCGGCGGCGTCTGCCCGATTCTTCGCAACTATTTCAACCGATTTATTGTGACTGTAGCTGTACAGAAAGGAACTGAAAAAACTCTCCGGCGTTTCGTTTCGTTGAGCGAGCAGAAAAGCGGGATATAATCGTCCGGAATTGGATTTCGGGTCGACAAAGACGAAGGACTTGCCGCGCAGCTGTTCGAAAGTTTCAATGCCGCTGTCCTTATGGACAATTATATTGGAATGATAATACACGGCATTGTTCACTTGCGGCGCAACCAGGAGTTCGACGCCGAACTTCTTCTTGTCGAGAACATAGGGGGAGGAACAGATGAAGGCGACATCAAGCCGGCCCTCTTCAAGCAAGACGTCGATTTCATCGTAGGTGGTGCGGTGTACCATCTCCGCAGGCATTCCAAGTTTAAGGCCAAGATACTCCACCGCCTGCTGATAATATTTAACCGCACTGACTGGAGTAATCATACTTGCGACTCCGGCTCGCAGTGTTTCCGCGGCCATCGCCTGCGTGCCGAATGTCGTCGACAGAGTCAGCAGTATTGCCAGGGCAAAAAACCTTTGATGTGTCATCGCGACCTCATATGAGTTTGACCTTGAAAGAGCAGCTTTGGTTCTTGCAAGGATTGGTCCATGTAGTGGACAAGGTAATTATACACCATTTATTCCATTTTCTTTCAATGTGATGTTTCAAAAAAGTAACACTCCTGAAGGCCGGCCGGAAAAGGGCAATGGGCGCACGCCTTGATACTCCGAGTTAAAAATGAGCAATCGACGACAATCGTTGTTATCATGGTGCCTTGCACCCGAACTCATTAACACGTTATCTTTCAGGAGGGCCGTCCGCCCATGATCTATTTTGATGCCCACGTTCATATTCAGGACAATTATTCGATCGATGTTCTGTTCGACAGCGCCAGACGCAACTTTTCCCGGCAGATGCAGCAATATTCTCCCGACCGGCCGGCTGCATTTTTCCTTCTCCTGGCCGAGGCGAAAAATTCCAATTATTATGCAGAGCTAAAAAAGGAGGCCGAGATCCACCGGTACCTTTCTCCGGGAGGATGGCAAGTCGCCGCGACGCCGGAACCGGAATCGCTGCTTCTGACCCGTGATGACTGGCCGGCAGGCAGGCTTTTTCTGGTTGCCGGTCGCCAGCTTGTGAGTGTAGAAAAACTTGAAGTGCTCGCTCTGGCTACTTCCGCCAGAATAGCCGACCACCAGGCACTGCCTGAGATGGTCGAGGCTGTACGGAGTCGGAAGGGCCTGGCCGTGCTGCCTTGGGGTGCTGGCAAGTGGCTTGGCAAAAGGGGAAAAATCATCGAAAGATTCCTGGCGACGGCCTCAGCCGAGGGACTGTTTGTCGGAGACAATGGCGGTCGTCCATCATTTTGGCCCACGCCCCGACCTTTCATCGCTGCCGATACTCGTGGGATCAAACTGCTTCCCGGCAGCGATCCCCTCCCCCTGCCGGAGGAGGAATTACGGGTGGGAAGTTGCGGCGGTCGACTGGAGGGAAATTGTTCAAACGATTGTCCGGCGGCTGAACTCAGGAAGCTGCTCACCACTCAGTCCCAAAAAATCATTCCTTTCGGCAGACGACTGGGCACTTGGCAGTTTGTAAGAAACCAACTGGCACTGCGCCTGTAAGATCACCATCGTCAGGGGCTTTACCTCGGGGTACTAGTGTCTGTCCAGAAATGAGATATTTTGTTCTAAATCGAGGCGTTCGATAAATTTAACCGCAGGCATATAGTTGATATTCCGAGGATTAAATTTTGAGAGCAACGAAGAGTTAGGGCAAAATAGCCATTTATGGACGGACACTAACTAAAACGAATAGGATAATATGATATTGTGCATGTTCAAGCCGTTATTGTGTTCGTAAATCCCGGCGTTGGACTGGTGAAGGTAGACATACCCGACGTTCCAGTGCTGTCCCAGCAGAAACTGAATGCCGATTTTGGAAGCGAGCAGGAACTCCCCTCCCAGATCCTGGTCGCCGAATTTGGTTTCGCCGAACATAAAACCAGCACCAAAACCGACAATGCCATTGACGCGGGGGTGAGGGCTGAGAATCATTTGCGGCATGGCAAAAATCCTGCCCCCTTCATCACTGTCACCGCCTTTTTCCCTCAGCATCGCCGCGCCAACCTCGACGGCAGACAATACCTGGAAACCCGAATCGAATTCTTTCTTGAACGGCAATGGCTGCCGGACAAACACCTCATACTGTTGGAGGTCGGTGTTGTCCCGGAATTCCTGCCCGAACCCAACGCCTACCTCTGTCGACATCGCAGGATTTGCTGTTAAGGCACAAGCGCAGAATATAGAGGAAAAAAGGAAAGTATGTATCGTTTTCATAATTTTTGCCGATTATTGTAGTGTGAGTAACGCCGGTCGTTGTTTGTCGGAAATTTTTTTGTTTTTAACGTAGTGTTCTGCAATTTCAGGAGAACCTTTTAATTCCAGCCATAATCCTGACACAGAAATTACTCCATTGGAAGCCGCCGCACAAGAGAAAATATGCCTTTTCTACTTCTTCTTTTTCTCTGCAACCAGGTAATGCGATGAATCCTTGCAATTCGCGGCAAAATGTTAAAGATTGAAATCCCATGAACGGCTCGATATCAAAAGATGTCATTTTTCTTGCTTTGCTTTACCTGGGATGCTGCCTCCTGGTCGTTGCCTATGTGAATTTTTACCCGCTCTATGAACATCTGGTGCAACATCTCGGTCGCAGTTTCATTTCCTACGCTTCCTATGTTCCATTGGTCCTGATGCTGTTGTCAGGCTCCACCCTCTTTACCCTCAGCCCCTTCCCGGTAAAATGGCGTTGGCTTCTTCCCGGGATAATGCTCTGCATCGCCGCCCTCTTTATCCCGGACTCGGCAATTGCCGTCAAGCGGATCCACGTCACCGAGTACCTTCTTCTTTCCTTGCTGGCCCGGTATATCATGTCCCACCGTCTGACCGGCGGGCCCTTACTGCTCTTTTCTTCACTCTTTCCTGCTGTTCTCGGCATTCATGATGAATTTCTCCAGGGCATCCATCCATCACGGACATACGGCCTCAGGGATATGCTGGTCAACGCGGTTGCCGCAACCGGCGGCAGCTTCGTCTGGCACAGCCTCGCCCTTTTCACCGCCAATTACCGCAAGTCGACTCCCGGTGGAAAGGCGGGAACGGTTCATCTTCTTTATCTTTGCTGGTTAGCCGTTGCCATTCTGGCTATGGTTGTGCCGCTGCCGGCTTACCGCAATAGCCCTATACCCTTCTGGCCCTGCCTGCCTCTTATGGCTGCTATTGTCTTCTGGGTCTGCCTTCTTCGGCAGGACGATTCAAAACTCAGTCATGGCATCAAGGCTGTCAGTGCTGCAGCCTTTCTGTTGCTCATCTATCCGATTGTGATCAATAGCGGGCAGATTTCTTTCTTTTAAAAGCACAAAATGTACTGCTGGCATTTTTCTTGCTTAAAGCGTAGTAGCCATTACCGCAGTCGCCGATGATTCCAGTATCGCCGGTAATCCTGCTTATTCAATCTTCTACCGACAAAAATACTCATGGAAAACTCATCCGCAAGCAAGAAGCAGCCAGCAATACAACAAAAAAAATCCCCTGCCGCGCACCAGCGAAAGAACAAAATTGTAACTGCGGATGAAGCTATATCCTTTATCCGGAATGGCGATACCGTTGCCACCGGCGGCTTTGTCGGTATCGGTTTCCCCGAGCAACTGGCGGTTGCCCTTGAGAATCACTTTCTCGAGCACGCCAGCCCGCGGAATCTGACATTTGTCTATGCCGCCGGTCAAGGCGACGGGAAGGACCGTGGCCTTAATCACATGGGCCATCTCGGTCTGGTTCGCCGGGTCGTCGGCGGGCATTGGGGACTGGTCCCCAGATTCCAGAAACTGGCCCTGGAAAACAAGATCGAAGGCTACAACCTGCCGCAGGGGGTCATCTCCCATCTCTATCGCGACATAGCGGCGAAAAAGCCCAGGACTATCACCACTGTCGGCCTCGGGACCTTTGTCGATCCTCTCCTTGGCGGCGGAAAAATCAATGCTATTACGACAGAAGACCTGGTAGAACGGATCCAGTTCGACGGCAACGACTATCTCGCCTATAAAACTTTCCCGATCCATGTTGCTTTTCTGCGCGGGACGACAGCGGATACCGACGGCAATATCACCATGGAACGGGAGGCACTTACTCTTGAGGCGCTGGCCATCGCCACCGCCGCCCACAACTCGGGCGGCATCGTCATTGTCCAGGTGGAACGGGTGGCCGAACGCGGCACGCTGAATGCCCGCCAGGTGAAAATCCCCGGCATTCTGGTCGACTATGTGGTCGTCTCAACCCCTGAATACCACTGGCAGACCTTCGGGACCCAGTATAATCCGTCCTACAGCTGCGAAATTAAAATCCCGATGCAGTCCCTGCCGAAAATTGAAATGAGCGACCGCAAAATCATCGCCAGGCGGGCGGTTTTCGAACTGACTGCAGACAGTATTGTCAACCTTGGCATCGGCATGCCTGAAGGGATATCCAATGTAGCGAATGAAGAGGACATTCTCGATTTTTTCACCCTTACGGCCGAACCGGGTGTCATCGGCGGTCTGCCGGCCGGCGGTCTCAATTTCGGTGCGGCTCTTAACACCGATGCCCTGGTCGACCAGCCGTCCCAGTTCGATTTTTACGATGGCGGCGGTCTCGACCTGGCCTTTCTCGGGCTCGCCCAGGCCGATCGACACGGCAATCTCAACGTCAGCAAGTTCGGCACACGACTGGCAGGAGCCGGTGGCTTTATCAATATCAGCCAGAATGCCAAGAAGGTGGTGTTCGTCGGGACTTTTACCGCCGGCGGCCTGAAGATTTCAGTGGCCGATGAGAAGCTGACGATAAAACAGGAAGGCACCGTAAAGAAATTCATCGATCATGTCGAACATGTGACTTTTTCCGGCCCATATGCCATTGCCAAGGGCCAGACCGTGCTCTATATCACCGAACGATGCGTCTTTATGCTTACCGAAGAGGGGCTTGAACTGACGGAAATCGCTCCCGGTATCGATCTGGAACACGACATCCTCCGCCACATGGATTTTCCTCCGGTCATCAAAAGCTCTCTCCGGTTGATGGATGCCCGGATCTTCAATCCCGAGCCAATGGGCCTGCTCGACAGGTTTTAGTTAGTGTCTGTCCATAAATGGCTATTTTGCCCTAACTCTTCGTTGCTCTCAAAATTTAATCCTCGGAATATCAACTATATGCCTGCGGTTGAATTTATCGAGCGCCTCGATTTAGAACAAAATATCTCATTTCTGGACAGACACTAGTTATCTGTATCTATTTTGCTACAGAGGATCCCGGTCGTGCAACGGCAGACCGTGCTTTTTCATCTTCTTGTATAAGAGCGTCCGGTGAATACCCAGCACAGCAGCGGCCTGAGCCTTGTTGTTCCCGGTTTTTTCCAGGGCTGCGCGGATTGCCGCTTTTTCCGCTTGAGCCTGGATATCGCGAATCCGTGGAACATCGGTGGTATGCCCGGCAAGAATAGACCCCCTGGGGACAAAAGGCAGGTCGGCGATCTGGATCATGTCTCCCCGCATAGCCAGCAGGGCGCGTTCGAGAACATTTGAAAGTTCACGGACATTGCCCTGCCAGTGATGAGCGATGAGGGCGGCCATGGCCTCGGAACCGATGCTGATCGCAGGGCAGCCATTGCTCTGCGCCAATTTGGCCAGCAGGTGATTAGCCAAAGGGGCTACATCTTCCGGCCTCTCCCGCAGCGGTGGGATGCCGAGCGAAATGACATTCAGCCGGTAAAAGAGATCCTGGCGAAAGCGGCCTCTGGCAATCAGGGCCTCCAGGTCCTGATTGGTGGCCGCAATAAGCCTGAAATCGGAACGGATGAGTTTATTTCCACCCACCCGCTCAAAGCACTTCTCTTCCAGCACCCGTAATAACTTCGGCTGCATTTCGAGAGGGAGATCGCCAATTTCATCAAGAAATATCGTGCCATTATCGGCGATCTCGAATTTTCCCGGCTTGCCGGTCGACAGGGCGCCGGTGAAGGCCCCACGGTCATAGCCAAACAGTTCGGATTCGAGCAGATCCTTAGGGATTGCCGCACAGTTGATCTGAATGAAGGGATGCAGCTTCCTTGGTCCGGCGTGGTGAATGGCCTGGGCAAAGAGCTCCTTGCCGGTCCCGCTTTCGCCGGTAATGAGGACCGGAGAGGTATTGGCAGCGGCGGTCAGCGCCTGCTGCTTCAACAGGGCGATGGCCGCACTTACGCCGATTATGCTGGCAAAAGTGTAGCGGGTCGAGCGCAGGTTCATCAGTTCTTTCTCATAGCGTCTCACCTTTGTTTCAAGAGAATGGAGTTTGCCCGAGAGTTTTACCACCTCGCTGATATCTTGAAACATGACGAGCCCGAAAACGGCAATGACGCGGCCTTTCTTTTTAATCGGAATCCGGTGCACTACAATATTCTGCCCCCTGATCATCTGAATCTGGTTAATCTCGGGAACCCCGGTCTGGCCGACAATATGCATCCGGGTATTTTCCACAACCTCGGAACAATGCCGGCCTATGCTCTTCTCTATTTCGATCCCGAGAAAGTCGGCATAGGGCTTGTTTAAATGAGCAACGGTACCATCGGCAGAGGTGACCATGGCACCACTCGGGAGATTATTGAAAATCAGTTGAAAAAGTTCCAGCTGTTCCTGCATTGCGAGGATATCTGCTTGTTGCGACTTCCCTTCCATAAGCACTCCTTGACCAGATGCATCGCCCTGACCGAAAATCCCCGGGAGAGACCTCATGGTTCTTCCAGATTACCAATCTCTCAACAACATGTAGCTATACTGATACATATCATGTCGCCGATTGTCTACATAAATGGCAGGATTTTCTCAGGGAAAATTGCATCAGGCACCTTTGATCCTTCCGTTTCCAACTGGAAACAACGGTTGTCCGGTAAATCAGACAGCTCTGCCATATCGATACCGGCGCATTGAGGATCGGCATTGGTAAACATTTCAGGAATTGCGGTTTTTTTCTGGACTTTTCCGACAATGAGAAAGGCACTCGGAGACAAACGGCAAGAAGATAAAGAATAACGCCGAACACAGGTCCTTTTTTTCGGACTCGTTATGTTTTTGCCTATTTTTCAGGCGCGTATGATACTTTCAGCTTAGTAATTCAATAAAAAATTGTCATTTTTTCGGATAAAAAAGGAAAAGAAGGTCCAAATTTTCGTACTGCCCATCCTATCGGCTCCTGCCGAAAGAATTCCTAAATTTTTATTCTTTTAATTTACCATACTTACACACTGTTACACAAAACAGAAACTGGCACGCCGATTGCTTTCTCTCCATTGTCGATACAACTTTGTCACCATAGACGCTTGTGTTCGATATCGCTGATGCAGTATATTATTTCTATTGATCATGCCAGACGACCTGGCGCTAAACCCAACCACTTCTTTGGAGGAGGAATCATGAGGAAAAACTGGATCACCACAGGTGCTCTTGCCTTGGCCCTGTCGCTTGCCGTCACGACCGGTCAGGCGGCCGAAAAGCGTGAAAAATTCGGTGTTGACAAACGCCATGAGGCTGTCAAGAAAGAATTGCGCACCATCAAGCCAAGCACAGAGACCTTCAAATGGAAGATGGTTATGCCCTGGAGCAAAGGCCTGTTGTTCTATGATATGGCACAGCATTTTGCCGACTCCGTTGCCCTTGCCTCCGGTGGCCGACTCGATATCAAAGTGTTCTCCGCCGGCGAACTGGTAGGAGCCATGGAGTCTTTCGACGCTGTAAGCAAAGGTTCAGCCGAAGTCGGCCATGACTGGCCGGGATACTGGATGGGCAAGGACCAGAACTTCGTTTCTTTTGCCTCCGTACCGTTCGGACTCGATACCGAAGGCTACAATATCTGGCTCTATGAGCGCGGCGGTCTTGAGCAGATGCAGGAACTCTACGGAAAATTCAATCTCTTTGTTCTGCCCGGCGGCAACGGCGGCCAGGAGATGGGCTTCTTCTCCAACAAGAAGGCCACCACCATGGAAGATTTCAAGGGAATGCGCGTCCGTACCCCAGGCTGGTACATGGACATCATGACCAAACTCGGCGCCTCCGTCACCCCGCTGCCAGGCGGCGAGGTCTACCTTGCGCTTGAGCGCGGAGTTATCGATGCTGCCGAATTCAGCAGCCCGGCAATAAACTACCCGATGGGCTTTGACCAGATCACCAAATTCGTCATTGAGCCGGGTATCCATCAACCCTCCGTACAGTGTTCGTTCTTCTTTAACAAAGATGCCTACGACAAACTTCCGGCCGACCTGAAATACATCATCGATATCGCCGCGAAGGAGACTCAGCTGTGGTCTACCGCATGGCAGGAGCAGTTGAACATCGAGGCAATCAAACTGTTCAAAGAGAAGGTTGAGTTTGTCAAGATGGACGATGAAGCCATCACCAATTTCGCCAAAGTAACCAAAGAGTATCTTGAGGAATTAAAGGGTAAATATCCGAACGTCAAGGTTACCCTCGACTCCCAGGAGCAGTTTAAAAAAGATTTTGCCGAGTGGCGTGAAATCAGAAGCGGCCTGACCCCCTGGCCGATCGATGACTTCATCAACGGCAAACGTATGCAGTAAATAGCATTGCAACGGCGGGAGCCAACTGCTCCCGCCGTTTTTCTTGATTGAACCACCTCTGTTTGAAAAAAGGATACGTCATGCAGACAATCTCCCGGGCGATTGATGCCCTGAATGAAAAAATCGGCTTGTACAGCGCCTACCTCATCCTGCCGCTCATTGGGGTGGTCATGTATGAAGTAGTCATGCGCAAAGTTTTTAATGCCCCGACCTCCTGGGGATTCGAGATGACCGTCTTTTTGTATGGTATTCATTTTATGCTCGCTCTGGGTGATACCCACCGGGTTAACGGTCATGTACAAATCGATATCTTCGAGGCACGGCTGAAACCATTGAATCGGACCAGGTTGCGGATCATCACCAATATTTTCCTGTTCATCCCAACCATGGGCTGTCTGACGATCTGGTCGATCAAATACGCGATCACCTCATGGGGCATGCTCGAACTTGCATCGTCGTCCTGGGCCCCGGCCATCTACCCCTACAAGACGGTCATGGCTATCGGCTTTGTCCTCTTTTTTCTGGCAGGCGTTTCGAAGTTGCTTCAGGACTTCAGCAGTCTGCGCTCTTCCAAATAACAGCCCGCTAGGAGAAAAACGAATATGAGTCCAGAAGTTTTGACAATCCTGATGTTCGGCACCCTGATAGTGCTTATCGTTTTGGGTCATCCCCTGGCGGTGACACTGGCTGCCACCGCCACACTTTATGGTCTGATCGACAACGGCTTCAACGTTCCAGCTCTGCTCGATTTATTCACCAATAACAACTGGGGTAACTTCACCAACTACACCCTGGTTTCCGTTCCGTTGTTTATCTTCATGGCCCAGGTGCTCGACCGCTCGAAGGTCTCCGAATCCCTGTTTGACGCTTTGTATATCGTTCTCGGAGGATTGCGCGGCGGCCTCGGTCTGGCGGTCATCGTCGTATCGACGGTCTTTGCCGCAACCACCGGCATCGTCGGCGCCTCGGTTGTTGCGATGAGCCTCATGGCCGGTCCGGTCCTGTTGCAGCGGGGGTATGAGAAGGGTTTGGCTGCCGGCCTCATCTGCTCTTCCGGAACTCTCGGCATCCTCATTCCGCCGAGCATCATGCTTGTCGTCTATGGCGGCCTCACCGGCCTGAAGGAGACTTCGGTAGGTAATCTCTTCGCTGCCGCCATCCTGCCCGGCCTTTTGCTGTCAGGCCTCTATATGACATACGTCGCCATCCGGTGCGGCATCAATCCGAAACTCGGCCCGCCGATTCCTGTCGCCGACAGGACCTCGACTTTCGGCCAGAAGTTCATGATGACCATTACCAGTTTTGTCCCGCCCTTTGGTCTGATCCTGGCCGTAATGGGCAGTATTCTAGCCGGTATCGCCACCCCGACCGAGGCTGCGGCGCTCGGTGCCACGGGTGCCTTGATTCTGGCAATATTTAAACGTTCATGCACCTGGACGATGATCAGCGGCTCGGCTATTTCCACCGCCCGCACCACCGCGATGGTTATGGCATTGTTTATCGGCGGCAAGGTGTTCAGCGTGGTATTCTTAAGTATGGGCGGCGGCGACGTCGTTGAAGAACTGCTGCTCGGCTTCACCAACAGATATGTAGCGCTGGGGATCATGATGCTGATCATCTTCATCCTCGGCATGTTCATCGACTGGGCGGCTATCCTTCTGGTTACCGTACCAATTTTTACCCCGATCGCCGTCCTTCTTGATTTTGATCCTTTATGGTTTGCGATGCTGATCTGCGTCAACCTGCAGACTTCCTTCCTGACTCCGCCATTCGGCTACTCCCTCTTCTACTTTAAAGGAGCCGCGCCGCCGGAGTACAGCATCGGCGATGTCTATAGGGGAATTATTCCGTTTGTCGGGCTACAGGCTTTGGCGATTGTATTGCTGATCGTCTTCCCGCAGATCATCACCTATCTGCCTTCGGTCTTCTTCGGCAGCTAAATGATTCGTTTAGCTGTGATCTACGTTTAGGAGGGAACAATTATGCTGCCTAAAATCGAGACAATTCTTTACACCACCGGCCTCGGCCCAGGCGCACCCTATGTCTTCCGGCATGCCCTGGCCCTGGCCCGTCAGTACCAGGCAAGGATAGTGGTCGTGCATGCCATCGAGCCGCTCTCCGCTTTCGGTCAGAGCCTCGTTGAGCAGTATATTTCTCACGATGATTCGGAAGCGATGCATAGAAAGGCCCAGGAGACCGTCAAGACCCAGATCCAGGGACGGATAGAGCAACTCTGCGCCAAGGAGTGCAGCGTGGCCACCGAGTGCCAAAACCTGGTCGACTCTATCCAGGTCATCGAAGGCTATCCGGCCCAGGTCATCCTGGATAAGGCCAAAGACTGCTCGGCCGATCTGATCGTCATGGGTTCGCACAGCCGTTCCATGATCGGCGAGGTGGTGCTCGGCAGCACCACCCGCAAGGTCCTGCACAGCGCCATTATGCCGGTCTTTGTAATCAGAATTCCGGAAGGATACACAGAAGAACTCGTATAACCGGCCGCCCCCCCCCTGCCCGCCTGCCCCTCTCCACACGGCATCAGCTGTGTGGAGAGGGAGCGGACTGTCGGCAAAACACCTAAGAGGTCCGAGAATAGCAATTTTCTCTCAGTCCCCTACAGCAAACCCTGCGCCTTATACCACTCGGCCGTTCTGGATAACCCTTCGTGCAGGCCGTACCTGGGGCTGTAGCCCAGCAGCCTTTTTGCCTTGCCGATATCAAAAGACCTGCTCTTTGTGAAAAAATCGACCCTCCTCCGGTAGATCGGCGGTTCGATGCCGAGAGGGATACAGATCTTTTCACAGAGCGAACCGGCAAGCTGAAAAGGCAGGGCGGGAATATGGACTTTGGTTTCCGGCCGGCCGGTGATTCTGGAAATTGTCGTGAGCAGGTCGTCGAGAATCATATTCTCTTCGCCGCCGATGATAAACACCTCGCCGATGGCCGCCCGAACCTCCGAAGCCAAAATAAAACCCTGTACCAGATCGTCGATATAGACCATATGGTAAAAGATCCTGCCGGTGCCGATGACCGGAGTGATCCTCTTTACCGCCAGCTTGAAAAGTTTCAGGAGCCGCATATCGCCGGGACCGTAAATTGCCGTCGGCCTGACGACCGACAGCGCCACACCGTTTTTCGCTGCAAATTCACGGGCCAGCAGTTCCCCTTCCAGTTTTGTTCGTTGGTAAATATCGGCGGGAGCATAAGGAGACTCCTCGGTTGCCGGCGGCACCTTCACATCGCCATGCACGCCTACCGTGCTGCAGTGGACAAACCTTTCGACAGTATATTTTACCGCAGCTTCCAGCAGATGCCTGGTTCCCTCGACATGAATATCGTGGTAATCCTGATCGACTGAAGAGGCCGATCGAAACATCGCAGCGATATTGAAGATTTTTCCCACTCCGGCAACCGCTTTGTCCACCGCCGCCCGGTCTCTGATATCCCCTTCGTGTATCTCCAGGGCCGGATTCTGGTCAAGCGCCACGCGCGATCTGCTGCGCACCAGCAATCGTACCTGATGCCCGTCCTGCAGGAGCTTCTTGCTAAGATTGTGGCCGGTAAATCCCGTGCCTCCTGTTACCAGTATTTTCATGGATCCTTCCTTGGTTCAGAAAAAGGTCGCGCCGTTTCCGGCAATGCCGCGGATACCCTGTCGTAAAAATGGGTCAATTTCATCCTGAAGGCTTTAAGTGAATAGTTTTCCCTGGCAATCTCCCGTCCTTTTTGCCCCAAAGCCAGGCAGCCATTCGGATCGGCCAGGAGCTTTACCATTCCGGCCGCCATACTCTCCCTGGTCGGCTCTACAATACAGGCAAAACTCTCGTCAAGTACCTGGGTATGAGTGGGAAGATTGGTTGCCAGAACCGCCTTGCCGGAATCGAGGTAGGAATACAATTTCATCGGCGTATTGTTACCCTGAATCCGTGGCGAGAGTAAGATATCCGCCTGGGCGAGAAAATGCCCGAGCATGCCGACCGGCCTGGGACCGCAGAAGAAAGTATTATCGGCGATCTCAAGAGCCGCGGCCTTTTTTTGGTAAGCGGCGATAGTTTCTTCAGTCCCGCCGATGATGACCAGATTGCCCCGGCAACCCTGGCCGAGCGCAAGCTGGAAGCTTTCGAGGAGCAGATCGATCCCCTGATATCTTTCCAGATTGCCGACATACAGCATGATCGGTCCGGAAATGCAGTATTGCTCAGACATCAACTCGTCCGAAGAAACATCCTCGCCGAGCAGACTGATATCCTCGAGGCGAACCACGAGTTTATCTGGGGCGTAACAGTGGGCAATGTCTTCCAGGGATTTGCACACTGCGACAACCCCGGAACTGCCCCGGACCGCCAGTCGTTCAAAAAAATCGAGCACCGGACGAACAGGCCGCAGAAAGGAAAATTTTTCGACAACCTGCATGGCAAGAGACGAGTCCATATCGTAAATATATGGTATTTTATATATTTTTTTCAGAACCAAGGCAATAAAAGCCGATTCCTCAACAGCATGGATTACGTCAAAATTATGCCGCCGCAGCAGTTCAGCGGCCTTGAAAAACAAAAAAACATCGCATACCAGCTTTTTCCAGGAGAGGGATGGCGGGATGTTTTTTATCCCACTCAGCGCCTGAATCCGGTGGATCCGGACTCCGGCAATATCGACATCCTCTCCCTCATGAAAGACCAGAAGATGAACTTCATGGCCGAGCAGGGCCAACTCGCCTACCAGCAACCGCACGGCAATGGGTGTGCCCCGATTCTGAAAAAACGGCTGGGGGGCAATAACCAGGATGGATCGTGCTGCCCGACGGGTCTCTGTCACAACAAACTCCTCACGGTGATGATCATTGCGGAACGGGGAAATGACCTATGCTTTCCTGGTGCTTTTGCAGATAATCGGTGAGCCGAACAATTCGGTCAGGCCGGTCAGCCGAAAGCAGTTCTCGATCACCGTGGAGAACATCCTGTTATTGACTTTGCGGTGAACCACCATGGGCAGCAGAAATTCCGGTTTGAAAACCGGTCGGCAGAAACCGTTTTTTTCCAGTTCGGCGGCGATCTCTCCTCGTGAAAAGAGGGTGAAGGGACGGGTATTGCCCTCCATTTTCTTCTTCATGGCAAAGAACTGCTCATATAAAATATTGGTGGATCGCCGGTCCGGATAGTCGAAGATAACGGCTTTATCGGCCACCCGGCACAATTCGGCAAGGAGTTCACGCCATCTGCCGACATGGGGCAGCAGACGAAAAGCCATGGTCACATCAAAAGAGCGATTGCCAAAGGGCAACTCGAGAGAATCGCAGGTGAAATATTCAAAACCTCCCGGCGGAATCCGTTGGTCGAGGCGCTGCCGACAGCTGTCGTCACTGCCGGTCACCGTTACATCGAATCCTTTTTCCACCAGCGGTCCGGCCAGCTGGGCATGACCGCCGCCGACATCGAGTATCCTCGCCTTGGCATCCGGCAGAAGGTCGAGCGTGATCGCCGCCTGCCGGTCGAGGAAATATTCCCCCGCCGCCCCACTGAACCGGGCAGCGTAATCGGCAGTTGCCGTCTCTCTATCCGCTGTTTCCGAAAACATCATGTCCCGCCTTTCTCGTAGAGTGGTGCAAAAACTTGCAGGACACCTGCAATTTGCCGTTCCCGTTCTTCGCCTGTCCATGACAATTCGCGCCCCATGAAATCGGCAAGCAGGGCAAGGGTGCTGGTATCGGGACATTCCGCCGAGCCCAGGGACGACCTGCGAAAGACCACATCAGCCAGGGTTGACGCCATCTCCTCATGAATAAAATACAGTACTTCGGCAGCCAGCAGAGGCGGTTCTTCGCTCAGCCAGTAGGACTCTCCGTTTTTCGCACCGCCGTTTTGCACCAGTACCGCGAAAACCGCACGCCACCGCGCTCCGTAGTGTCGCTTGAGATGCGCTTTGATCTCTGGATACTCGCGCCCCAGTTGTTTGATCGTCGGGCCATGGTCGAGGCGTTGCGGGGAAGCGGCGGTATATGAACCGGGTGTTCGCTGCCCGAGATGATTTTCGTCCTGCAGCAATTTCACCATTTTTTCAGCAATGTCCGGTGCGGTGGTGTATTTAACTCCTTTTATGGAGAAAAGCCCGTTTGTGCCATGAGCCGAACCGTCGGCGATGATCTGCGACGATTTATCGAGCTGAACCGAATCGGCCTGGTTTTCATCGGCCTCCGTCATGGGCAACAGACCGCCATGGCAAAAAGTGACATCGCCCATGGTCAGCCCGGCGGCCGGATAGATCTTGTTGATGTCGTCGATAACCTCCTGAATATCCTGCCGCTGCAGGGAAAAATCATCCACCGCGCCGCGATACGGCTTGTATGTAGTGCCGATCATGGTGTAATTTTCCTGCCACGGAACAAAAAAGAACAATCTTTTCCCGCGCTTGATGAGCGCATCCCGGTCGGTGAAATCGGTATAGCCCTCAAGGCCGACTGCATACTTTCGAAAGAGCCTCTTTTTCACCACAACGTTGATTGCCGTGGCCCAGTTGCCTGCACGCGGCAAGCGGTCGCCGGCCAGCCGTTCGAGCCAAGGCCCTGCGGCGTTGACCACTGCCCGGGATTTCACCCGAATCGTCCGGTCGGTCGACATATCGCGCACCAGCACTCCCGAAACCCGGGCACCGTCTTTTTCCACTGCCGTAACCTCGGCATAATTGGCGACATCGGCCCCGTATCTCGCCGCCTCCAGCACATATTCGAGCACCAGTCGTTCGGTATTGCCGGCGATGGCATCGTACCAGATCGCTCCACCGGTCAGACCGTTCTCCTTGATGCCGGGAACCACCCACTTCACTTCCTCCGCAGAAATCGCCGTTCCACCGGGCAATCGGTTTTCCGGAGGTATTGCCCGATTGCGATCGAATGCCACCAGATCGTAAACGGCAAAGGCCAGGCGCATCATTTCCCGACCCTTTATGCCATGACCGTAGGTGGGCATCAGGCAGGCCAGAGGCTTGACCAGATGGGGAGCAAAGGCCATCATCGATCTGCGCGAGGCGATCGACTCCCGCATCCTTTTGAAATCGCCGTGCTGCAGGTAGCGGATGCCGCCATGAATGATTTTCAGGCTATTTGCCGAGGTCGAATGACCGAAGTCGTCTTTTTCAAGCAACGCCACCCGGTATCCGGCCTTCGCCGCAGCGAGCGTTAAAACCGCACCATGAATTCCGCCGCCAACGATGACCAGATCGTATTGATTTTCACCCAACCTTCCAATATTTTTCTTCATTTTCTCCAACGAACGGATAACAAGGTAGATCGTTCAGTAACATGGTTTTCATACTAGGATTCCCAGGCAGAATCCAAAAAGACTCATCATGCAATGCGGGAATCAGGACAGAGCTGCTTGAAGGGAATGCCGATAAGCCTGTTTTCGGACTCAACAGGTAAAATATCCTACATATCAGAATCCGCGCCTAAAAGAAACACCAATATCCGCAAAAACAGGAGTGGAAAGTCGGAGTTATATTCGGCCGCCGGCAATATCCCTGCCGAATTGTTCGGCTCTGGTCAGCTCATCCGGTAATTCAAGGACCGCTTTTTTTGCATCGACCCCTTTTACCAGAAAATCCCCGCCGTAGTCGATATCCATGGCGTCAAATATATACCGCGTCGTCAACACGCAGCAGTCGAAAATTTTCGGGCCGGTGGTGGCAGAGGTGGAAAGGAGATACCCTTTGCGCCCTTCGCCCTGACGGAATCGTATCTTGAGCAGATATTTTCTCGACCAACGAGCCTGGAATCGGTCTCCGCAGAGCTTGGTCTGGCCGGAGAGCCCATAGAAATAGACCGGGCTGACCAGGAGAATACGGTCGGCCGCATCCACTGCCTCATATACCCCGACCATATCGTCCTTGACTACACAGACACCGGTCTTTTCACAGCCGCCACAGCCTTGGCATGGACGCAGCTGCAAATCATTGAGCCGGATATAATCGACCGTTCCGCCTTCTTTTTCCACCCCCTCTCCAACCTTGCGGGCCAATGTTTCACTGTTTCCTCCCTTGCGGGGGCTTCCCAGCAATACCAGCATTTTCATAGCAGAATCTCCCTTGGTCTTTTTTGAACGATCTTGTCGCTCCCGGCTTTTGCCGTTTTATCATGCAGGTCAATGCAGAACTTTACCACTTTTGCAACTTCTCTGTCAGCTACATTCATAAAACACCTTGAGAAGTATACAATCATAGTATACATTCTCTTGAGAGCGGCTTTACCCTTGCCTGAGAATGAGATTTATTGTTAACTATGAGCATGACCATAGCCAAAGCTATCATATTCGCCATCAAAAGGTATGCCCTGCATGATGGCCCCAATATTCGGACCACGATTTTTTTCAAAGGATGCCCGCTTACTTGCCACTGGTGCCATAATCCCGAGGGCATGGACTTCAAGATTAAAATCCTGAGTCTTACGGAGAAGTGCGTGGGATGCAGGGAGTGTATAACAAACTGCCCGGAAAACGCCTTGCAGCACACTGCGGATGGAATCCTTCGTGCCGAAGAAAGATGCGTGATGTGCCACACCTGTGTCGACATCTGCCCGGCGCTGGCCCAGGAGGCGACCGGATGGCCGGTCACTGTTGACGGACTTGTCGCTGAAATCAAGAAGGATCTGCCGTTTTTCGACCAGTCCGGCGGCGGCATTACCTGCTCCGGCGGCGAACCGCTCTGCCAGCCGGAAAGTCTCCTTGCTCTGCTGAAGGCCTGCGGCGCGCTGGGCATCCACCGGGCCGTCGATACCAGCGGCTTCGCCCCCACCGAAACCGTCCTGCGCATCGCCCGGGAAACGGACCTGTTTCTCTTCGATCTGAAACACATGGACAGCACATGCCATGAACGGTATACCGGTGTTACCAACGATCTGATTCTGCATAATCTGCAGGCGCTGGCAGCAACCGGCAAGGCCATCAGGATTCGCATTCCCCTCATCGCCGGGGTCAACACCGATGATAAGAACATTCAGGCAACCGGGGCTTTCGCTGCCGGATGCACCGGCGTGGAAGGGATCGATGTCTTGCCGTATCACCCTTCGGCCACTGCCAAATACCGAAAACTCGACCGTAAGTACCAGGGAAAACTCTTGACAACGCCCTCCGCCGAGACTTTGGCGCGGGTTGTACAGACACTCAAGCAGTACATAGACGATGTCCGTATCGGAGGATAAAATGAACAGCCGAATTGCCAAACTAAGAGAACAGAGCTTTGCAACACAGCCAGCGATTTCCATTGAACGTGCTCTGCTCGAGACTGAATTCTATCTGGAAAACAACGGGAAATACTCACTCCCGGTGCTGCGCGCCCTCTGCTTCAAATATCTCTGTGAGCACAAAACCCTCTATATAGGCGACGGTGAACTCATCGTCGGCGAGCGTGGCCCGGGCCCGAAAGTGGTGCCGACTTTCCCCGAACTCACCTGCCACAGTGCCGATGACCTACGCATCCTGAACGACCGGGCCATGACCAGCTACCGCGTCGCGAAAGAAGATATTCGCCGCTATGAAGAGACTGTCATCCCCTACTGGCAGGGGCGATCGATGCGCGACCGCATCTTCAGCAATGTTCCCGAAGAATGGCGAACGGCCTATGAAGCGGGATTGTTCACCGAATTCATGGAGCAGCGTGCCCCCGGCCATACCGCCCTCGACGGAACCATCTTCGCCATGGGCATGAACGATTTTAAAAAACGCATTGCCGAGCGGATGGATCGCCTCGATTACCATAATGACCGGGCGGCCTCCGACAAGGCCGAGCAGTTGCAGGCCATGGATATTGCCTGCGACGCCGCGATCATTTTTGCCGACCGTCATGCCGAGCTGGCCGAAGCCATGGCCCTCGCCGAATCAAACACGGAACGCCGGGCAGAACTCAGGCAGATTGCCGAGATCTGCCGCCGGGTGCCGGCGGAAAAGCCGCGAACCTTCCACGAAGCATTGCAAATGTACTGGTTTGTCCATCTTGGCACCATCACCGAGCTGAACGGCTGGGATGCCATGACCCCCGGTCACATCGACCAGCATCTCTTCCCGTTTTATGAAAAGGATGTCGCCCGGCAGGTGCTTGATCGCGACAAAGCCAAGGAACTGCTCAGCTGCCTGTGGATCAAGGTCAACAACCACACCGCGCCACCCAAGGTCGGTGTTACCGCCAAGGAAAGCGGAACCTACAACGATTTTACCCAGATCAACCTCGGCGGCCTGAACAGTGCGGGGGCCGACGCCTCCAATGAGGTCTCCTATATCTGTCTCGAGGTTTCAGACGAACTGCACCTCCTTCAGCCCCAGCCGAGCGTCCATATCAGCAGCAAGACTCCCGACCGCTTCCTGAAAGCCGCAGCCAGGGTAATCCGCAAAGGTTACGGCTATCCGTCCGTTTTTAATACAGATGCGGTTATCATGGAGCAGGTGCGGGTTGGAAAAACCGTGGAAGACGCCCGCGAAGGCGGAACCAGCGGCTGTATCGAGACCGGGGCTTTCGGCAAGGAGGCCTATATCCTCACAGGCTACCTGAATGTCCCCAAGATACTTGAAGTAACCTTGAATAACGGAAGAGACCCGCTTACCGGGAAAATGGTCTCCATCGCCACCGGCGATCCGGCAACCTTCCGTAGCTTCGACGAGTTGTATGCGGCCTTCACCAGACAGCTCGAATATGTGGTCGATCTGAAAATCAAGGTCAACAACTATATTGAAAGGATGTACGCCAAGTACTCCCCGGCGCCGTTCCTCTCGGTGGTCATCCACGACTGCATTGAAAAGGGCCGGGACTACTACGACGGCGGCCCGCGTTACAACACCAATTATATCCAGTGCTGCGGCATCGGCACCGTTACCGACAGCCTGTCGGCGATCAAAACCCATGTCTTCGATGGGGATAAAGTTTCGATGGAGCGACTGCTCGGCGCGCTGCAAAACAATTTTGCAGGTGAAAAAGAAAAAGCCCTGCGTTTAAGACTCTGGAACAAAACGCCGTTCTACGGCAACGACGACGACCGGGCCGATGAAATCATGAAGCGGGTCTACGGCTCCCTCTTTGCCGCCATCGACGGCAAACCCAACACTAAGGGCACGGTCTATCACCTGAACATGCTGTCGACCACCTGCCATGTCTACTTCGGCAAGATGCTGGGAGCTTCCGCCAACGGCCGCTTAGCCCACCTGCCGGAATCGGATGGAACCTCTCCTTCCCATGGCGCCGACCGCAACGGCCCGACGGCAGTGATAAAATCGCTCAGCAAGATGGACCAACTGAAGTCGGGGGGGACTCTCCTGAACCAGCGTTTCCTCCCCAGCGTGCTGGCAACAGAACAGGATCTCGACAAGCTCGGCAGCCTCATCCGCACCTATTTCACCCTGGGCGGCCACCATATCCAGTTCAATGTCGTCGACACCAAGACACTGCGCACGGCCCAGGCCCATCCCGACGAATACCGGAACCTGCTGGTCCGGGTCGCCGGTTACAGCGATTATTTTGTCGATCTCGACAAGGAACACCAGGAAGAGATCATCAGCAGAACGGAACAGGAACTGGTATAAAAAAAAGGGGCGGAGGTGTCGATGTCACCTCTGCCCCTTTTGTACGCTACATCCAAATATTTCTAGCTATTCATTGCCTCGGCGATCGCATCGCAGACATAGCCGATATTGGCCTGTGTCAGACCGGCAAGATTTATTCTGCCGCCCCCGACCACATAGATGCTCTTGTTGGCCCGCAACCACTGGACAACCTCGTCGGACAGACCGCTGAACGAGAACATCCCGCGCTGGGTAATGATGGATGAGAAATCCCCTTTTACATTCCTTGCGGCAAGACCTTCAACCAGAGCAACACGCATGGCCTTGATGCGGTCGCGCATGGCCGCCAGCTCTTCCAGCCACTGGGCATGCAATTCAGGGGTGCTGAGGATTGTCGCCACCACGAGTCCGCCATGGGCGGGCGGGTTGGAATAAATAACCCGGATGGTGGTTTTCAGGTGGCTCATCGCGACCGCCGCGTCTTTTGCCGTCGGACTGACAATAGTCAACGCACCGGTCCGCTCGTTATACAGTCCAAAATTTTTCGAGAAAGAACTGGCGATAAAAAAGTCGACGCCGGTCGCGGCAAACGCCTCAATGCCGAAACGATCTTCCGCCACGCCCTCGCCAAAGCCCTGGTAGGCAAAATCCAGAAAGGGAATCCAGCCTTTAGCCGCGCCAATTGCGGCAACCTTTTGCCACTGATCGCGGCTGAGGTCGACCCCGCTCGGATTATGACAACAGGCATGCAACAGCACAATATCCCCTGCCGGGACACTTTCCAGGCTGGCAACCACGGCCTCGAAGTCGACGGCCCTGGTCGTTGGGTTATAGTAGCCGTATTCAGCCAATTCAAAACCGGCGGTTTTGAAAACGCCTTTATGGTTGGCCCAGGTCGGCTTGCTGATCCAGACCTTGGCATTCGGGTAAAACTTTTTCAGGAGATCGCCGCCGACCCGCAGTGCCCCGGTGCCGCCCGGAGCATGGGCCGTTGCCGCCCGGCCGCTTGCAATAACTTCACCCGCCTCGCCGAACAGAAGCTTCTGGACCTCGGCGGCATAAAGCGGATCGCCGGAAATCGGCAAATAGCTTTTGGTGCTTTCCCGTTCAAGCAGGAGTTTTTCCGCTGCCTTGACACAGTTGAGGATAGGCGTTCTGCCCGCCTCATCTTTATACACTCCCACTCCCAGATTGACCTTTTGCGGATTCGGATCGCTCCTGAATGCGTCGGTCAAGCCAAGGATAGAATCGGCAGGTGCCGCTTCAATATTTTGCCACATATATTCCTCCGATTATGGATAACACTTTTACCGAATGGGTGAATCGTGAAAATACATAATTTTACCGAACTGTGTCAATAGGAATAGCTCGTGGCTCTCTTGACCTGTGATATCGCCGGATGAGTCCTTACTCTTACGCAACCAGGTCGAACTGCTGCATGGTGACTGCCTGACCATTCTCCATCAATGCAAGACCGGTCGATCTCACCTGCCCCAGCAGCGAATTTTCAGCATCCTTCACGGAAAAAAGGGTTTCGATATGTCCCAGATACAGCGCACCGACCCCTGCCTGTCCAAGGCCAACCAGCTGCTCTTCACCGTCGCCGGTTCTCGACCAGATCCGCAGATTTTCATAGATGGCGTCGTTCTCGTCGATCCAGTTGTTGCCATCGCCGTCATATGCCCTGAGGTCGAGGAAGCCGTCGCCGGACAATGCACCGAAGAGCTCACTGCCGTCATTGACGATGCCGTCGCCGTTCTTGTCGAGGGCAAGAAAGCCGCTCCCGGGTCCGACGAAGGCAATCTGATCTTTGGTCCCATCGGCATCGATGTCGAAGCTGAAATTCCGCTCGGTCAACTGGGCAGCTGAGCCGGAAAAATTAATAACCAGCGGATCTTTCAAGGCATCCCCTGCACGGATGCTCAGGTTCTGCTCCCGATAGAACTCCCTGCTCATGCTGAGACTTACGGAAAAGTCAATCTGCCGGCCGTCTGCAGTGTTGATTTTACCGCCGGCTGCGAATTCGGTTTTTTCGTATTCATATTCGGATTCACGATACTCATAGATCAGCCCGAAACCTGCACTCTCAGCCTCGGGCAACGGTACCGCACTCTCTCCGGCCTGGAGTTCACCCTCGAGGGGAGTCGTGATCTTCACCGGGTCGATTACCTGGAATTTCCTGCCGGTAAGACGTTCGAAAAGAGCCTGCAAGAGTCTCATATTGAGATCTGCCTCCATTTTCTGCTCTTTGGTGATCTCGAGGTCCGCAGGGCGCATTTGCCGTCTTTTCATGCCATCATGCCTGGAAAGCCGTACTGTATCCTGCGACAGATCGGCGAGTTCTTTGGCCGGATCCAGTTCACGACCTTTGTGCCTGTCGGCCCGAAAGACCTTGGGTTCGCGCTCTGTCTGCCAGACGGTGAGAGATTCTCGTTTGGTATGTTGTTCTATGAAGGTGCGTCTGGAGTACAGCTGGATTGCAGAATCGGTAATTATCATGACATGGCCCTCCCTGGCGGCTTGGCTTGCGGATAATAAGCTGAGAAGTCATCCTTGACTTGTAAAAAACCTGCTTACATTTTTCTGTATCGGCGGTTGGCACTGTGTTATTTAGAAAAAACTGCTGTTCGATAAAAATCATGTCCTGGCGCCAACCCCCTTTCCGCCATGCAGAAACTGAAGTACTCTTTGCACTGCCTGTTGCGGGTATGGTAAAGAATAAAAAGGTGCAGATTATTAATAGCTCGGAGAATGTCATGAAAATTCTTGTTGCCGAAGACGATCTCACTTCCAGATTGATGCTGGAGTTGATTATCGGCAAATGGTCTTTCGATGTAATATGCGCTGACGACGGTCAGAAGGCCTGGGAAATACTGCAACAGGAACACTGCCCGCCTATCGCCATCCTCGACTGGGAGATGCCGGGAATCGATGGCCCGGAACTTTGTCGACGGATCAAGCTTCTTGCCAGGGACAACCCCATCCACGTCATCCTCCTTACAGGGCGGGACAGCACCGAGGATATTGTCATCGGGCTTGAGGCCGGCGCCGACGACTACGTGACAAAACCATTCGACCTCAATGAACTCAGAGCCCGGATCAATGTTGCCGTACGCCTGGTCAAGACTCAGGCATCCCTCAGCTTAAGGCTTAAAGAACTGAAGGAAGCCTTCGATCATGTAAAAACCCTTCAGGGTATTATTCCCATATGCATGTATTGTCACGCTATCCGTAGCGATAAAGCGGCCTGGCATAAGCTCGAGGCATACATCCAACAGCACTCCGAGGCCCAATTCAGTCACTCAATTTGCCCCAGTTGCCTGCATAAGCACTATCCCGAATTGGAGGATGAAGTTCTGCAAATGAAAAAAAAGACCGAATAAAGGTTAAAAAAACCGTTGCTTCTTTTCCCCGCCTGGATTCTTTACCCTCCTCCTAATGAGCTGCCGTAGGATTGCCGTTACCTTCGCTCAAGCCACTGACTCAGATGGTCGATTTCGATGCAACAGGAATTCTAGTTGCAGGCGAAAAATCTTTACGATAGGATACTGCCCCAATGAACTTTACCCGTACGACAACCTTCCTTGAATGAGTCCTTCATTCTTCAGGGATTCTGTCAGGCTCGATCAATCTTGGTGAAATAGAATGGCTGAAAAAAGACTTCGTGTAGAAAAAATCGGTGGTACCACCATGTCCCGTTTCGGGGAAGTGCTGGAAAATGTCATCCTCAAGGATGACAACGACATATACAATAGAATCTACGTCGTGTCCGCATACTCGGGCGTCACCAACGAACTGCTGGAACATAAAAAGACCGGACAGCCCGGCATCTACCAGAGCTTTGAGCAAAACGACGAATACGAACCGGCGATGATCAGCCTGCAAAACAGGCTCTGCGAACTGAACCGCAGTTTTAAAGAAATCGGCCTCGATGTTGCCACCGCCGACCGGTTTATCTGCGAGCGCATCTCGTTTGCCGTCAATATCTTGAAAAGCATGGACAATGTCATTTCTTCGGGCTATGTCAACCGCACCGAAGTGCTCCTTGCAGCGCGCGAACTTCTCGCCTCCATCGGCGAGATGCACAGCGCCTTCAACAGTGCCAATATCCTGCAGAACCTCGGCTACTCCGCGACCTATGTCGACCTCAGCGGCTGGCAGGACAGGCGTGAAAGAACCATTGATGCGCGTATCCGGCATATTTTTTCGACTCTCGATCCAGCCAGGACCATTTGCGTTGCCACCGGTTACACCAAAGGAACGGAAGGGATCATGCGGGAGTTTGACCGAGGCTATTCGGAAGTGACATTTTCCAAAATCGCCGTTCTGCTGAACGCAGAAGAGGCAGTCATCCACAAAGAATATCATTTGTGTTCCGGCGACCCGGTGATCATCGGCGAGGACAAAGTCCATCCGGTCTGCAACACCAATTTCGATGTCGCCGACCAGCTGGCCGATGTCGGCATGGAGGCGATCCACCCCAAGGCTTCCAAGCCGTTGGAAACGGCGGGTATTTCGATCCGGGTGATGAATGCCTTCGATCCCAGCCACAGCGGCACGCTGATCACCAAGGACTATATCTGCCCCCGCTCAAAGACCGAGGTCATCACCGGCTCCAATGCCGTGACCTGCCTGGAAGTTCACGATACCCGGATGGTCGGAGAGGTCGGCTTCGACATGAAAATCATGAAAATCCTGCAGGACCACAACATCAGCTATATCAACAAGGCGACCAACGCCAACACCATCGATGTGCTGATTTACGAAAGAGATTGTACGCCGGCCATGCTCGACGACATGCGCCGTCGCTTCGAACTGGTGACCACCCAGAATGTGGCCATAGTCTGTGCCATCGGCTCCAACATCGCCAAACCGGGTATGCTTGCCAAGGCAGCCAGGGCACTGGCCGACTCGAATATAAATATCCTCTCGGTTTCACAGACATCCAGACAAACCAATATGCAGTTCACCCTGCAGCGGGAACACTTTGTCCAGGCCCAACGCGCGCTGCACCGGACACTCTGCGAAGAGGAGAGTTAATACACAAAAAAAGGCAGGATCAGGAACTCCTGATCCTGCCGGATTTTGTCTTTTTTACCGGACTCCGGATCAGCCGTGGAGCAATCTATACTGCATGATATAAACGAAAATCCCTGAAAAATAACCCAGAGCAGCCAGCCCCCCGATCTTTTTCGCATACCAGAAGAAGTGGATCTTTTCCAGCCCCATGGCGGCAACACCCGCAGCCGAACCAATGATGAGAATGGAGCCTCCGGTTCCGGCACAATAGGCCATGAACTCCCAGAGGAAACTATCGGCGGGATAGGTGGCCATGCTGTACATGCCCATTGAGGCCGCAACCAGCGGCACGTTATCGACCACGGCGCTGAAGAGCCCGATCAGCACGACGATGATATCCTGACGTCCGATAGCTTGATTGAGCCACTCGGCGAGAGCAGTCAGGATATGTGTGTGCTCCAGGGTGGCTACGGCCAGGAGAATTCCGATAAAAAAGACAATACTGGACATGTCTATATGCTTAAGAGCGGAAACCAGGGTCAGGTGTTCTTTAAACTCGTCTTCTTTCTTACGGTGCAGAATCTCGCCTACCAGCCAGAGTAAGCCGAGACCGAAGAGGATACCCATGAAGGGGGGAAGGTGGGTGATGGTTTTAAAAATCGGTACAGCAACCAGGCAACCGATCCCCATGAAAAACATGAGATTCTGTTCGAAAGGGGTAGTTGTTATTTCGCTGCCGTTGTCTACTGCTATTGGGCTGACAACCTTTCTACCGCGCAGGATAAAGTTGAGAAACAGGAGTGGCACAACCAGACAGGCCAATGAGGCCAGGAAAACTCCCTTGATTATTGCAAGGGAGGTAATTTGTCCCCCGATCCACAACATAGTGGTGGTGACATCGCCGATCGGTGACCAGGCGCCGCCGGCATTGGCGGCAACAACAATAATTCCAGCAAAGAACAACCGGTCATCGTGTCGATCCAACAGTTTTTTCATTAAGGAAATCATGACGATGGTTGTGGTCAGATTGTCAAGAATAGCGCTGAGGAAAAAAGTGACAAAGCCCACCAGCCAGAGCAGGGAGGTTATCTTCGTGGTCTTGATGCGTGAGGTGATGACCCGAAAGCCGTTATGGGCATCGACCACCTCGACAATGGTCATCGCCCCCATCAGAAAGAACACGATCTGGGCAGTTGCTGCAAGCGATTCATTGAGATTTTCCGAGATCAGATGGTGATCGCCACCCATCAGAGCGTAAATTGTCCAAAGCAGGCCCGCGCCGATAAGCGCGGAGGCAGATTTGTTGACCTTGAGAGGATGCTCAAGGGCAATGCAAACATAAGCGGCAGCAAAAATAATGACCAAAGCGATAACCATAACTTCTCCTCTCTCTTTCAATCAAATTTAATGATGGAAAAACAACAAACCCGAAAATGATGGAAATGACAAGCAATTTTAGAGCAAATCACATGCCAATTTATCGGCTGGCTAAGGCGTGAAAAAGGAAAGGATTGCAGAGGAGCATTTTGACAACAGATTAAAGCAGCATCGATTGCATGACACTGCTTTAATCTGGAAGAAAAGGGAGAGGATTCTACGCTAACAATCCCGCAAGGACCAGGCTCGAGAACCTTTGTCAGAATTGAGGAAAATTACAATTTAAAGATGAACTTAACGCACAACATCAAAACGCCGATATACAAAACCGACATCCCAAAACCCGTGCGAATATAATCGATGGTCCGATAATTACCGGCTCGCATAATCAAAGCATTAACCTGATGGGTTGGCAGGATAAAGGCGTTTGAAGCCGAAACTGCCACCACAAGTGCGGCAATCATCGGATCCGCACCGATAGTCGAAGCCATATTCATTGCCAGGGGAACCATCAGTACCACTGCCCCCACATTCGAGGCCACCAACGAGAAGGAAGAGGTTAACAGGGAGATAACCAGCATCAGTAGCAAAGGTCCGGGAGTGCCCACTGCAGCTAAGGTCTTCTGGGCGATAAACGCCGCCGCGCCCGTAATTTCGAAAGCGGTTCCCAAGGGGATGAGGCCGGAAAGTAAAAAAACCGTCCGCCAATCTACAGCCTCATAGGCCCGATCAGCGGGAATGATCTTAGTCAGTACCATGCCCAATGCCCCAGAGAGGAGAGCGATGGAGAGTTTGACCTCGAAGCCGAGAGCCAGGGTCAAGGCCATCAGCAGAAAAAAGACAGCGCATCGCTTCCTTTCCGGTTTGAATTCCTCACCCGGAATGTCGTTGATAAGGGCGATATCCAATTTATCAGCGAGAAGCCGGAATTGCTTCCAGCGTCCCTGCATCAGGATGGTGTCACCTTGTTGCAATTTAGTAATGTTGATAGCATCCATGATGATCCTATCGCCCCGAACAATCGCCAGGGGATTGACCTGAAAGAGTGGACGGAACTGCAGTTCCTCCATGGTATGCTGACTGAGATTGGAGTGTGGAATGACGACGCCTTCGATGATCCCAGACTCATCCGGATAATTTTCCCCGGCAAATACCGCGTGTTCCTTTTGTATTACCCAACCCTGTTCCTTCGCCAATCGACATATGTTTTTCTCTGCACTGATCACCCATAGAACATCTCCTGCCTCAATTGACGAATCCTTTGTAGGTGCAAATTCTTTTTGAAGCCCATTGTTTTTGGCGATTCCGACAACAGTGACGTGGTACTTAGGCCGAATCTCCAATTCGCCAAGGGTATGGCTCGGGTAGTAGGCCGGTACCGAAAGTTCATAGCTCTGCCCGACCTCTTCGCCATAGATCTCATGCAATCGTTTATCGGTACAGCCTCCATCAAGGTCACAACTGTCAGATGGCAGCAAGCGTTTGCCAAGGAAAACAAAATAGAGAATGGCGGTGACCAACAAGGCAATGCCGATCGGGGTCACCGTGAACAATTTAAATGGCACAAAGGGTTGATTATGAACAGCGATCGGGTTGTTCTCCCACCAGCCTTGCATGAGATCATTGAGCATGATCAAGGGACTGGAGCCGACCAAGGTAAGACATCCGCCGATAATGGCGCAAAAACCCATAGGCATCAATATTCGGCTGGGGGAGAAATGGAGTTGCCGGCTCACTCTTATAGCGGCAGGCATAAACAGTGCCGCTGCCCCGATATTTTGCATAAAACTCGAGATTAAAGCGACCGTCAGGGAAATAACCGTCAGAATCCGGTTCTCACTGTGCCCAACCACCTTGATGATCCGAGCTGCAACCTCGTTCATGATTCCCGTCTTGTTCAGACCGGCACCAAGAATCATTACTGCAATAATTGATACAACCGCATTGGAACTGAGGCCGGCAATGGCCTGCTCCGCTGAAAGAACCCCTGTCAGCGGCAACAGGACCATCATCAGCAAACCGACGAGATCGACTCGCAACAGATCCGTAACGAAGAGAAAAATGGCTAGACCTAGTAGAAAGAAAACTACTATCATATCTGTCGTAATCACACTTCCATCCATCGCGTTGCCCCTTAACCTGAACTTTTTTCAGTATCCCTAGACTAGACCTATAGGGAAATCGATAACCAGCAAAGAATTTCAGCATGGCTACAGCCGCATGACAAAGATTGTCTTGAATTCAAGCTGCTGAAGCCGTTGACTTCAGCATATCGCCTATGCAGGCAAATATCAAATATATTTTAGTATTATATTTATTACTATAATTGATAGCCAACCAACAACATCATCACCTGATGGCGATATATAGAGAAATCCCTGCCTTCCCAGCATTCAGGGCTAGCCGGGAAGAGGTTTATTTTCATCAATACTGATTTTTATACATCCATATTAAAGAAGGGGTTGATATGGTTCTTGTTAGCGACAACCGGCTTGGCAAAGACCACATCCTTGACATTATAGGCAGTCATGATCATCTCGGCTGTCTTACGACGCTGCTCCCCGTCGTTTTTCAGGGCACCTTCCAAGTTGCCAAGGGTTATAACGCCATTATCGTTTTCTATTGTCGCCCGCGGGGCATAGTTTACGATCTTTGCATGAATATTGGCAAGGAGGGTGCGCTCCTGAAGTTTTTCCAACGATGCCTGAGAGGTCTTATACCGGCCTTTTTGGATGATACCACAAAGAACATCGACGACATCCCCTACAGTCAGAGAATTGATGTGCAAAACGGCATCATATAAAGAGCAATTCAAGGTGTCCTTGCCGTAGAGAGAAAGACTCCACCGACGCCTCTCATCATCATCTTTTTTCAACATGTACCGAGCTTCTTCCTCAGAACAATTTTCCCGTTTCATTTCTTCCTTGACCCGATCCTCCATGTTGGCAATGATCCTCACCTTCATAACATGGGAAATATCCTGGAGGAAAAAATGTCCGGCCAATCCATGATATACAATATTATCCTTGACCATATGACTGAGAAAAGCAGCGCGAAAATAGCTAATATACCGTTCCCTGCCATGACTGAACCTTTCAAGAATTGAAGGTGCATCATGCAGTGCTTTCACCAGCCTGATTTCCGGAATAGAAAACTCTTCACATGCCTCAAGCAAAATATCCCTGGAAACACATTCATAGCCAAGACACTGAGCTAGGGCTTCGGCGACTTCCTTACCTCTGCTGTATGATCCTCTTGAAATGGTGATTATAGCCACAGCACTCTCCTGTTAAGAATAACCTGATCCGGAGAGGATCAGGCAGCACGAATGATTCTTGCTAATCAAAAATAACCCTTTTGTATACTATCCACCTTTCCGCTGGAAGTGAAGACAATTTTTCCCACTGATAATTCCGGGTGAAGTCGGGTCTAAAGGAGGGCTTGGATCAGTAAAACCATCGCCAGAGTGAAAAGGAGATGAAAACCTCCCCCTCATGAAGAAGGATGGCTATAAAATCACATAACATGCACACGCACATCTTCCGACATCGCTTCGATTTCCCCGGCAATAATCTCGCTGTCCGCCGCTTCAGGTACGGCGAGTGTCAGCCGGGCAGAAAACACGGTATCGCCTATACCGTCCATGGCAAACCGCTTACACTCCATATCCTCCACACAGATATCGAGATTTGCGAGGATGTTACTCAGATCGCCGGTCAATCCCGGTCTGTCGATGCAATCGACCACGAGATTGATGGTCTTGGTCGCCGCCCTTAGGGGCACACTTGCCGGAGCATAAACAAAATGGAGGGTGGGATATTTCTCGGTAAGACTGGATTTGAGTCTTTGTTCCAGCTGTTCTTCAACGACAACGTTCATTATGGCGGCGAACTGGCCATCCAGCTTGATAACTTTACTGGTAAGCCATTCTCCGCCCAGACTGCGGGTGGTCTCAGCTAAGGATTTGATTATGCCAGGGAAAACCGAACCGTAAATAGTGGTAATAAAATTGCTTTTCATACCTCTTTTCCGTATGCCGAATGTGACTGTTCACGAAGAATTCATCGCGACTCTTTCAGTTACCCCTCGAGGAGTGAAAATCTGCCGAAAAATCTTAGCGGCTGAAGGTAACATATTCCTCCGGACAACTCTACCGTCCTGTAATAAAAAATCAACCCGTCAGCTTCTCCCTTAATAAAAAATAAAAAAACCGCTGCAGTCCGAAAAACGGGCTGCAGCGGTTGAAGTGGGTCAATCACCGATTTTAATCGGATCTCTTTTCCTTTTGCTTTTTCTGTTCAGCTCACATTTTCTTCCACGGTCCGGGCTTCCGGCCAACGACGTTCGGTTATCTCGTCGGTAGAGTAATCAGGCAGGAGAATCGGAGCAACCGCCGGATTTTCGATCCCGGCTGCGGCAAGCTCCTTCTCAAATTTCACGACATGATCGAGGCTTAACCCTTTCAGTTCGACGCCGCTCTTGACATATGCCGCGGCATTCCTGCCGGCCCTTCGCCCAAAGGTAATGATATCCTGAAGACTGTTGCCCATCAGCCTGTTCTCGCCGTGCACTCCGCCGATTGCCTCGCCGGCGGCATAGAGTCCGGGCAGGATGGTCTCGCTGTCGCCGTTGACATTGATCCCGCCGTTCTGATAGTGCAGGGTCGGGTAAACAAGCATCGGCTCTTTGCTGATATCGATACCGTGCCGCTCGAACTGAATGAACTTGGCAGGCAGTTCTTTTTTGACAGTCCCGGGCCCATGCAGTTCTTCTATCATCGGCGAATCGAGCCACAACCCGACCCGGCCGGTGGGGGTGATAATTCCTTTGCCCTTTTCCATGGCCTCGCAGATCAGTTCCGCCGACTCGACATCGCGCGGCTCAAGCGGGAAACAGAACTGCTCGCCGTCGATGTTCAGCACATGGGCGCCAAGGCCGCGCACCTTCTCGGTGATCAACAAGCCGACATTCTGCTCCGGGTAGGCGACCCCGGTCGGATGATACTGGGTCGAATGAAGGGCTTTGTTGCCGACGCCGGCCCGATAGGCCATGACCACGCCATCCATGGTGGCGCCGTAATGGTTGGTGGTGGCAAAGCCTTTGATATGCAGACGGCCGAAACCGCCGGTTGAGATAATCACCGCCTTGGCCTTGACGATCGAGAATTCCCTCGTTTCCATATTGTAGAGGATCGCCCCGGCACATTTGCCGTCGTCGTCAAGGAGCAGTTCCACCGCCGGACTGAACTCGAGCACGGTAATCTGATCATGGCGGTTGCGGACTTCATCTCTCACCACCCGCATAATTTCCGCCCCCGTCATATCGCCGGAGGACTGCAGGCGTTTACGCGACGAACCGCCGCAGTGACGGACAACGGTGCGGCCGTCTTCATACTTGTTAAAGATCATGCCAAGGCTTTCCAGCCAGGCAATCGACAGCGGTGCGTCGTTGGCAAGGGCCGCCACCAGATCGCGCTGATTGGAAAAGTGGCCGCCGCCGATGGTATCCATGTAATGGTAATAGGGGGAGTCGCATTCATGGGTCGCCGCCTGGATCCCGCCTTCGGCCATGATGGTATTGGAGTCGCCATGGCGGAGCTTGGTGGCGATAATGACCTTGCAGCCGCCGTCTGCCGCCATGATTGCCGCCGAAGTGCCGGCACCACCGCCGCCGATGACCAGAACATCGGTCTCATTATCGACCTTCGACAGGTCGACCTTGTCGGGACGCACCATCGATTTCGATTCCAGCAGTTTGGCGACGCCTTCCTGGTAGACGTCGCCTTTATTCGGACCGACGGTTACGGTGCGCTTGCCGCTTTCCTGATAATCGGGATGGAATTTCGAAAGGACTTCGGCCCTCTCCGCCATGGACAGTGCCGGGTAGTTTTCATTACGCCTTGCCATGGCCACCCTTGCCGGCCGGGTCGCCTCAACTTTTTTGATCAGTTCTTGTAATTCGGGTGTGTACGCCATAATATTCTCCTTTATCTAAAGCGGGCTAATGCCCGCAAACCCAAGGGCTGTGATCCCCTCCAACAACAGAGGGGATAAGTACCTTTAGTCAGATTGATTTCTTGTAAAAAAACAAGAAATCAATCTGTAAGGTACTAAAAGAGGATCGATCGGTTGTTCATTAAAATCACGAGTCTCATAAATAACGACTCTCTTTAGGCTGCCATGATCCTCTCTCGGCAAAATCCGGCTCACGCTCCCGTTCCACATACCTTTTTTCAAGCTCTTCCTTACTCATCGTCGACAACTCGCTCAACATTGTCCGGTACCTGCCGTCTTCGATGGCTTTTACCCGAGTCTTCAGGTGTTCGGCGTGGGGCAGGATATATCTGCCATACACCCGACGGGCCAGCTGCGCTGCATGGTACTGGGGTATTTCTCCCATACAGCGGCTGGCACATAGACCGCATTGAATGCAGTCGAAAGACAATCTTGCCGCTTTCTCGATATTGCCCTGTTTGAGGGCGGAAATATAGCCGAGAACGTCTACGTCCATCGGGCAGGCCTTGGTACACTGGTTGCACGCCACACAGCGGAACAATTCGGGATAGAGGGCATGAATGGCCTCCGGCAGTCCGCCGATTTCCTCGATACTGTAGTTCGCCCGGTTGGCCGGAAAAAACGGGATCTGGGCAAGATACATATCCGCCTCGACCACTGTCTGGCAGGCAAGACCGAAGTGCAGTTTGTAATCCCCTGCCATTCTGTATACCGTCGGGCAGGCCCCGCAGATTCCGCCGCGGCAGCCGGCGCCGCGCAAAAATTTAAAACCTGCAAATTCCATGGCCTTCATAATAGTCAAAGTCTCGGGGACTTCATATTTCTTGCCCATTATGTAGACTGGAATGGTTTTGGCACCTTCCGGCAGAATAGCCCGATCCCCGGTTGCAACTCTCGGGGTCTTCTTGCTCGATTTCTGGTTTGTTTCACACATGGTTCATCTCTCCAATACGCGATTATTTACGCCGCCTTCGGTTATCCGAGCCGTCGCTTACGCTGCGGCCAAACATTTTTTGTTTTTCAGCAATTCGACACTGCTCCGGTCATTCAGCTCGAAATGACAGCTCGCCGAGTCAAGTCCAAGAGCTATTGCCAGAAGTTGAGTGAAATAATAGGTGGGAATACCTTTGCCTATTTTGCCCTTGTCAAGCATCTGCTGCTGTTGCTTGCCGAGATTATACTCGCAGAGCGGACAGCTCGTGGCCAAAGCCTCGATACCCGCACCGGCGGCAAGATTGAGAATCGCTGCACCGGCACTGTTTTCTCCGGCCGGGTTCCCCAGTACCTGGTATGAACCGCAGCATTTATCGGCAGCATTGAAGGGCACGACCGTGGCGCCGAGCGCCTCGAGCAATCCTGTCATCAGGGTATAGCTGCCGAAAGGTTCGATACCGACTTCGGCAGGGCGTTGCAAGGTGCAGCCGTAATAGGGCGCGACCCGCAAACCGGTCAAGGGCACCTTCACCTGCTTTTTAATGGTTTCCCAGCCGATATTTTCTGCAAGGAAGGTGAGAAAATGGACGACTTCGACTTCTCCGGCGTAGTCGATTTCCTCATCCATGAAACGATTAATGGTGTCTCTTTTCACCTCATCGTTTTTCATTATCCTATTGGACCGTGCCAGAGTGTTGTAGCACATCGAACAGAGGGTGACCAGGCGATCCGCACCCTGCTCCTTTGCCCGAACGAGATTGCGCACCGGTCCGACCTGATGGATCAGATCATCGGCGGTCAGGGAATGCACAGCACCGCAGCAGTTCCACCTCTCGATCTCATTTACCTCGACGCCTAAAGCTGCAAGAGAAGCTACCGCCGCCCTGTCCAGATTCTTGGCTTTGGTTTTCAAGGTACAGCCTGGATAGTAACTGATCTTCATCGCTCTCCTTAACTCGTGAATTTTCTGAACCCGGCAACCAGCGCTATCTGCGGCATCTCCGCTATAGCTTCAGCAGAAAGCCGTGAAGGCTCAATATAGTTTTTACTCTTGCGAAGGACTTGTTGCCTCAAGGCCTCCATGACTTTCGCGATATCGATTCCCCTGGGACACTTTACCGAACAGGCATGACACGAGGCACATTTCCAGTAGGTGTTTATATCGGCCAATTTTCCGACCAGACCGAATTGAGCCATGTGCATGACCTGGCGAGGACTGTAGTCCATTTCCTGGACCATGGGACACATACCGGTGCAGGTGGCGCATTGCATGCAAAGCTTTACGCTCTCGCCACTCAGTTCATTGAGCTTCTCAATCGATGCAATCGACAGAGTCTGGGCAGTAATCGTTAATGTCATGTCAATTCTCTTTTTAGAACCAATAAGTTATTTCCGCCTGCCGTTTGGCGGGCAGAAAACACCAAGGCCAATCGCCTCCGCTGACAGAAGGCAACTCACTCTGTTGGAAAAGACTACGATAAGATCCCTGCCGCTCACCGGAGATAGGTTTTAGACGGCAGAAGGCAAATCGCTTTTTTCGATTTTGTATATTTAACAGATTATTTTATTTTTTCAATAACGATTATATATTGTGTTTACATGCAGATAGACATAATTAATGAATGAACACTCATTCTGGTGTTATTTTCAGACCACTTTGCTTTTGTTTTGCCGATGTGATTGCAATGAAGGCATTAGTTTCAGCCGAGAGTGCTTTAAATAGCAGGGAGAGAAAAAACTCAAGGTGTATCGGAAGGATACCTGTCCATCTTCAGGAAGCTGTCCATGGTTGCACAAGTTACCGAATGGTGTTATGGTTTTTCGTATTACCGGACAGTTAGTACCTTGTTGGGTGTTAGATACGAACTAGAAAAGAGTTACTCAGCCACATCACGACAAATCATGATCGCTCCCGTCAATAAAACCTGGGATGGCATTGAGCGGCGAAAACCAAACAGCTGCCGAAGAAAGTCCGATCGTCGCGCACATCAGGAACGACGATGCGACACACGAGATGGAACCCGGCAACGCCGCAGAGGTTTCACCAGCTGGCTGCGTTCTTTGATAAAAGCCCGACTGGGAGTCGATCGACGTAAAAACGGCGATCGGCGTACTGTCGCCAACAGGCGCAGGATGAATCCCGGATCGATGCTTACCAAAGAGGAACTTGCCGATCTCCTGAAGTAAAGTGATCGACAGGAGAGAGCAAGAGAGGTTACTACTGCGCCGGAATTTCTTCCGGCTGTTCTTCTTCACACTCGAGATCTACCGGACAGGCATCGTCTTCTGCCGGCTGGAGACCCTGAGGACTCATATATGCCGGCGGCGATACAGTTGAAGTACCACTGTAATCGACTTCCTTCATCTCCGGCCGGCAGTTTTCATCCAGATACTTCATGATCTGCTGTTTTCCCTGCAGCACCAGCGTTTTCTCCTTTTCCCGGGCGACAAGAGCCGGAACCCCCGTTACGGAAAGAACCTTCAAAAAACTGGAATTCACAGTCGGATCGTACGAGGCGGAAAACTCGGCACCGGAAAACTGGAAAGCATCGAAGCGATCAACCGGATTGAAGCGAAAGCTGCATACATTTTGCTCTTTTAAAGATTCAAGTATATTTTCACAATGGCTGCAGGTCGAAGAGAAAAAAAGGTACCGGTCGACACCATCCTGCTCTCCGGCCAGCATCGCCACGCTTCCGGACTCGAGCGATGGCGGCTTTTCTGCCCCCGGACCGAAGCGAAGACTGAAACAGGCAACAAGAACAGCGGAAAAAAGAACCGCTCCACGCAACATCTGGCGGAGTCCGCAAAGCATATTCAACAGAAGAATAAAAGAAAAAATGATCAGGCAGTAGGAGCAAAAGACCATTGCTATCCGGTATTGGAAGAAGATAAGCACAGCTTCCGCCACCAGCCCTGCCAACAGCAACAGCCTGGCAAGCTTGTGCCAATACTCGGATCCGCTTCGCCCCCAGAGAAGAAGCCAGAAAAGCGTCTGAAAATAAAGGAAACCGGCTATGTTGAAAAAGAGTGGAGAGACAGCAGTCAGGCTGTCGACTATTTCACAGCCGTCGTTGAAACAAACTCCCTGCCCTTTGGTGTAAAGGAGAAAAGCCTGCACCGCCGTCAAAATGCTTGCAAGAAAGGAAATGAGTGCGCGTATCATGGAGATTATTTTGTAAGTCCTCTGCTCGTTTTATATTCATCTATTGACAGTTGGCTATCCGGCGTCATTATATCCGGCACAATCAACATCCGCTCAGTTTCGCAGATCATTAAAGTAAATATTCCGAAGAACCGCAACAGTGAAGAACATGCAAGAATCCAAGCAGGCTCGCGGCGTCATCCTCTGGGTGATCGCTGCCGTCCAATTTTTGACGCCCTTCATGTTTTCAGCGATCGGCGTTGCCTTGCCGGCTATCGGTCGGGAATTTTCAGCCGGGGCTGTCCAGCTTGGACTCATCGAGATGGTGTATATCCTCGCTGTAGCCCTGCTGCTCTTACCGATCGGCCGATTCGCCGACATCCATGGCCGCAGACGGATATTTCTTTCCGGCACCCTTCTTCTCACCCTGGCTACTTTTGCCCTCGCCACCGCCCCAACCGTCAACATTCTCATCATTTTCCGGTTTGTCCAGGGTATAGGAGCGGCAATGATAACGTCAACCAGCCTTGCCATCCTCACCTCCATCTATCCACCGGAAGAACGCGGCAGAGCAATGGGAGTGGTCGTCGGATGCGTATATCTCGGCATCTCCGCCGGGCCGACCCTGGCTGGACTGATGATCGACTTTCTCGGCTGGCGCTGGATTTTCTACAGTGCGGTTCCGGTTGAGGTGCTGATCCTGCTCTTTGCTCTCACCCGATTGAAGGGAGAGTGGGCGGATTCCCGCGGAGAGCGCTTTGACTGGATCGGCTCGATCCTGTATATAATAGCCTTGTCCGGCATCATAATCGGCGTTCTGGAGGCGCAACGGCTGCCTGTCGCCGGATGGCTGGCAGGGGGCGGGATTCTCGTGATGATCGCCTTCCTTTTCTATGAAAACTCCATTGCGTATCCCATCTTTCCCCTCAAAAAAATCATCGCCAACAGAGTCTTTGCCCTCAGCAACATCGCCACCTGGCTCAACTATGCCGCATCTTTCGGCATCATGTTCTTTTTCAGTATTTATCTGCAGGTGATTAGAGGTGTTTCACCGAAAGTCACCGGCTTCATCCTGATAACCCAACCCCTGCTGCAAGCCTTCTTTGCTCCTCTTGCCGGGAAAATGGCAGACAAACACAACCCGGCGCCCATCGCTACCCTGGGCATGGCCTTTTGCACTGCAGGTCTTGTCGCTGCGGCAGGCATTCATGCCACTTCCTCCTTTATCTCTATTTTCGCAGTGCTCATCGTCATGGGTGTGGGTTTCGGCCTCTTCTCCACCCCCAACACCACTGCCATCATGGCCAGCATCGACAGACGCGACTACGGCATGGCCTCCAGCATGATCGCCACCATGCGTACCACAGGCATGCTGACCGCGATGACGCTGATCACGATTCTCCTCTCCGCGTTTCTCGGCACCGAACCGGTTACCGTGGAGACAGGGCATCTGTTCCTCGCCGCGATGCACACCGCCATGGTGATTTTCAGTCTGTTGGGTTTTGCGGGAATGCTGTGCTCCATTGGCCGAACCCGTAAAAAGTAACTGTGCGACCATCAACCCTGAAGCCTCGCGGGAGGTACTATGGAAGAAATAGTCTGGCATTGGTATGCTTTTGAGGAATTGTCGGGCGGCGAGCTTTATGCCATTCTCAAATTGCGGCAACAGATATTCGTCGTTGAACAGCAGTGTGCGTATCAGGACTGCGACGACCTCGACCTCAAATCCTGGCATCTGGTGGGGTGGCAGCACGCCGACACGACAGCAGAGCCTGTCGCCTATCTGCGAGTAATTATTCCTGAGAGTCCGAGGGAAATGCCGGTGATCGGACGGCTGTTGATCCATCCCGCATGCAGGGGCAGGGGGACCGCAGGGCTTATTCTCTCTCTCGCCCTTAACCGGATCGAGGAGTTCTATCCGGCAGCGTCGGTAAAGATTGCCGCCCAATACTATCTTTTCAATTTTTACAGAAAATTCGGTTTTATTCCGGCTTCGGAAGTCTTCGATGAAGATGGCATTCCCCACATCACAATGATCCGTCCGCCTTCATAGACACAAGCAAAAGGCCTCAAGGCTATCCCAGTTTCGCCGCCACCAGCCCCCTGAATTTCTCAGCCTGCCCGGATGAAGGGATTTCCGCAGCCAGAGCGTCGATAATTGACTGCAAATCCGCTCTGGAATTGAAATGGTCTTCACAGATGATTGCCGCCATCGGTCCGATGCATTCCGCCAAAGAGGATTCCAGTGCATCTTTCTCTTCCCGACTGATACCGTTGCCTGCGACGGCAGACGATTTTGTCTGGATCTGATCGACAGCGGCATTCTGCTCGGCACTCCTGCCGAGAACAGCCAGTATGGTTTCCGTGGGCGGCAGCGGCATGCGGCGGGGGATAACACCCCCCTCCTGAAAACGATACCGCCCGGCCCGTATGGTCGACATGAGGGCCAAGGCTTCCTCGCCCCGCTTGCTGGAAAAATAGATAAAAACAATCTCGCCTTTATCCAGGACCATCTGAGCACTCTTATTTGCCTTCGTCGCGACAAACAGCGTGCCGGTAGATTTCTGCTTACACAATCGGCCTATTTCAGTCACTATATCTGCAAATGGAATATAATCCTGAGTCATTATCGCCTACCTTTTCCGTAATCGTTCAAACGCCATCTGGAGACTGACCCCCATCCTGTCGATTGCTCTGGCAAGGGCACCGATTTCATCGCTGCGGTCCTTTTCCTTTATGACGGCGTTCAGATTACCACGGCTGATTTCATCGGCAATGATTGTCAAATTACGAATCGGCGTACTGAGACGGCGGGCCAGCAGGTATGCAATTATTATCACCGTCACCAAAGTCACAAGAAGCAGCACCAGGGCATTACGCTGCGCTTCATTCGCGGCGGCATAGGCCTCCTCATAATCCTGCTGGACAATAAGTGTCCATCCCTGGGCGGTCTTCTTTGAATATGCCAGAATTTTCTTGTCGTCTTCCTGAAAAGCAAAAGAATCGGCGTCAAACCTGTTGCGCTGGCTGAGGACGGGATGCGTACCGAAATCCTGCAGTTCGGAACTCACTTCGCCATGACCATGGGCAATGAGCCGGTTATTTTCATCGAGCAGTATGGCAAATCCCGTTTCCCCTATTCTGGTTTTTGTGATGGCTTTGGACAGGTCTTCAAGAGTCATGGCAATAGCAATTACCCCAAGATTCTTCGCCCCCTCTCCTTTAATGGGTTTGGCCAAAATAAAAGCGGGCTTCTTGGAGGTCTTGCCAAGCAGTACCTGCTGCCCCATCGGCCTGCCACCAAGCACCTGCTTGAAATAATCCCGATCGCCATAGTATGTTTCCGGTTTTCCGTCGCTTCTCCCCAGATTCTGGCCGTCGGGAAGAATGGTAAAGGCCAGATATATCCATTCATAGGTATCGCTCATGGTTTTCAGCGCCGGATTCTGCACACTGCTTTCCATGCCGAGGATGGCGGGCGTGGCGGCATTCTGATCGAGCAGCCGGAGGTTCATATTCGTCCATTCATCGACACTGCGGGTGAGATGCTCGGTATTTTCTACAAGATTGCGGTATATGTTTTCAGTCCATTCCTGCCTGGACTGGTAGATTCCGATGTACCAGAGGCCTCCCAGAGGAATAAGTGCGATTACCAGCATGGTTACGAGAATCTGATAGATGATCTTGAACCCGGCCCCTTCTCTCTCTGTTGCTTTACTGTCCGCCATTGCTCTCTTCTCCGTAAGGCTTTTTATCAAACAAACATCCGCACACCGCATGCACCATGCGGGCTCAACCGTCGAAAAAATCGTATCGTTCTGTTTCATCAAACAAATTCTCTAATACTACATGATTTAAACTAGCCGATTAAGCCTCCCCATGCAAGCCATTTCAAATCCATACAAGTTCCGGAGATAATTTGATAATCTGCAGGAGTAAAACAACCTCAATCGATCCAGAAAAATGTGCATAAAAAATGATTACTGCGAACAATATGCCCAATCTAGATCAAACTTGCCGGTGGTCCAGCAGCAGATAATATCTCTATCCCAGCCTGTATACACATTCGGCACAAACCGCACATGTCACATATGTCGGCTTGCCGTAGACTTACCAGGTCCTCCAAAGACGTAATACTCTCTTGCATTACGGTTCCGGCACAATGGCCAAAGGTCGCCGATTTTATGCCCGCTCACAATCCTGTCGATATCGCTATCGGAATCGAAGGAAAGTGCGCTTAAGTCGGATGAACGGAAAAAATACGTCTCTCTTGCCGAGAGAATTTGTCAAAAGACCGAGAATACGCTAAGTTGATTTGCTGCAGGGTGGGAACCTCTTTTCGGCAAGGTTTCCAGCAACCGCAAAGAAAGGTCAAGGAGCTACGATATATCGGAAAATATTCTTTAAAAACCCGGCAATTATCAATACAAACCTCTACATGGCGCGACTTTTGAACACATCAAATTACACCACCATCAGATGAAAAACCACTGCTCCCTCTCTTACCAGGAACCGCTGCCGGCAGCCTCGCTTATTCTTCACTAGATCATACGTTCATAACATGAAAGCCACTATCTGTTTTTTTTCACTCATTTCATTATGTTATTTGATTTTCCCGACGTTTGGCAGCTGTTCCCCAACCGACCGGACAAACAAGCCTCTCGATCTTTACTTCTACTCAGGAGGCACTCCAACAGAGTTTATTGTTGTTGAAAAAAAATACCAGAGGCTCAGCGTATTCGAACTCCGGGATAACGTCAGGCTGGTAAAGGAATTCTTCTGCGCCACCGGCCAAAATCCCGGCACGAAAAAGGTCAGCGGTGATTCCCGCACTCCCGAGGGAATCTATTTCATTACCGAAATTTATGAAGATAAGCGAATTACAGTGTTCGGCAGCAGGGCCTTTCATCTTGATTATCCGAATATATTCGACACGCATGCGGGTCGTCTCGGCGGTGGGATATTCATCCATGGAACGAATAAAAAGTTGATCCCGAACAGCACAAACGGCTGCATTACCCTCGACAATCAAGATCTTGACAAACTGGCACCCCATCTCTCCATTAACGCGATCCCCATCATCGTGGTTGACGCTCTCCCTGAACCATTGCCCGGCAAAGATCTTCGGCTTGAGGCAGACAGCCGGCGGTTCAAGGAGATTCTCAACGATCTCTCGTTTGATCTGAAAAAGGTTCCCGTGCATGAAATCCAGACACTGTCGTTTCTGAAGCAGGAAAATCAGGCTGTCGCATCGATCAAATATTCGACATACGACAGCGAACATATTCAATACCGTGAGCAGGTTCGCACGTATCTCACCCAATCCCTTACCGGTGGATGGCGCAGCGTCTATGCCGTCCAGAGCCAGGAAAAGCTTCCTCTCCTCCTGGCCCTGCGTCCCGCCAAAAACGATCTTGTGACGAAAATCTCTTCTTCCCTCCAGCCGGTTCAGCCGCTTCAGCCGCTTCCTTCAGCCCCTCAGCCACCTCAACCCCCGCCCCCCACGCCCCCCACGCCTGAACCGCCTCAGTTGACAAAGGGGCAGGAACTGCTGCACTTCGTGGAAAAATGGCGTTCGGCCTGGGTAGCCAAAGACATTGAAACGTATATCAATTGCTACAGCCCGTCCTTTAAAAATGGCGACCTGGACCGTGATGGCTGGAAAAACAAAAAGACATATTTGAACAAGAAATATTCGTATATCAATGTATCAATAAAAGATATCGTGGTTAAATGGACAGCATCCGGTGCCGATGTATCTTTTTCTCAGACTTATAAATCCGATCAATACCAGACCACTGGAACAAAGGTCCTTCAATTGACCAACCGGGATAATCGGTGGATGATTGAAAGTGAGTTTATGTAAATCCATTGCCGATGAATATTCTACGAATTGCCCTTCATGTACTAATCTGCTGCGGTGTTCCACTCTGCTGGGTGCTGCAGGGCACTGCCTTCGGCAAGACATCGAGCCACCGGAGTCTTCATGACGTCTATCTGGCCAATACCGAGCATGAACTCCATATCTACAGGATTTACGGGAAAGAACCCGGCAAGACAATCATGCTTATCGGCGGTATTCAGGGCGATGAACCCGGCGGATACCTGACCGCCGATCTGTATGCCGACATTAATTTGAAACGCGGCAACCTGATTGTCGTGCCCAGGGCGAATTTTTACTCGATACTCCTCAATCAGCGGAATGGCATGACCGGTGACATGAACCGGAAATTCGCGGAAAACGACAACGCGGAACGAAGCATGGAACAGGAAATAGTATCGATTCTTAAAGGACTGATCGGTGAGGCGGACTGTCTGCTCAATCTCCATGAAGGATCCGGTTTTTATAATCCTGAATGGAAGAATGAACAGGAAAATCCCGATCGTTTCGGCCAATCCATCATCTATGATGCAAAAAGCTTCTACGTCGAAAAAAACCGCCAGGTTCTCGATCTCGAAAGTCTGGCCACGCGGATCACTGAAAGAGTCAACGGACAGATTGCCAACACAAGGCACCACTTCAGACCTAATAACCATGACACGGTCGCCAACGATACCAGACATGCCGAGCAGCGAAAGTCCGCGACCTATTATGCTCTCACTCAGGAGGGTATACCCGCTTTCGGCATAGAAACTTCCAAATCGATCAGATCCAATGCAGAAAAAGTCGGCCTGCAGAAACTGGTCGTCAATACCTTTATGGAAGAGCTTGAAATAATACCGGAAACACCAGGACTGCATATTGAAAACACCACCCTTAAATATATACTGGTAAGAATTAATGGCGGACTGCCTTACGCTGTCCCAAACGAAACCACGCTTCATGTTGCACTTGGTGACGAGGTTGTGGTGACCGACATTATTGCCAATTATGATCGAGGCCTCGCTGCCGATTTTCTTGGCATGGGGAGTCGCAATGACACCAATCTTCCGTTCCGAATCGCCCAATCCACCAAAGTAGTTATTCGAAAAGATGCGGAAACCTGCGGTTGGATCGATATTGCCGTCACCGAAACCGCCATGACCAAAACCGCCGTCACGACCGGTAAACAACCACCGAACGCAGTCCCGGCTGGAACCGAAATACCGGCAAAGGAAAATCAGATTCCGGTGAGTGACCTGAAGGCAGAACAATTGATTCTCAATATCGACGGCGAGCTGCTCTTCGTCCCGGAAGGTGAAGAAATCATAGTAGCCAGGGATATGATGGTAATAATAAAAGGTGTACGATCAAACATCAGTCGACTGGACAACGATATTGTGGTCAATTTGAAAGGTTTCGCACCACCAAAAGCGGAAAATGACGGAAACGATCTCAATTTCCCTATCTATCCCGCGCAAGATCTCTGGGTTCGCTATTCGGAGAACAAAGAGGGTATCAGATACCCGATAATTACTACCTATAACGACAGGGAAATCGGCAAATACTGGTTGAAATTACAAAATTAGAGACAGCCGCGGCACCATCCCATCGGTCTCCGCCGCCAAGTCTGCTATCATCTCTATCAATGGAACGGAACACTTAACCAAAGGAGAAGAGTGATGGAAAAATGGGAATGTCCTTGCGGATATATATACGATCCTGCAGAAGGTGATTATGAGCAGGGAGTCGATCCGGGAACACCTTGGGAGAGAGTTCCCGAGGAATGGACCTGTCCGAAATGCGGGGCTGCCAAAGAAGATTTCTGGAAGGCCGACTGACAATCGTCGCAGTTTTACACTCCCCCATGACGGGGAGTGTAAAATTTATCGAGAGCCCCGATTTATCGCCAGAAAAGCCTCCGGCAGACTGGCCACCTTGCGTAACCCATAATCAAAAGCCAGGATTGCGGTAAAACCGGTAACAACCTCCTGCCCATCGCCTTTTCGAATCACCACATACTCCAGAGTGGCCTTCTTGCCCGCAACCTCACCGAGCACGACCCGGACCTCCAGCTCATCGTGCAAGAACACTTCCCGCAGGTATCGGCAACCGGCCTCCACCACAACCAAACCTTTACCCTCGCCGATATCGGCTTCGGAAAAACCAAAATTTTCAAGAAACCGTATCCTTGCTTCCTGAAATATCAGCAGGGCGCGATCATTGCCCAGATGGCCGCCGTAGTTGATGTCGGCGATAGTGACAGTGTATGGCGCAGTAAATGGAGATTTCATAAATTTATCCTGGGCAGTCCGTACTGAATGGGAGCAGATTCACACTCTTTTTTCTCTCAATTCTTCAAGAGCGATTGAGAATATATCAGCGTTTAAGACAAAAGAATAAAGCTTTTTTGAAGAAAAAAATATTTAGAGGACCACGAATCATACCCTCAGTTGAACATCATCTTGCCAGACCTGACCTCTGTCTTAAGGTATTGCCAAGATGTATTCCGGTTTATAGCGCTCAGGATACGCAACACAACACGTGCCCGAATGATAAGATCATTTTTGGTTACTGTCAGTCTTTCTCTCTGCTGGACACTCTCGCCGGATGTACTTGTCCTGCTCGGCAACGGCATCGGGAAAAGTGGTACGCTATTTTTTGCGATCCTTTTTGTGGGCGCAGCCTTTTCGGCAATCGCGGCAAACGTCCTTCATCACCCGTCGCTTCCATCTGGCGGAAGCAATGATCGGGATATCCTCAGCGCCCTCATCGGGCCATTCTGGGCAATAACCCTGACCCTCGCCGGTCGCCTCAGCCCTGTTCTGCTTCTCTCGACAGGAATGCTGGTGACCGCCGGATTCACCTTCAACGAGACCTTTGTCTTCTGGTTTCCAAATTTCGGTTTTAGTTTTTTGCTGCTCGCGCTTGTGGTAGCTTTGCAACTCGGCGGAGATAAAGTGGTTATTACCACCCAATCGGTATTTTTTTCAGTTACGGTAACCTGCCTGTTGTTTCTCTCTCTTGCCGGCCTCATCTCCGGACCACCCGTTCCCCAACCGGCAGCCATACCGGCAGAAAGTTTTCCTGAGCTTTTTTCCCTTATCGCTTTGTCACTGCTCCTCTTTCTCGGCTATGACCAGCAGCCCCCCTCAGAGTCCGGCGAGGAACGCTTAAATTATTTCCTGGCAATCGGCATCGGCTTTCTGCTTCTTGCGCTCTGGGGGTTCGTGTCTTTGCAACACGTCCCCCAGGCCAGACTCGCCGAATCTACTGTTCCCTATGCTACCAGTGCCAAAGCGATCCTCGGCCAGCCTGGCCGGGTTATCATGGGAATTGCCATTATCAGCGGCGCCTGCGGCGCTGTCAACGGCCTCTTTTACCTCTCCGGCAGAGCCCTCCGGCGTGTTTTTCCGGGAATCTCCCTGCAAAACACGCCGCATCGTTCATGGCTGCAGCAAGCCCAGGTGATCTTCATCGCACTCGTTATTGCTCTTTTCATGGCCGGAGGTCTGGCAGGAACCAAAAATCTGGAAACATTTATTTTTGGTGCACTGCTTTTCTGGTTACTGACAATCGGCGCAAATTGCCTGGCGGCTGCCAGGATTCTTCAAAAGCACCGCGAAAATCATTCCTCGCAAGGCTATGCCATAGGTGCCGTTTTGCTGGCTGCTGTGGCATATCTGGCGTTCACGTATTCTCAACTCAAGTTGCTCGGCAGTTTCTTGCTGCTGGTACTTATCGCCAGTGCTTCGTTATCTGCCGCCTGGTGTTGGTATAACAGAAAGAAGCGCAATCGCGTAATCATCAACAACTAAAAAAGGAGATACAGTATGAAAAAGATTCTCTTATGGCTCATTGCTCTGGTGTTCTGTGCGGGATCGGTGGCATTTGCCGGCGAGGTGCCAAGGATGGATAAGGATGAACTGAAATCAATGCTCGGCAGCAAAGACCTGGTTATTCTCGATGTGCGCCAAGGCAGGGACTGGAGTACCAGCGAGTTCAAGATCAAAGATGCCGTCAGGGTCGAAGAAGGTGACCTTTCTGTGGCAAAAACTTACCCCAAGGAAAACACATTCGTTCTCTATTGCGCCTGACCGAACGAAGGCAGCAGTGCCGGTCTGGCACAAAAACTCATCGATCAAGGCTATGGCAAGGTGTATGCCCTGAAAGGCGGTTGGCAGGAGTGGTCTCGCGCCAAGTACCCGGTTACGGAAAAATAAGATCAGGCTCACTCTATAAAAAACCGGAATCGCTATATCCTGCGATTCCGGTTCGGCAATGATAATTCAGGGGGGTACTCTTTTCAGCCCCCCTCACGAAATTAATTCCTACTCCTTTCAGCACCCCCTTGAGGGGTGAAAAACAAGAATGAATTTTTAGGGTACTAAATCGCCAGGAGGTAAGGCTTCAGCTTGGCCAGGATTTTGTCGCCGATGCCTTTTACTTTGGTCAGCTCATCGATACTTTTGAAATTGCCGTTGTCCTGTCGATACGCCAGGATCGCGTCGGCGGTTACCGGACCGATCCCGGGAAGCTCGATCAGCAGGGCCTTGTCGGCAGTATTGATATCGACGTTTTGCGGGATCTCTTTCTTTACTTTGGCAACCTTTTTCTTCTCACTCGAACCATCCGGATTCACGCTGGTTGTATCGGCTGCAACGCTGTCCTGATTTTTATCGGACGCAGCAAAAACTTCACCCGAAGCGGCAAAGAGACAGAGAGTACAGGTGAAAAGAACGGCCAGGAACAGATGCATAGCTTTCATAGGTTTCTCCTTGAAATAAAAATGGTGAAAAAGGGACGTTTCCCTTTGGCTGTCACTCGTATCGTGAGCAAGAACCAATACCTTGTCCAATAATGTCGATTTCATTATTGTTGCTGCACGATACTCCCGGCTCCTTACATTTTTCCCATTTTTGCATCCAGGCGATCCATTTTTTAAAAAAAAACTGCAAAAATAATAAAGGCACCTGCAGCAGGACGCTGCAGGTGCCTCATATTTTCCTCCGGCTTGGCCGATTATATGACTATGATTAACCCTATTCTCTATGAAATCCGGCTTTTATCTGCTCGTGAATTGAGGTATGCTTTTCAACTAATTCATTAATGTAGGCAACTTTTTGAGAATCAGTGTTGAATCTAACAGCATTCCATTCTGAAGTTGACCAACTTGATTTCGGACTTGGGGAAAAACCTGCAGCTTCAGGGTTATAAACATACCTCGCTCTTAACAGCCTTTTTTTGTAAGGATGGCTACCTGTCAACAAATGAGAAACTAAAATCATGTCGTCGGAAATGATAAGTTTATGGGATGCAATATAACTCGATGCATCTTTTATATATTGTGGAGAGCTATCTTTAGCGGTGAATGTAGGAATAAAATTGTTTATGAACCATCCATCGAGTGGTTCGCCTTGTACATTTTTATGCTTGAAAACCCTCAGCATGTCACTTCTTTCTAGATCCTTGTCCTTAAAATAACCGTATTCCCTATTCAACTGAATAGAATCGACCTGAACACTAACATAGCTAAAGATTTTCCCTGGATGTTCTTGAATTAGAACAACATAAAAAAACTTATCTGCATCGAATCCGCTGGAGATAATTTTCCATTCTCCAAGCGGAAGAGGAATAGTTTTATCTCTAATAGAAAATGTATCTCTAAAGATATTGTTATCGTTTGTTTTATAAATTGTTTCCAAATTAGCAGATTTTTCAACACAACCCATTAGCAGGAAAAGAGAAAAACAAATGGCCCAGAACATGTTTCGCAAAATCACTCCTCAAAGAAAAATAAATAAAGCTAGATTAACTTTCGGTCAAAATTCGATCTATCAGCTATTTAAAATCATTTTATCACAGGCATAACCAGACTGAAGCTCATAATGTTTAAACTGTAGTGCATGTTACTTCTCACCAACTTATGGGTTTGGTCTATGCTATTTTCTGAAAACCGTGCAACTCATTGACTTCCAATGAACGGCATTTCAAAAGCGTTGTGGGTCTTCTTCAGTTTTTAATAGTCCTGTTGTTTGAGTGCCCATGTTGAAAGTGCGGTCAATCGATAACTACACCCCCTTCACCTTTTTACTGATATTTGTTTTCAGTTTCTTGCCATTCCTCCTAAGCCAGCTTAATACTTCCTGTTTTTTAAAAAAGTTTGAGTATATAAATGTCTAAGAATTTTTCTCATAATTTTCTGGAGGGCTTAATAACACATCTAAAAATGCCTCAGTCTTAACCCAACTTTTTGCGAATAATTATCAAACTGCTCTGTAAGCCGCATTTTCATTTTGCGATAAATTTAAAACAACGCAATAACAGCAAGATAAAATTTTCTTGCGGTTTGTAGTGCCATAAAATAAATTTAATTGTTGACATGGGCTGTTTTTTATGCCACAATCGGCTCCATGTATATTCGAAGAACATCTATC